>Ga0272443_10007259_pt1 | contig 10648 bp, 9 predicted proteins | sample SSMAcet12_FD_193581 | JGI IMG/M metagenome (GOLD analysis project Ga0272443, IMG submission 193581) | Marine sediment archaeal communities from Little Sippewissett salt marsh, Falmouth, MA, United States - SSM-Acet-12 | ecosystem: Environmental > Aquatic > Marine > Wetlands > Sediment ... | reverse complement strand
CGGCGCCGAGGAGGTGGGCCGCCAGGGCAGCGGCTTCCACGCCGCCAGCCTGGCCGACCAGGGCGCCGTGGTCCTGGGCTACCTCAACGTGGACATGGTGGGCTTCGACGAGACCACCCACGACTGCACGATCTTCCACAACACGGCCAGCACGACGCTCGCCCAGGAGATCGAGATCCTGGCCGAGACCTACTCGCCCATCCTCGCGGAGACGGAAATCATCGAGGGAAGCAACAGCGACGCCTGGTCCTTCTGGTACGAGGGCTACGCGGGCGTCTCCATCTGGGAGGGCCACGACCACGCGCCGCACGCCAACGACGACGCGGACACCTTCGTCAACTGCATCACGCCGCCCTTCCACCTGGCCATGGCCAAGATGGTCCTGGGCGTCTTCTGCCACATGGCCGGCATCGAGACCGTCACCGCCGCCCCCGGCGCGGCCGCGCCCATCCTGCCCCGCGTGCAGGCCTGGCCCAACCCCTTCCAGGGCGCGACCACCCTACGCCTGGCCGCCGGCGCGGCGGGCGGCGGGCGCCTGGCCGTCTTCGACGCCGCCGGCCGCCTGCTGCGCGTCCTCGAGACGGCGGGCGGCAGCGCCCTCTGGGACGGCCGCGACGACCGCGGCCGCCGCCTGCCGGCCGGCGTCTACTACGTCCGCCCGGCCTCGGGCCGCCTCCATGGCAGCGGCCGCGTGGTGCTCCTGGACTGACCGACCCCGATCCCACTCTTCCAATCCATTGTCTAGCAAAGGATTGTGGCAATTCATCGCCTGCTTGACATATGCAACTATTGAACTATACTTCTAGCATAATGTTCATCTATCGAGGTGGGACAAACATGAAGCAGCAACCCATCGCCTTGACCCTGGATACCGCCAGCGGCGTGCCCATCTACCGGCAGATCGTCGACTGGGTGAAGGTGGCCGTCGCCGACGGCCGCCTGATTCCGGGCGAGCAGCTGCCGACGGTGCGTCAGTTCGCGGTGGATCTGAACGTCAACTACAACACGGTCGCCCGCGCCTACACCGAGCTGGAGCGCGCGGGCGTCGTCCACAGCCTGCGCGGCAAGGGCACCTTCGTGGCCCGGGCGGAGGTGCGCGAGGACGAGCTGGTGCGCGCGTCCAAGCTCCGCGAGATGGTCACCGAGTTCCTGTCCAAGGCCGCGGAGTTCGGCTTCGGCCCCCAGGAGATCCACTCCGAGCTGGCCGAGCGTCTCCCCCGCGAGGAGGAGCTGACATGAACGACAAGCTGATCAAGATCACCGAGCGGCCGGGCGGCCCCCTGCCCGGCATCCAGAAGACCGACTTCCGCTTCGGCGCCCTCAACGTGGCCCTGCTCATCCTGTTCATGGCCGTGGGCGCGGTCATCCAGATGGCGCGGGGCATCCCCGACGGCGCCGAGGCCCACGCGCGCACGGAGGTCCTGGCCGTGGTGGCGGCCGTGGTCATGGGCGGCGGACTCAGCCTGGTGCCGCGCTGGTGGAACGTCATCGTCCTGGGCGTGGCTTACTGGGTGCTGCTGCGCTACGTCTTCGACGGCTTCACGCCCTGGGCCATGCACTGGACGGCCTACCTGGGCCTGCTCGTCGCCGCCTCCATCCAGATCGCCAAGCAGTGGGAGAAGGGCGTCGTGCTGAGGCTGGGCCGCTTCAAGGCCATCCGCGGGCCGGGCCTCTTCGCCGTCTTCCCGCTGGTGGACCGCGTCGACCGCTTCATCGACCACCGCGTGCGCGTCACGGATTTCCGCGCCGAGACGACCCTGACCCGCGACACGGTGCCGGTGAACGTGGACGCCATCGCCTTCTGGCTCGTCTGGGACGCGAAGATGAGCGTCCTGGAGGTGGAGAACTACGAGCAGGCGGTCGTCCTCAGCGCCCAGACGGCCCTGCGCGACGCCATCGGCCGGCACGAGCTGGCCGACATGCTCTCCAACCGCGAGCAGGTGGGCCACGAGATCCAGCAGGTGGTGGACCGCAAGACGGATCCCTGGGGCATCACGATCCAGTCCATCGAGATCCGCGACGTGATCATCCCGCAGGCCCTGGAGGACGCCATGAGCCGCCAGGCCCAGGCCGAGCGCGAGCGCCAGAGCCGCGTCATCCTCGGCACGGCCGAGACGGAGATCGCCACCAAGTTCGCCCAGGCCAGCGAGGCCTACCGGGACAACCCCGTCGCCCTGCACCTGCGCGCCATGAACATGGTCTTCGAGGGGCTCAAGCAGAAGGGCAGCATGATCATCGTGCCCTCCTCGGCCGTGGAGACCATGGGCCTGGGCGCCCTGGGCGGCCTGACGGCCTTCGGCATGCCGGCCACGGCAATGGGCGCCGGTGCCGTCGCGCCGCCGACGGCCGGCGGCTCCGCGCCGGAGGGCGGCGAGACGAAGCCGGCCCCGCCGGGCAAGACGCCCGAGGAGAGCTGAGCCGGCGGCAGCGCCCGACGCTTCCCATCACGGCGCCGGCCCCCGCGGCCGGCGCCGTGCGCCGTTCGATCCTCCCGCCCCACGCCGGGGCCACCCGACGCCCGCCGCGCGCCCTTCGCGGCGTCTCGCGAGGCACCGGTGGCATGGTCGCTGCTTGTCCTTCCCGATGGTTACGGGAAATTCCTTGTCGGTCCCCGGCGTTTCTCACAGAATCGCCGCCAGAACCGCACGTTACGACATCCCCACGGCCATTGCCCGCCTACGGGTCGACCGGCAGGGATGCGTTCATTTCGAGGAGAGAGAGGCAAAAGATGGACCGAGTCTTCAGAATCCTGGCCGTGGTACTCGTGCTCGGACTGGGCACCACGGGCTGCGACCTGTTCGGTGGCGACGACGAAACCGAGGGTGGCACCGGCACGGTGCCCGAGGTCGTCGCGAGCCATCCCGAGGACGGGGACGAGCAGATCGGCACCTGGAGCGACATCTACGTCGCGTTCAACACGGACCTCGACACGACGACGGTGGCGGGCGCCATCACCTTCGAGAGCGCCAGCAAGGCCCCCGTTTCCTTCGATATCGAGTGGGATCCCCTCTTCACGGATAGATTCGAGATCAATGCCCACGATCAATTGGCGGAGAACACCCTCTACACGGTGACCATCGGCACCGACCTCAAGAGCGCCGGCGGCGCCAACATGGCCGCGGAGTGGTCCATCACCTACCGCACCGAGACCGCCTGGCCGGTGGTCGTGGAGACCCTGCCCGCCGACGGCGCCGAGGGCGTGCCCCTCAACGCCGTCGTCCACGTCGAGTTCAGCCGGGAGATGAACCCGACCAGCGTCTCGGACGCCTTCAGCATCGTGCCGGCCGTCGACTGGACACCGAGCCACGACGAAGAGGATTACACCTTCACCTTCGACGCGCCGCTGGCGGCCAGCACCCTCTACACGGTGACCATCAGCACCGACGCCGTCAGCGCCTACAGCTCCACCCCCCTGCCGGCGGACCACGTCTTCACCTTCACCACCGGCACCGAGGCGGACAACGAGCCGCCCACCATCGTCTCCTACTCGCCGGCTGACGGCGCCACGGGCGTGTCCCCCGGCATCGGGCAGCTCAGCATCACCTTCAGCGAGCCGGTGGACATCGAGACCATCGCCTTCGGCGAGATCGACGTCCGCCTCATGTGGCAGATCGAGATGTTCATGATGGGCGAGCCCGAGGTCGTGGGCAACACCCTGTACCTGGACATCGGCGTCCTGCCCCCTGGCACCGAGCTGTTCATGGAAATCGCGCACTTCGAGGACCTGGCCGGCAACGCCGCGATCACCTCCCCCACGTGGAACTTCACCACGTCGGGCACGGCCGACTGGTTCCCCAGCAGCGCCGGTGACTGGTGGCGCTACTGGGCGACGGACGACATGTACGACTGGGACTACCTCGCCAAGGTCGAGGGCATCTCCGGCACGGACTTCACCATCGCCGAGTACGAGCCGGACTACCGGTCCGCGCAGCCCCGCGACTGGGGCCCCGATGATTTCACGGAGCTCCAGGAGATGAACTACTACCGCAAGCTGAGCAATGCCATCCAGATGCGCGGCTTCGGCGAGGACTACGACGGCACCTGGGTCAACAGCATGTTCGACGCGCCCGTCGACTGGCTGCCCCTGCCGCCCACGGCCGGCACCGAGTGGTCCGGCACCATCACCATGGGCGACACGATCCGCATCCTCTACGAGGCCGAGATCGTCGCGCGCGAGGACGTGTACCCGGGCTTCGGGCTGCGCGGCATGACGCCCCGCTTCGAGAAGACGGCCCGCTTCCTGGCGAACGACCGCCAGCCGCCGGGCATCATGGTCTTCCCCGACTGCGCGGTAACGGTGCTCGACTTCACCATGCAGGAGGAAGTGGAGGGCGAGTGGGAGACTTTCCAGGCGGGCACCGACTCGACCTGGTACTGCTCCGGCGTCGGCATGATCCACCAGCACAGCATCGGCGAGGATTACGGGGACGAGTCCGACGACTGGGAGGACTGGACCTACCTCGACTGGTGGTGGATCGGCCAGGACTGAGGCCCCGAACCGGCGGCCGCGCGACCGCCGGCCGCACCGGCGCGCGCGGCGCGCTGAACAGGCGAACCTGAACCCGCGGGGGGCGGACCCTGCCGCCCCCCGCGCTTCCAGAGGAGCCATCGTCCATGCCCGACAGCGTCCTGATCATCGACGCCATGGGCTTCATCTTCCGGTCCTACTACGCCCACGAGCGCATGCTCGGGGCCAAGGACCAGCCCACCAACGCCAGCTTCGGATACCTGGACTTCCTCATCCGGGCCGTCGCCTACGAGAAGCCGAGCCACGTGGCCTCGGTCTTCGATTCCGGGCCCAAGACCTTCCGCAACGAGCTCTATCCCCACTACAAGGCCAACCGCGGCGAGACGCCCGAGGACCTGATCCCCCAGTTCGCGCAGTGCGAGCAGCTCACCGAGGCCCTGGGCATCCGCATGCTCAAGCGCGAGAACTACGAGGCCGACGACGTGATGGCCTCCATGGCCGTGCGCTGCCGCGAGGCCGACATGCCGGTGATCATCTACTCGTCGGACAAGGACATGGCCCAGCTCGTGGACGACCGGCTGCAGGTCTACGATCCGCCGCGACAGCGCCGCTACACGCCGCGCACGGTGCGGAAGATCTTCGGCGTCAAGCCCGAGCAGATGCCCGACTACCTGGCACTCACCGGCGACCCCAGCGACAACATCCCGGGCGTGCCGGGCGTGGGCAAGCAGACGGCCTCGGCCCTCATCGCGGCCTTCGGGTCCATCCAGGGCATCTACGACTCCCTGGACGAGACGGCCACGGTGCCCGTGCGCGGCGCCAAGAAACTGCCCATGCTGCTGGCCGAGCACCGCGACGACGTGCAGCTCTTCCGCCGCCTGGTCACGCTCGAACGCGGCCTCGAGTTCGACGCGACGCCCGAGGACCTGCGCTGGCGAGGCGCCGACCGGCCCGCCTGCGAGGCCCTCTTCGACGAGCTGGGCTTCATGCCCTTCCTGCGCTTCGTGCCCCGCTGGCGCGAGGACGCCGTCGTCGGCGGGGGCGACGGATGACGCCCCGCCTGGGCCTGGCCCTCGGCGCGGGCGGCGCGCGCGGCCTGGCTCACCTGGGCGTCATGGCCGTCCTCGACGAGGCGGGGCTGCGGCCCGGCTGCGTGGCCGGCACCAGCATGGGCGCCATCGTCGGCGCCATCTACGCCGACCGCCTGGACGCGCGGCGGGCCGCCGAGGCCGTGGCCGAGTACACGGGCGACGAGAAGTTCCGCGAGAGCTGGGAGCCCTTCGTCGAGGACGAGGAGCCCCCGACCAACCGCGGCTTCTTCAGCGAGCTGCGCCGGTCGCTGCAGCGGCGTATCCTCACCTTCAAGACCTTCACCTCGCCGGCCCAGCAGAGCGCCGAGACCCTGCTCGCGCCCCTGCGTCGCCTGTTCGCCAGCGAGCGCATCGAGGAGCTGGGCCTGCCCTTCGCGGCCGTGGCCGTGGACCTGCTCGACGGCGAACCCATGGTCTTCCGCGAGGGTCCCCTGGTCGAGGCCATCTACGCCTCGAGCGCCATCCCCGGCGTCTTCCCGCCCCTGGCCCACGCGGGGCGGCTGCTGGTGGACGGCGGCGGGCCCTACCGCGTGCCGGTGAGCGTGTGCCGCGACCTGGGTGCGGAGTTCGTGCTGGCCGTGGACATCCCCTCCTTCTCGCCGGCGCGCGACGAGTTCAAGACGGGCCTGGACGTGCTGATGCGCTCGGACGCCATCGCCCGCAGCCGCCTGAACGAGATGATCATGCGCGAGGCCGACTTCGTCGTCCGTCCCGAGGTGGGCGACTTCCACTGGGCGAACTTCTCGGCCGCGGACGAGATCCGGGCCGCGGGCGAGGCCGCCATGCGCGAGCGCCTGCCCGAGCTGCGGGAGGCCCTGTCCCGCCGCGCGGGGCCGGGCGCGCGCCTGCGGCGCCTGATGGGCGGCTGGCTGCGCCGCAGCGCCTGACCGCGCGGCCGGCGGTTTCCCGGCGCGTGACGCCCCACGCTGCGGCCGGCCGCGTCACGCGTGCTCGCGCTGCCCGAACCATTAGGAGGATCCCGTGACGCCGAGCATCGGCTGGAGCGACTTCGCCCGCGAGCGCTACCGCCCCGGCCAGGGGCACTCGCACTTCCAGGGCACCGACGACGAGCTGGTCGCTCTGGTGCGCGCCCACTGGGACACGCGCCGCCCCGGCGCGGGGCGCGACGACCTCGAGAAGGTCGTCATCGTGGACCTGCCGCCCGAACGCTTCGCCGGCGCCACCGTGCGCGTGGACGAGAACACCCCCCTGCGCGCCCGCTTCACGCGCCGCCAGGCCGGCGAGGACGGCTTCATCGAGGTCCGCGCCCGCGGGCCGCGCGAGCCGGCGCGCTTCGCCTGCGTGGTGCTCTACAGCGCGGCGGCCCTGCTGGAGAACGACGGGCGCCGCGCCACGGACCGCGACTGGGAGATCGTCAGCATCCAGGCCGGCCCGCTCAGGGACGAGCCCATGCGCCCCCTGACCATGGCGCGCAACTTCCTGGGCAAGCCGGGCGGCACGCCCTGCCGCTACACGGCCGACCAGTTCGCCGAGGCCGTCTGGTACTGGAGCGCCCGCGCCGGCGCCGACGAAAAGGACTGAGCCGTAAAGAAGAAGCGGGCCCCCGAGGGGGCCCGCTCCTGCGTAGCGTGCCGTTGACGCGCTCTACTGGCGAGAGGCTAGTAGAGGGCCTTGACGGCGGAGATGCTGGCATCCTGGGTCGGGGTGCCACCGTAGTTGGCCTTCACCTGCATGACGGCGGTGCGGCCCCAGCTCACGTCGCTCTCCCACATGCCGCTGTACCAGCCGAAGGTCTCCACGCCGTTGTAGCTGACCTGGCCGCAGAGACCGGGGTTCTCGTAGCCCCAGACGACGCTGGCGCCGTTGGGAATCACGATGCCCTCGGCGGACACGTCGATGTAGGTGTAGACCGTCGCGGGGAAGTCGCCGCCCTGGTCCACGGGATCGAAGTCGCCCGAGTAGGTCCAGGCGGTCGTGTAGGGATCACCCGGCAGCGTGGCGCCCGCGTAGACAACCCACTCGACGGGCATGGTGACGCCACCATCGCCCAGGTTGCAGGGGAACGCGAACTCGGTGACCGTGAGGTCGAAGCCGGTCGTGTTGGTCAGGACGTGCAGGATGTACCACGCCCAGCCGTCCTCGGAACCGCTGGTCGTGCAGATGATGTCGATGGCGCCGCCCGTGTTGTACTCGAAGTCCTCGCGGACGCTGAAGCCCTGAGTACCAGTGGCGGTCACATCGATGGGGGTGCCGTCCTTGCTGGCCGTCGCCGCGAAGGCGGGCAGGGCCAGGGCCAGGATGGCAGCGGCAACCAGAAGCTTTCTCAACATGCGCATTTCCTCCTCTAGAGGGTTGCAGTGGCACGGGTTGCGTGCGGGCAGCCCCGAGGGCTGCCCGGAAACGAGTATAGCGCATTACAAGTAAGGAACACAATTCCCTTTCCGGGAAGTGTCAGAAACGATATTCGCTCTGCGTTGGTACATGACAATTTCTTTACCATTCACAACCTGCTGAAAAGAATGGGGCTCCGGCGTCGCCGGAGCCCCGGGAACCCTCTGCGAGGTCGGGATGACAGGGGGTTCGGGTTAGAACAGGGCCTTCACCGCGCTGATGGTCGCGTCCTGTGTCGGCGTGGTGTAGTAGTCGGCCTTCACCTGCATGACCGCGGTGCGGCCCCAGCTGACGTCGCTCTCCCACATGCCGCTGTACCAGCCGAAGGTCTCCACGCCGTTGTAGGAAACCTGGCCGCAGAGGCCGGGGTTCTCGTAGCCCCAGGCCACGGTGACGCCATCGGGGATGATGACCATGTCGGTCGTGACATCGATGTAGGTGTACACCGTCGCGGGGAAGGTGCCGCTGGTGTCCACCGGATCGAAGTCGCCCGAGTAGGTCCAGGCGGTCGAGTAGGGATCGCCGGGCAGGCCGCCCGCGAACACGACCCACTCCACGGGCAGTGCCGGGCCGCCATCGCCAAGGTTGCAGGGGAAGCCCCACTCCTTGACCCAGAGGTCGTTGCCGGTGGTGTTGGTGAGCAGGTGCAGGATGTACCAGGCCCAGCCATCCTCGGAGCCGCTCGTCGTGCAGATGATGTCGATCGCGCCACCGGTGTTGTACTCGAAGTCCGAGCGCACCATCGACACCTCGCCCACGAGCTCGGCGGGCTTCAGATCGGTCTCCGTGCCGTCACGACTGACGACGGCCGACCAAGCGGGCACGGCGATGGCCATGACGGCCATCAGGATCACTAGCTTTTTCAACATGTTGAGTCCTCCTCCAGAGGTGATGCGAACCAGGATGCCATATGGCAGCCCCGTGCAGACTGCAGGCTAGATTATACCCAATATTACAGCGCTATTTCAATACGGTTTCGATTATGAGATAAACGTCAGGGCGATGTTACCGGCGCGTTCCGCCGCCGTTCCGGCGGCAGACCCCGGGCCACACGTGCAACTTGTTTCCTCATTGGTGATTGACTAGATTGCCCGCGCGGCGGGAGCTGAAGAGGCCGGCGGTTCGCGGCCCGCCGCGTGACCGCCCCTGGCCGGTTGCAATCGCGGGAACCCTGCGCTAGACTGTCGCGGTTTCTCGCCCCCATCGCCAATCAGGAGTCCACCCAGGCAGGCAGGCGGAGGTGTGCCCGATGGCCGGATCCCGGATTCGGATCTCAATCACGCAGAGCGGCCGCAACTACCAGGTCAGGGTCCGGGGCTACGGCCCCCGCGACCTGAAGAAGTTCAAGGCCCGCCTCAACATCGATCCCGCCAAGGCCGCTCTGCAGCGCATGGACGAGTACGAGGACCTGCGCTGCGACGAGTTCTTCGAGGCCAGCGGTCCCCAGGGCAAGGAGCTGGGCTTCACCTGCGGGCGCGGCCGCCTGGCCATGCTGCGCGAGCTGGCCGACGAGGAGGGCTACGCCTTCGACGCCGGCGAGGACCTCATGCCCGACAGCGACGAGGCCCAGCGCATGATGAGCCGCGACGACAGCTTCGCCGAGGAGCTCGGCCACATCGTCGATGCCAACCAGCCCTTCTACAAGCGCGGCCCGGCGGCCCTGTTCAAGGGCCTGGGCATCCGCCTCGTCGTCCTGCTGGTCCTGGCCGGCGTGGCGCGCGGCGTCTACCTCATCCAGGCGGACAACTACCAGCCCCGCAGCCTGCAGGCCATCGAGAAGACCCTGAACGAGCCCTACGTCGCGCAGAACCCGATCGTGCACTTTTTCACGCCCGAGTACACGCACCGGTCCGCCCTGAAGATCCAGCGGCCGCTGTACATCCGCGGCAACCGCGTCATCCTCGACGCCGGCTTCTACATCAAGATCGAGGGCATCCAGAACCTGAAGGCCTCCATCGAGCGCCACAACAACGCGCCGGTCACCATCAAGGTGGACACGCGCGAGGGCAAGATGGACATCCGCGGCATCTACGTGGGCGGCGAGATGGTCACCCACAAGGGCGAACTGATCGTCCTCGGCCGCGTGCCCGTCTCTCCCCAGCCGCCCCAGCGCCTGGACGCGGTGGGGCCGGGCGCCAGCGGCCGCTACGTGCGCGTGCGCGACGCCGATCCCGCCGAGGAGGCCACCTTCAACTGGATGCTGGGCCAGTCCGTCAGCGTGACGGCCCGCCTGACGCGCGACGGCGACCGCTATCTCATCGGCGAGGACGAGTTCAAGTTCGCCATCCCGCGCGAATCCGTGCGCGAGGACATCCGCGAGATCATCGACATGGCCGCCGACAACAACGAGCGGGCCATCGTGGACATGCGCCTCAGCTCGCGGCCCTACCCCCTGCGCAACCGCCGCGATCCCCGCGAACAGCGCCGCGGCACCAACATCATCACCGACGGGCGCGTCCACTACGTGACCGTGCAGAGCGCCATCCTCAAGAACATCTAGGCGCGGCGCGCGATCCGCTGCTTCCGGCGCCCCGGCCCCTCGCGGCCGGGGCGCCTTCGCTTTGCGTTGCGGCCGCGCGCCGGTTGTGCTTCCCTGGCGGCGATGCCACGGCGACGACGCATCCACCCGCCGCGCCGCAACGGCAGGCCGGCGCCGCGTTCCGCGACGAGGAAGGCGCCGCGCCGCGCGGCGGCCACGGCGGCGGCCCTGCTGACGGCGGCCCTGCTCGCGGCCGGC
>Ga0272443_10007258_pt1 | contig 10649 bp, 7 predicted proteins | sample SSMAcet12_FD_193581 | JGI IMG/M metagenome (GOLD analysis project Ga0272443, IMG submission 193581) | Marine sediment archaeal communities from Little Sippewissett salt marsh, Falmouth, MA, United States - SSM-Acet-12 | ecosystem: Environmental > Aquatic > Marine > Wetlands > Sediment ... | reverse complement strand
CATCTGTTCGACCAGCCCCGCGATCATCGCCTCTCGTTGTGCGATGATCTGCCGCGCCACTTCGAGCGCCTCCTCCCCAGTAGCGCTCGCCAGATCCTGAACGCCGACGGGCGCGTCCTGGGCGAGGGTCGGCGCAGTTGGGACCACCAGAAGCGCCACTGCGAGGGCATAAACTAGAGCAGACCTCGTCATGACGGACACCCTTCCGCGTGCGCCTTGATGTGCCGTTGCCCTTATCCTTCCCATCCTGCCAATCCTGTAAAAGCCGCCGTTCCGCTTACCCCGCCGGCTTCACCCGCACTGCATCCGGCACCGCCCCCGGCGGCAGGACCATCTGCAGCCCCACCCGCCCGCGTGGCAGCGTGATCGGCCCGTCGCCCACCGGCACCCACCGTGCCGCCTCTACGTGCCCCGGATCGAACGCGACCTCCGGCGCGGGCGCCTCGCTCTCCGTCAGCAGCCGCAGCGTGAACGCCCCGCCCTCCGGCGACGCAAGCCACGCCTGCAGCGCATAACGTCCCTCACGCTCCACGTTCGTGCGCAGAATGACGCTGCCGCCGGTCGGGGCGCTGACGCCCATCTCGGTCTCCCGCGCGGGCGGCAGCACAAGCCCCTGCTCGGCCTCGATCGTCGCGCCATCGACAGGGATCGCCGCCACTTCCGGCGCGTCCTTACGAAGCCGCACATACTCCGCGACCGCAGGGATGCGCTCGAGGATCGGCCGCGCGAGGTCCGCGCCGTCAAGCTCCAGCGGCACTCGACAGGGCGCGGGCGTGATGCGCTCCACATCCAGCCACGGGGCGCTCGCCGAAAGCTCCAGCAGGCCATCCGCGCCCGATGCCTCGATCTCCACCCGATCCTCCGACGCGGTGGCGCTGACCGGCGCGCCCATGAACTGAGCGATCCACGCCGGGACATCGCGCACGTTGCTGCCCACCCGCACCCACAGCGCCACGCCCGGCTCAGCCGCCGGGCTCACAGCGCCCCGCGTATGATCGACCGTCAGCCGCATCGCCGGGGCGTCGCCGCCGTCCCACGCCAGCACCGCCGGCGCGTTCGCTCCATCGAACCCGCGCGACCACAGCACGCGCACCGCCACGACCGCATCACCCTTCGCGATCGTCAGCGACCTCGCCGGGTCCAGCGGCAGCGCGAACGCCTCACCCGCCAGCGCGACCTGCTCATCGCCGATCCAGCACGCATCCACATCGCGCGGCATCACGAAATGCGTCGCCAGTGCGCGCGGGTCGCCGATCAGGTCGCCGTCGCGGTAGAGCGCCAGCCCCAGCGCGTCCGTCGTCCGCTGCGCCGCCGCCCAGAACGGCCGCGAGTGCAGCGCCTTCGAGTGCGGTCCGAGGGCCAGTTCGTTCGTGCCGAAGGGGTCCTGCCGCGCGTCGGCGATCACGTAGCAGCGCCCGCTCTCGCGGCCGCCGTCCGCGAAGTCCACGGTCAGCGGCGCATCGGTCGGGCCGAAGTGCGCGCCCGCGCTGCCGAGCGTCACCTCCGGCAACATGTAATGCGTCCGCGCCTCCTCGTCGGCGATGCCCCAGCCTGCGCGCACCGTCCGCGGGAAGCGCCCCTGCGCGATCTGCTGCAGGCCCAGCGGCGGCTCCCAACCGGCGATGGCGGGCGCAAGCCGCGGCATGCGCGGCTCATCGAACCATCCCGCCATCCACAGGTGGCCCTCCACGCCGCCCCGCCCGCGCAGATAGTCGTAGCTGCGTGAGTGCGGGCCCGCCAGTCGCTGCGCGGGCGGCAGCCAGTTGAGCGCGAGGTCCGTCCAGAGCAGTTCCAGCAGCGCCGCCGCCTGCTCGCGGACCGCGGCGCTCGCGGTGCACGCGTGCAGCAGCAGAAGCGCGTCGAGGTCCACGCCGTAGTAGGTGGGGCTCACGTACTCGTGCACGCCGGCCTCCCACGTGTACACGCTGAACGCGTCGAGGCGCGCGCGTCCCTCGGCGATGACCTCCGGCCGGTTGAGCGCCTCGCCCAGCAGGATCAGGTTGCTCGCGTTCATCAACGTGATGTTCGTGTAGGCGGGCGGGACGCGGTGCCGCAGGCAGCCATCCACCGCATGCTCGAGGATCGTCCGCAACTCGGCCCGCGCCTCCTCACCGAGCCTATCGCGATGGCGAACCCAGATCGGCGCGGCAGTGTGCATGCAGAACTCGACCGCGTTGAAGTCGCGCACGCTCTCCTCGGAAAGCTGCCAGCGGAAGTTGCCGTGGCTGAAGCTGGCGGGGTCGCGGTCCTGCATCGCCGCCGCGGACTTCAGAAGCGGCTCCAGCCGCTCGAGGTCGCGGTCGGCCTCGCAGTACGCAAGCGCGGCCGAGAAAAGCTGCCGCGCCTCGACGTCCGCGCGGTCTTCCTGCAGTGGGGTCCACGTGCGATCAGCGCCACGCGCGGCGGCTTCGATAGCCGCCTCCCTGCGAGGCTCCTGCGCGCAGACCGCGCCGCATACCAGCACGCAGAGCGTGATCGACACAACGTGGGTCGGCATAGGGGATCCCCCCATCACGTCGGTTCAGTTTGGGCGCAACTCGGGCCGACATCGCGGATGCGGTCGTGCCGTACGGAGGGGCCGCTTTCTCCGACGCCGCCCACGGCGGCGGAGAAAGTGCCACCCGAACGCCGTTTGTGAGGGTGGCAGCTTCCATGCCGGCCCGCCGTTTCCGTCGCACGACCGTTCCTTCACATCATCTCCGCGGGCGGCTCCGGATGCTCGGCGCCCGGCGGGCCGAAGTCCTTCCGCGCCTGCAGCATCGCGTCGTAGTTCTCCAGCGGCACGCCCTCGAAGATGCAGTTGCTCGTGCAGAAGACATACGCCCCGTTCTCCACGCCGCCGTGGGCGAGGCAGTAGAGTGAGCTGTCATATACCTCTTCGGGCGTGCCCGCATGCACCAGCGCGCAGTTCACGTTGCCCATCAGGCAAAGCTCCGGCCCGACCTGCTCGCGCACCTCGCGGATGTCCACGCCCGCCATGGGGTCGAGCGAGTGCAGCGCGTCGATCCCGGTGCCGACAAGCTGGTCGAGGATCGGCATGATATCGCCATCGGTGTGCTTGGCCGCGTAGAGGCCGAGGTCGTGGTAGCCCTCGACCTGTCGCGCGAGGAAGGGCGTCACGAACTCCGCGAACATCGGCGGCGAGAGCCACGGACCGTCGTTGAAGCAGTAGTCCGCGCACATCAGGATGATCTCCGCGCCCTCGTCGGCATAGCGCTCGGCGCGGGCGACCGTGTCGTCGATCCGGCGCTCGCGGGCCTCAAGTTCCGCCTCGCGATTGTCGAAGAGCGCCATCGCCGCATCGACCATGTTGCGCCCGGTGGGTATGCCGACCGTCCCATCGAGGGTGGTCGAGAGCATGATCGAGTCGCCGGCGTATTCGCGGAAGTAGTCGAAGGAGCGGAACTGGTCCTCGTCGTCGAGGCCCCAGAAGCCGGTGCAGATCGCCCAGTCGAGGCGCGCGTAGATCTCCGCCCACATGCGCGCGTTCTCGCGCAGCAGCCGCTGACGCTCTGCGCCCTCGACGCCTTCGAGGTCGGGGCGCTCGAGTCGCTTGCGGCCGTAGAACTCCTCGCAGCGCTTGTACACAAGCTCGAAGTGCGGCGGCAGCCCCTCCGGCCGTCCGCCCTGGAGTGCGACGATCAGCGATTCTCGCGGGGTCATGGGTCGGTGTCTTCCTCTCCTGATGGGAGATCAAGGACAATGATGTTGGCGGGATCTACAGCAAACCCGACCTCGAAGGGGGTCTGGATCTGCAAGTGGACTACGGGCTTGCCTGTGGCCTCTGAGTCGCACTCATTCACGATCGCCAGAGAACTCGGGCCGAGGGAGTATTCAGCGATCGGGTCGCCTGCCACAACCCACAGCCGCTGGTCCTGGTGGTCGGGCAAAGCGACAAGGCGCGCGCAGCCCAGCCAGTGCACTGCATCATCGTCGTTGGTCGCGGCCTCGTCTCGATGAATGCTAACCTCAGGATGCTCAAGCATCCCTCTGCGCAGTCTGGGTGGGATGAAGACCCAGCCCATCTCGGTAGTGAGCGCCGGAAGGATGCGAAGGATCAGGTCTGCGGTTTCCTCCGGATCGGTGGTCAAAGCCGAGGCCGCACTTCCGGCTGTATCGCTCAATACACCGAGACAGTACCCGACCAACCGACCTGACACGCCATCGCTGGCGAACCGGCCCACCCACGCGGCGTCTGCAGTGGGGGCTTCAGTAACCAGGCTCCTTGGCAGTTCCATTAGCGTCTCTACTCGTGGAGCCATTTCGCTCGGTACCCGTTCAGCGCGATGGGAGAACCCGGGGAGCCAGACGGGGTCGGTGCGGAGCGCATCGTTGGCCCACTCTTGGGCTTCTACTAGCACCGCTGGATCGACTGGCGTGTCACGGATCGCCTGCCTCTCCCGTCGCTCACGTTCCTCGGCATGCCCGGCGTAGACCGCTCGCAAGGCCTCGATGTCCCGATCATCCCAGGTGACGCCGAGGGCCTCAAGGAAGTCAGCGAAATTGGCCAGCCCCTCGATTGCATGACCGAGACGGTTGCCCTCTCCCATGTCGGCTGCTTCCTTACTATAGGGAATGAGATCGAGGTCGAAGTAACCTCCGTGGAGTTGGGCGAGGGCCAGTCTCGTGGCAAGATGCAGCGGAGCGATGTTGTGCCCTCCCCAAGACGCGACGCCCTCTCGGCGCCGTTGTCTCCTGGCCTCCGGAGTGTATGTGAAGAGAGCGCCCGTCACTCGACCGCCCGCGCTCGACGTCTCTTCTGCAGCTTGCTCAAGAAAGCGCGTGTCCTCAACGACGCCACGGTTCACCTCACGGGCCAGCGACGGTATCCACTCTGCGGCGAAATCGGCTAGGCCATCCCACTCATTAGCCCGTGCCACAAAGGCTACACCATAGAAGGCTGCCGTTGCGTGGCGCAACGCCTGCTCCTGGAATGACAGAGTTCCGTCGGTCTCGGCCAGTCTCCGGGAGGCGTGCTCTCTCTGCTGCCCGTCCGCTTCGCAGTCCTCGAGCACCATCTCGTGGGCTAGCCTATGGCCGGGGCGCAGCGTGTGTGCGCCTCCCGGGATGGCGCCGTGGAGGACCTGCCGGAGAATGTACGCCGCTGGCTCGGGACGGGAGTTTCGCATCTCAGCTATTGCCATACTCAATGCCGACCGGAAAGCTCGTTCTACGAAGACGCCGTCATCGGAAGCAGGACGACGGCGCACGCCGTGCGGCTCGTAGCTCCAGAGGCCCAAGGAGAGCAGCAGTTCCAGCTGATCCGCCAATTCTTCGCCCGCATTCGCTTGCCCAGCCTGCAGTAAGGCGTGTGCATGTCGCGACATCACCGAGAGCGCAGGATCCCAGAGCGAGTAGTCGCGCCGCCGCAGCGCGATTTCAGCCACCACGCCCATGGCGCGTCGTATAGCGTCCCCGACTTCTTCCTCGCGGTAAGTCATCTCTCGTCCTGGGACTAAGATATCGATGAAAACAATCCCCAGGTCCTGAAGGCTGGAAAGGGCGTCGGCGAAGAGCCGAAGGCGGCTCGGGGCCAGGTCCGGCCATACCGAGAGTGCCTCATCGGCGTCGCGAAGTACGCTCTGAAACCCCATGAGAGCGCGTTGGGCCAGATCAAAGTCGCGCTTTGAGAGGGCGCTCTCCGCCACTGCTACCAGCGGACTGAAGCTGACAGCGTCGTCCTCCCATAGGTCCTGCGGGAGCGGCTGGGTCACGACGCACTCTCTGGCGAGTTGGTGCACTTCTGGAGGCACAGGGGCATCCGCATGCCACGACGCCACCGAGACCTTCTCCGGTCCGGCATCCAGCTTAAGTGTCACAGAGATCGGGGCTGTGGTAGCCTCCTCATTCACGGCGTATGCGGCGCTGACGAGGTCCCGCAGGGACCGCGTCCGGATGTCCGCTGCGCGTCCCGTGCCCACTTCAACGTTGAGCATGTGCTTGAACAAGATGGTGACAGGCGTGCGCTCGACACCCATTTCTTCGCATATGGCATTAATCTCGGCCTCCCGGCGCTCACGCTTCGCCACGCGCGGGATCGTCGCGCGGGACATCCGCATGAGGTGCTGGGAGATGGCGGCGAGGAAGTCGTCATGGCTGAAGCGACCCATTACGCGAAACGCGAGGAAGACTGCCGTGCCGAGGGTGATGGATGCGAGTGCGATGTTCACCGCAAGCACAGGGATGGGCGCGGTAGTACCGAGCGGGAGACCAACACCGGACAATAACACCAATGCTGACAGAACTGACCACGAACCGAGTGCCGCCGTAGCATGGGTCACTGGATCGCGCAGGAGGAACTTGCTGGCTGCGGCGGCGTACCTCTCTGAGAAGAACTGCATACCGATTAGGAGTGCGGTGAATGTCAGACCGAGAACGGCGGCAAGTGACTGAGCGATCGCCGACAATGTGTAACGCAACGTGTTGAGTGTCTCATGCTCTGTTGACCCGCCGCCTGCAACCAACCATGCAACGGCATGGGCCAGTACAACAACAACGCCACAGACTACGAATGTCTTGGCAAACGCTGCCAATGGGCGCTGAAGACGAAGCATCTCCCATCGCAGCGGTGCCTCCGCAACTAAGCGAACAGCGGCCTCCTGCAGCAGCCGCCTGTCCTCGTCTTTGGGGAGTGAGCCTAACTCGCCGCCCGGCTCACGGGCCTGCCGAAACTCCGACAGGAATGCCTCGCGCATCTCACTAAGCACAGAACCGTCCCCCAGGCTCGACTTGGGATCCGTCACCATTGTGCGTCAGTTCGATTCGCGCGGTCCGGGAACCTCCGCGCGAAAATGAGTCTGCGCGTAACTCAAGGAGTACGAGAGGGCATTGGGGAAGTACCCAGGCGTTCCGATACATACAAGGAGGTGCACACACGTGCACATTGTCGATGTCGAACACTGTGATTGCAGTAACGTCGAGGTTGATGGCGCCCGGGGCGTCCGTATTCAGTGGCTGATCGCGGAGCGTGAGTGCGATGCGCCGAACTTCGCCATGCGCCGCTTCATCGTGGAACCCGGCGGCTATTCGCGCCCGACACGGCGATCCTGATCGAGCCGGACGAGGAGCATCAGTTCCGCAACACCGGCGTGGAGCCGCTCGAGTTCCTCTGCATGGTGCCCAACGGACAGGCCACCGAGCGCTGAGAAGCGCGACCATCGGTACACATGAATGCGGCGGAGACCCTCGGGCCTCCGCCGCTTCGATCCCGGGTCGCGCTACAGCACGTTGAACCCGATCAGTATGCCCATCACGATGAACAGGCCCGCCGCCACGTAGCGGATGACCTCAGTCGGCAGCGCAGCGCCCGCGAAGTGCCCGATCACCACGCCGATCGCGCTCACCAGCGTCAGCGCAACGCTCGCGCCCAGCAGCACCATCCACGGACTCTGCTGGTCCGCGGCGATAAAGCATGCGGCAATCTGCGTCTTATCCCCCAACTCAGCGATGAACACGGTCGTAAACGCGATAACGAACGGCTTCCAGTCCATGTCATTCTCCTGTTGTGTGTCAGGTTTCGACAGTCATGTCCAACAACCTCAGCAGGTTCCCCGCCGCGACGGCCGCGAACGTCTCCTCGTCGAGGTCCAGTCGCCGAAGCCCCGCCAGCGCGTCCTCCTGACTCTGCCACGGGAAATCGCTGCCGAAGACCACTCGGTCCCAGCCGTGGCGCGAGCAGATGTCCGCGATCAGGTCATCCGGGGCGAAGTCGAACGTGTACGAGAGGTCGAAGTACACGGGCGCGCCAACCAGGTGGTCGCTGACGCTCTCCCACATGTTATACCCGCCCATGTGCGCGACGATCAAGCGCAGCTTCGGGAAGTCATCCAGCAGCCTCACCAGCGCCTCGCCATGCGGCACCGGGTCCTCGACGGTCACGATCTCCTGCCCGCCGTGCATCAGGATCACCAGGCGGTCGCCAACGGCTTCGAACATCGCGCGCGTGGCGGGATCCTCGAAATTGAAGCCCTGGAAGAAGGGCTGCAGCTTCACCGCGCGGATGCCGCCCTCGATCAGCCGCTCGATCTCCCCCGGAATGTCCTCGTACGCCGGGTGCAGCGTGCCGAAGGGGATAACGCGCGGGTGATCGACGAGGTCCAGTGCGAAGCGGTTGATCGAGAGTACCTGGTCGGGGCGCGTTGAGACCGGAGCATAGACCGACCGGTCCACGCCGGCCTCGTCCATCTCAACGACCAGCTCGTCGAGGATCGGCCGCCTGACCGGGTCAACGCCGTACATTCCGCTGAGCTGCTCCATGGCCCGATCGGCGACCTTCTCCGGGAAGATATGCGTGTGTGCGTCGATGATCTGCGGCATCAGTATCACGTCCGTATACGCGTGGCAACCGCCCGGCCGCACGAGCCCGGGCGGAGGCAGTTTCAACTGTGTGTGATGTGAGGTGCTACTGCTCCATGCGCTCCAGCGCCCGCTCCCAGGCCGGCGCATAGACGCGGGTGAGCTTGCCCGCCGATGCGGCGTAGTGCTGCTCCTCGCGGCGCTCGTCTTCGAGGTACTGCTCAGCCTCGTGCGCGAGATCGATGGCCCGTCGCAGCGCCGCCGCATCCTGCTTGGCCAGCGCCGCCGCATCCTGCTTGGCCAGCGCCGTCTGCGCCGTGCGCCACGCGTCAGCGCCGATCTCACCGTAGTGGAAGCCGATCTCCCACTCGCGCAGGCGCGTCTGCACCTTCGGCCCGGCGTTCGCCGCCGCGGCGTGCGCCGCGTCGAGGTGCTCGCGGGCCTCCGCCATCGCCTCGGGCGTCATCCACGACCACACGCCCTCGGTGATGTGATCGGCGCCTTCCAGCGCGCGCTCGACTGCGCGCATGAACTGCTGCATCGGCTCGGACGCGGGCCCGAAGGCGTGGTCGCAGTAGTCCGCGACCAGCGCGTCGGCGTCGATCTTCGTGTCCCAGGTGGCCTTCGCGATCGTGTAATAGTTGATCCCGTAGGTGCCCCAGATGTTCGGCGTGGATTGCCCCTCATAGCCGACCAGGCCGATTCGCCCGAGGTACGCGATGTCGTCGGCGAACTTCCACGGCGCCGGATAGGGCATCGAGCAGAACGTCGAGTGCGGCGTGTACTCGTAGACCATCACGCCGCCGGGCGTCATGTCCACCCACTGCTCGATCCCCGCGCGAAAGGCGTTGTGATGCGGGCAGTCCTCGTTCTCAAAGCGGTGCACGAAGCACACGTAATTCGGCCGCGAGTTGACGACCTGCACCATCACGTTCGGCTCGATCGTGAACGTCTCCGGATCGGGCGGGCGGAAGGTCTGATGGTACGCGAGCGTGTAGACTTTCTTGCCGGGCTGCGTCTGCTGCAGTTTGCGCGCGACCTCGTTGCAGAACGTCAGCCAGCGCTCGGTGATGACGGGCAACTCGCGCGAGGACGGCCACAGTTCGCCCGTGTCGAGCGCCGTGCACTCGTTGCACTGGCAGAAGGCCGTCCCGTCGCCCTGTCCGAGGCCCATGAAGTCAACTTCCGAGCGTGTCTCGAACATGCCGTCGAGCGCGTGCGCGACCGCGTTGACGACCTCCGGGTTCGTGGTGCAGACCTGCTGGAAGCCACCCCGCTCAGCGATCGGCCTGCTGCCGCCACGCAGCGCGTAGTACTCCGGGTGCTCGTCGGCATATTCCGCCGGGTCGAGCGCGTTGTGAATCACGTGCGGCGCCATCCACGCCCGGAAGCCGCCGCGCTTGACGAAGCTCTCGGGCAACTCCTCCTGCGGCCAGCCGCTGCCGATGTTGATCTTCTGCTTGGCCGCCCAACTGAGCGTGTCGGCGTAGTGCTCGCTGCTCTCAGCCGGGATCGTCATGCGCAGGAAGCGGTACTTCATGTCGGGTTGCTCGGTGCGATCAATCTCCCCTACCTCGATGCCCTCCTGCTCGGGGATCTCCTCCCACGCCTCGCCGGGGCCCAGCCAGCGGCAACCGAGGTCCTGCTCGAGGAAGTCGTAGACCGCGTAGAGTGTGCCGCGATCGCTCGCTCCGCGCAGCACGAGGTCGTCGCCGTCGGTGCGCACCAAGAAGGCCTCCGGCTCATCGCCCTCGATCGGTGCGATCGACCGCCCGGCCTGCGTGTTGCCGATCAGCAGCCGCGGCCCCTCGACGACGTCCTCCTCCGGCCCGACCACCACGGTCGCCCCGGAGATCTGCCGCAGGTAGCTCTGCAGTTCATCGGCGGCGAACTGCTCGGTGGCGGTCGGCTGCCGCGGCACAACGATCATCGCGACCGGCTCCCCGCCCTCGGTGACGATCAGCGCGGACGCTGCCCCCGCACAGATCAGCAGGCCGACTGCCATCAGCACAACGCGTGCGACGATCATCGGTGATCCCTCCCGAAAGACCGCAGGCTGGAAGCTCGCGCCACGGAAGAAGGGTAGAGGCCGTCCCTACATCCTCGCGGTCGCGGTCTCCAGGATCTGCAGCACAAGCTCGTCGTAGGAGATATCCGCGGCCGCCGCGGCGTGCGGCAGGTCGGACGTCTCCGTCATCCCCGGCACCGAGTTGATCTCATGCACCCAGCAGTCGCCCTCCGCATCGATGTGCATGTCCACCCGGCCGAGGCCCTCGCAGCCCAGCGCCACGAACGCGTCCAGCGCAAGCTGCTGGCTCTTCGCCGTCAACTCGTCGGCGATCCTCGCAGGCGCG
>Ga0272443_10007257_pt1 | contig 10649 bp, 8 predicted proteins | sample SSMAcet12_FD_193581 | JGI IMG/M metagenome (GOLD analysis project Ga0272443, IMG submission 193581) | Marine sediment archaeal communities from Little Sippewissett salt marsh, Falmouth, MA, United States - SSM-Acet-12 | ecosystem: Environmental > Aquatic > Marine > Wetlands > Sediment ... | reverse complement strand
GAGCGCCTCGCAATGACAGTTTGTTCCCCGCATCCCCGTGCTTGCCACGCCGCAGCTCAATCCTCAATCCTCAGTTCCCCATTCTCAATCCTCAATCCTTTTGCACCCGTGCACCTGTGCACTCCTCCCTTCCTCCCTTCCTCCTTCTTCCTTCCCTTTTCTGACTTTTTTCACGTGTACCTGATCCTCGGGTTGATGAACATGTAGATGACGTCCGCGATCAGCTGCGTCCCGACCGCCAGAAGGACGAGGATCATGGACCCGGCTTCCAGGGCGTTAATGTCCTTGTTCACTGCCGCATCGAGGAGGTATTTGCCGAGTCCCGGGTAGCCGAAGACGACTTCAACGATGACGATCCCTCCCATCAGCCAGTTGACGTGGAGCATGATGACGGTGATGGGCGCCATAAGGGCGTTCCTGACGGCGTGCCTGAAGATGATCCTCCAGTAGGGAAGCCCCTTCAGGTGAGCGGTCCTGATGTAGGGGGACTTCATGACCTCCACCATGCTGGCACGCGTGATGCGCAGGACGTAGCCCAGTTCTATAAGGGTCAGCGTCAGGATCGGCAGGATCAGCATGTCGATGCGTTCCCACGGGGCCGCCTCGCCGAACACCGTCGCCCCCGGCACGATTTTCAGCCAGATCGCAAAGATCAGGATGAGGAATATCCCCGTGGCGAACTCGGGGATCACGGAAAAGACCATGCCTCCGATGGAAAGCGCGCGGTCCTGAAAAGTCCCTTCCTTAAGGCCGGCGATCATGCCCAGGAAAAGGGCCAGCGGCATGACGAGGACGAAGGCGATCCCGGCAAGGACAAGGGAGTTGCGCAGGCGCGTGAAGAGGGATTTCTCCACGGACCTTCCGGTCATGAGGGAGATGCCGGGATCGCCCCTGATGAACCCTTTTTTAAGGGGTATGTAGTCCACCGGGCCGCCCGTGGACTCCATCCAGCCTGTTCCCATGACAAAGGTCCAGACCTTCCGGTCGGAACCTTTCTCCCAGAAGACGGCGTGGTTGGCCGAATCGATCCCCCAGAAAAAGGTCCGGCCTTTTTTTGTGCGCCAGCGTTCGTTGTCGAGTTCCTCTTCCAGCGAGCCGTCGGGGTTGCGGTAAATTGCCACCAGATCGTCCCCCTCGAGCTTCCAGCGTACCAGACGGCCGCCATCGGTCCGGGCCCACCATTCCCGGAAACCCTGGTCGGTGTTTAATCGTTCAAGGGAGAAGCCGGACCTGGTTTCGGCATGCCAGTCGCTCCCCGCCAGCCAGTAGATGTACCTGAGCCATACGGGTTCATCGAGCCCCGTCTGGTTGAGAAAGGAAGCCTCCTGCTCAGGGGTCACAAAGCTGCCGAGAACGTTCCTGGCAACGTTTCCGGGCGAGGATTCCGTGATGAGAAAGACCGCGACGGAGACCAGGAGCATGGTCAGGAGAAGGAGAATGAATCTTCGAAAAAAGAATCTGGCCATAGGTAAAAAAGAGTCCAGAGTCCAGAGTTCAGAGTCCAGAGGAAAAGACGTCTAACGTCCAACGGGAAAAGCGACGTCCAACGTCCAACGTCTAACGGCCAACGGGAAAAGAACGTCCAACGTTCAACACTTGCCTCCCCGTAGCTTCAGCGAAGGCGGGTCTAACGTTCAACGAGAGAGATTCCAGTGCACCGGTGCACCTGTGCACTAGTGCACTATTCCCAATCCTCAATCCGCAGTTCCCAGTCCAGAGACCAGAGTCCAGAGACCAGAGTCCAGAGACTAGAGTCCAACGTCCAATGTCCAATGTCCAACGAAAGGTCTCTTGTGCACCCGTGCACATGTGCACAAGTGCACTTGGTTTCTCAGTTCTCAATCCTCAGTTCCCGGTCCAGAGTCCAGAGACCAGAGTCCAGAGAAAAAGACGCCGATTCCGGGGGATAGTGGGTCATCGCGAGCTGGCCCTGCGCGAAGCGATCCGCCCTTCGTTCACGGGATTGCTTCGGGCAGGGATCGCCTCGCAATGACAGGTTGTTCCCCGCATCCCCGTGCTTGCCGGGCCTCAGCCCAATCCTCAATTCTCAATCCTCAATTCTTCTGCACTCCTGCACCTGTGCACCCGTGCACTATTCTCCCAGCCACACCTCGTTAAAGAGCATGTAATTGTTCGGGTGCGGTTTCACGTTTTTAAGGGTTTTCCGGTTGACCATCCAGACGTTTCTCCAGTAGGGGACCCCGATGGAGCCTCTGGACATCTGGATTTCCTCGAGCCTGCAGAACAACTTGCGCCGCTTTTCGACATCGAGGGTGCCGTTGGCCTGGCTGAGCAGGTCGGAAAACTCCTTGTCGATCCACCGGGTTTCGTTCCAGGCGACAGGCTTCCCCTCGGAATCACCGACGTATGCCAGGTTCAGCACCATGGTTCCCAGGGGCCGGTGAGTCCAGGGGGTTATCCCGAGATCAACCTCGGTCCATTTTTCCCAGTACTGGCTGTTGGGCATGGTCTGGATATTAATGTCAATGCCGGCCGGAGCGGCATCCTGCTTCAGGATCTCGGCGTACCTGACAACGTCCGACCATCCGCTTCCCACGGCAAGGTTGACCCGGATCCCCTTGGAATAACCGGCTTCTTTCAGGAGCTGTTTCGCTTTTTCGGGGTCGTATGCCGGTACCTCTTTCGAGCAGTATTCCGGGTGCCTGGGATATACGTGGAAGTCGTGGCCTTCCAGACCTTCCCCGAAATAGGAAAGAGCCAGGATCTTTTCCCGGTGCTGGCAGAGCTTGAGGGCCATGCGGACCCTGTTGTCATCCCAGGGCTTCATGTCCACCCTCATCCTGAGGATGCGTGCTCCCGCAGTCGGCGCCCCCTGGATCTGGACGTTGGGGTCGTCCTTCAGGGCCTTGTAGACATCGGTTCCGGAAGCATCCCCTAGATCCATCAAGTGGATATCGCCGGATTGGAGGGCGGCGATCTGGGGGGCCATCTCGGTGCCCATGTCGATAAATTCCATCCCGTCGAAGTAGGGAAGGGACTCGCCTCCGGGTCCTTTCTGCCAGTAATCATCACGGCGTTTCAGCACGGCCCGTTCACCTTCCCTGTAATCAGCGAGGGTGTAGGGACCGGTCCCATGGGGTCTCTTGACGAGGTCTCCCTCGAAGGTCCGGTGGTTCAGGATAACGGCAGGGTAGTGGAAAAGGTGCTCGGGAACCGCTATCTCAGGTCTTTTCAGATGAAGGACGACTTTTGTACTGCTGACTTTTTCGATCCCCGTCCGGTCGAGGTAGTCGCCCAACATCCCCAGCAGCGATGACCCGACGTCCTTGTCTAACCACTGGTTGAATGTGAAAACGACATCATCGGCGTTAAAGGAGTCGCCGTTGTTGAATTTAACCCCTTTCCGCAGGTTCAACGTCCAGGTTTTAAGGTCGTCGCTGGCCTCCCAGTTTTCGAGGAGATAGGGGTGGGTGATGTTGTTTCCATCCGTCAGCGTCAGATACTCGCAGACCTGGCGGAACTGGTTTGAAGGCATGATCCAGGAGAATTGCGCCGGATGCGTAACTTTCTGCACCGAGGCCGCAACCCGGAGAGACCCGCCCCGTTTCGGTCCGGCCGCCAGGGTCCGGGCGGGCCATGCAAGCCCGGCCATCTGATAGGCTGAAAACGCGCTCAGGCCGAGGAGTGTCGATAGCCGGATGAATTCCCTCCTGGACAACCTGCCTTTTTCCATTTCGTGTTTCAGTTCCCTGATCACGGTCCGGTTTCGGGTCTTTTTTCCCATTTTGGCACCTCCAGGTTTTTATTCGTGTCCGCGTGATCAAGTGATCGCGTGCTTGCGGAAAGGTCTCGGTCGGCAAATCCATAATTCCGGGTCTTTCCTCAGAAATCCACGTTTTTTTCCCTTTCCTCACCTTCCTTTGTGAAATGATCAGCCGTTTCCATCATTTCGGCGACGAGAGAAAGGATGCACCTGATCTCTTTGCACTGGTTTTCGGTAAGGTCGGCCAGCTTGCGCGCAAACTGTTCCTGGAGCGGCCAGACGGCGTCCCTTGCAAGCTTTTCGCCCTCGGGGGTCAGCGCCACGGAAATCTTGCGGCGGTCTGAACCGTCCCGTTCCCGTTTCACAAGTCCATGGTCCTCGAGGCGGTCCAGGATACCCGTGACCGTCGCCTTGCTGATGAACAGATAGGAGGCCAGAGTGCCGGGGGTCAAGGAACCGTGCTGACGGACATGGCGCAGGCAGAGAAGCTGTGGGACCGTCAGGCCGGTGCTCACCGTGAGTTGGTGGCTGTGTCTGGAAATGGTGCTGGTGATTTTTCGAAGAAGGCTAAGGACGCTGCTGTGAAGTTCCATTGTGTCGGAACTGTTTTCGGGAGGGTCCCGGGGAGGTTTGTTCCTTGAGCTGGTTTTATCTTCAGGATTCATGGGGAAAAGGTAGTTCGGATACAGATAATTTGAATACAAACTAATTTTACCATAGCCCCGGAGGCTATGCAAACCGGTTGAAAAAATTCCCCGGGGATCCTGGAAATTCGTGGCAGGGAAAAAAAGAAGTGGCCTCAAAGCCTGAAAAACATGCGGAGGGTGTGATAAATTATTTCCAAAGGATATCCGATCCTTTCAGGAGGCATTAAATGTCAGGAAAAACCCGTCCCTATTATCTGGCCAACTGTCCCCGGAGTCCAAATTCGGATCTCGAGGTGACTGACAAATATACGGGGGAAGTTATCGCCAGGGTGGCCGTGGCCGACGATCAAGCCCTCGATAGGGCCGTTAAAGCGGCCTCTGATGCGGCGGGCAGGATGCGGGACCTGAAGCCTTACGAGAGGCAGAGGATCCTTCTGCGCTGTGTGGAAAGGTTCACCCGCCGGGCGGAGGAACTGGCTCAGGCCCTTTGCGCCGAGGCGGGAAAACCCATCAGGGACAGCCGGGGCGAGGTCGCGCGGTTCATCGACACCTTCAGCATCGCGGCGGAGGAATCCACCCGGATCCAGGGGGAGGTTCTGAACCTGGAGATCACCCCCAGGGCGATGGGTTACAAGGGGATGACAAGGCGTTTTCCTGTGGGTCCATGTTCCTTCATTACCCCCTTCAATTTTCCTCTGAACCTCGTGGCCCACAAGGTCGCCCCCGCCCTCGCCGTGGGGAATCCCTTCGTTCTGAAGCCGGCCAGCGCAACCCCCCTTGGAGCCCTCATCGTGGGGGAGGTTCTCTCGGAACTGGAACTCCCCGAAGGGGCCTTCTCCATCCTTCCATGCCCGGGAGAAAAGGCTGAAAAGCTGATCGCCGACGAAAGGATCAGGTTCTTCAGTTTCACAGGCTCTCCCGAGGTTGGGTGGGACCTGAAAGCCAGGGCGGGAATGAAAAAAGTGACCCTCGAACTTGGCGGGAATGCCGCCTGCGTCATCGATGAGGGTTCCTCATTGGAAAAGACAGCGGAACGGGTCATTTTCGGCGCGTTTTACCAGGCCGGCCAAAGCTGCATCTCGGTCCAGAGGATCCTTGTTCACGAGAATATCTACGACCAGTTCAAAAAGGTCCTTGTCGAGGGGGCGAGGGCGCTGAAAACGGGTGATCCCCGCGAGGAAAAAACCTTTATCGGTCCAATGATATCCGAGAAAGAGGCGATCCGGCTGGAGGATTGGATCGCCGACGCTGTCAGGAAGGGCGGGCGGATCCTTTGCGGGGGGGTAAGGAAGGGGGCCCTGATGCCCGCAACCCTCATGGAAGAGGTGCCGCGGGAGGCGGACCTGTACCGGAAGGAAGCCTTCGGACCCGTGGCCATTCTCAGCCCTTTCGGGAATTTCGAAGAGGCTCTTGAAATGGTCAACGACAGCGATTATGGCCTTCAGGCCGGGATATTCACCAGGGATATCAACCGGGCCATGAAAGCCTGGGAAGTCCTGGAGGTCGGAGGCGTCGTCATTGGGGATATCCCCTCCTGGCGGGTAGACAGCATGCCCTACGGCGGAATGAAGAAAAGCGGTTTGGGAAGGGAAGGGGTGCGCTACGCCATGGAGGAGATGACCGAGTTGAAACTGCTGGTCATAAAAGACCCGGAGTGAGGCATGGCGATCTCGAAAAAACCGGATGTGAAACCTCTGACAAAGGAACAAAAGGATGAGAACCGGAGAATCAGGCTGCTTCGGTTTCTGACCGATCTGACTTTTCAGCGGCTCTGCGTCGAAAGAATGACCTTCACAGAGGCCAGGGACGCTGTTGAGGAACTGAGGACCGCGGCTGAAAGGATATTTCCGGGCAAGCAGTCTGTTTTTGATCTGGTGATCGCACCCAGGATGGATAGGGTGATCCGGGAGAGGTTCGGAGACAGTCCGCACCCGGTGCGTCATTAGGAATTGAGGATTTGAGTGCACTTGTGCACATGTGCAAAAGAATTGAGAATTGAAGATTTAGAATTGAGGATCGGAGGCATATGCCAGGGCGGGTCCTGTTCTCAATTCTCAATGCTCAATCCGAAATTGGCGCCGATCCCTCTGAACCCTGGACTTTATATCTTCCCTTTGCGTACCTTTGCGAACCGGGCGGCCTCCCAGCGAGCCGCCTTGGCGTCCTTTGCGTTCAATGCTTTAAAGGCAAGTGCCTAAACGCAGAGGGCCGCGAAGGGTGCCCGCTCAGGGCAGAGGATTGAGAATTGAAGATTGAGAATTGAGGATTGAAGATTGTGTTTTTTTCACGAAATAGGGTAAAAAGTCGTTGAAAATGCTTTTAATTCTCAATTCTAAATACTAAATTCTCAATTATTACTACTCAATCCTCAATTGATTTTCGGGAGGGATTCATCATGGGAAATGAGAGCATCGGTGAGCGCGTTCGGGAATTTCGGGAGATCAAGCGTCTGACGAGGGAAGAACTCGCAACAAGATCCGGACTTGACGAGTCCTTTATCACCGAAGTGGAGGAGCACAGGATCCAGCCTGCCCTTGGAAAACTCCTGAGGATTTCAAGGGCCATGGGAATCCGGATGGCCAATTTCATCGATGATTCGGTCAGCCCCGATCCCATTCTGGTCAGGGCCGCCCAGCGGGAGGAGGCCCTTGAAAAGGAGATCCCCCTGATCAAGGAGACGGAGGGAGACCTGGCCTTTTTTCCCCTTGGGAAGGGAAAGATCGACCGCCACATGGAACCTTTCTTCATCGATGTGCTACCACAGCCTCCGGGCCGGGTGAAGGTTTCCCAGCACGAAGGGGAGGAGTTCATCATCGTCATGTCCGGGGGCATCGAACTCCAGTACGGGGACGAGACCTTCCGGTTAGAGCCCGGGGACAGCGTTTATTACAGCTCCACAACCCCTCATCGGCTGGTGGCCCTCAACGGGGAAAAGGCCCAGATCATGGCCGTCATCTACTTCAACGCCTAGGAACCATATCCGGAAGGGCTCTTTTTCAGGCAGGTTCCGGATCGGGTCGGAAGGCTGGAAGTCCTCTGTCGCGGGTCCTTGACGGCGTCCGAAAGACCAACCCCCCTTTTTAACAGCCGCGATTGCCCACCCCTTCATAAGGGATAGAGGTGGACTTTCGCGGTTTCTGTATTAAATTGGTCGGAAATAAAATTCAAAGGAAAGCTTTGATGAAGGGACCTGCCATTCCAGCCAGCAATTCCTCCAGTAGAACCGATACGATCAACATCGGGGTGACCGGGATGCACTGCGCATCCTGCGCGGCCAATCTGGAAAAAAAGCTCAGAGCGGCTAACGGCGTGGTTGACGCGGCGGTGAATCTCGCCTCGGGAGCGGCGCGCGTTCAGTACGATCCGGATAAAACGGATTCTGACAGGATCGAGGAAGTGGTATTGGCTGCGGGTTTTACCCCGCACCTGAGGGGGACTTTGACGGGCAAGGGGGACACCCTCGGGGGCGCGATACCCGATCGGGAGAGGATGGCGAGACAAAAAGAGATCCGCAGTCTCAAGATCCGGTTCATCGTTTCCGCCGTGCTGGGCATCCCCCTCCTGGTCATGGCCATGGGGCCTCATGCCGGACTTCCCCTTCCCCGATTCTCCGATACCGCCTCGGCCCTGATCCAGTTTCTTCTGGCGACTCCGATCCTGCTGGTCAATTACAGCTTCTTTTCCAGGGGGATCCTGGCCGTTCTGAAAAGAGGAATGGCCAACATGGATACGCTGGTAGCCATCGGCACCGGGTCGGCCTGGCTGTATTCCTTCATCATCTCCATCGCCATCTGGTCCGGCCGGGGAGAGAAGGGGGCGATGGACCTTTATTATGAGGTCGCCGGGGTCCTCATCGTCTTTATTCTCCTTGGAAAATGGCTTGAATCCATCGCCAGGGGAAAGACCTCGGAATCCATCCGGGCCCTCATGGGACTCCAGGCCCGTACGGCCGATGTCCGCCGGGACGGGATACAGATCACCGTACACGTTGAGGAGGTCCTGACCGGGGACGAGGTCCACATCCGGCCTGGCCAGAGCATCCCGGTGGACGGGACCGTCATTGAAGGAAATTCCTCCGTGGATGAGTCGATGCTGACGGGAGAGAGCATCCCCGTGGAGAAATCGGAGGGGGACTGGGTCACCGGGGGCACGGTGAACCGGCACGGTTCCTTCCATTTCAGGGCGGACAAGGTCGGGAAGGACACCGCCCTTGCCCGGATCATTAGTCTGGTCGAGGAGGCTCAGGGTTCAAGGGCTCCGGTTCAGGATCTCGCGGACAAGGTTTCAGCTGTTTTTGTTCCGACGGTGTTCCTCCTGGCTCTTGCGGCCTTCCTTTTCTGGACCCTGGCAGGGAAAGGGTTTCCTTTCTCCCTGACCGTATTCATCACTGTTCTGATCATAGCGTGCCCATGCGCCCTTGGCCTTGCCACCCCGACCGCGGTGATGATGGGAACAGGTCTCGGGGCGCAGCGCGGAATCCTCATCAGGAGCGCAAGGGCCCTTCAACTGGCTCACCAGGCAGACATCGTGGTTTTCGACAAGACCGGGACCCTGACAAGGGGGGAGCCGGTTCTCACCGATATTGTCCCTGTTAAAGGGGTCGATGAGGATCATCTCCTGCGATTGGCGGCCTCCCTTGAGAAGAATTCCGAACACCCCCTGGCGGATCCCATCCTTGCCGAGGCCGGAAAAAGAGGTCTTGAGCTTTTCAGTCCCGGATCATTCAAGGCAGTCTCCGGCCAAGGGGTCCGGGGAATGGTGGAGGGACGCGACATCCTTCTCGGAAACAGGGCGCTGGCGGGAATGGTCCCCGACAGCCTGGAGGATGCTCTTTCAGCCCTTGAACAGCAGGGAAAAACGGCCATGATCGCCGTTCAGGACGGTGTGCCGGTGGGAATCCTCGCCGTGGCCGATCAGCCGAAGGATCATTCACGAGAAGCGGTTCAGGTCTTAAAGTCCATGGGTAAGACTGTCATGATGATCACCGGGGACAATGAACGTACGGCCCGATCCGTGGGCCGGGAGGTCGGGATCGACCGGATCATCTCCGAGGTTCTGCCGGAGGATAAATCCCGGGAGATAAAGAGGCTCCAGGAAGGGGGATCGAAGGTGGCCATGGTCGGGGACGGGATCAACGATGCTCCCGCGCTTACCCAGGCTGATGTGGGGATCGCCATCGGCACCGGGACGGACGTGGCCATCGAGGCGGGGGACATCGTGCTTATCCGGGACGATGTCAGGGACGTCGCCCAGGCCATGAAGCTTTCCGACTACACCATGAAGAAGATCAGGCAGAACCTCTTTTGGGCCTTCCTCTACAACTCCATCGGGATCCCCGTGGCCGCGGGTATCCTGTATCCCTTCACCGGTTTCCTGGTAAACCCCGTTGTGGCCGGCGCGGCCATGGCCTTTTCCTCTCTTTCGGTGGTCTCCAACGCGTTGTTGATGAAAAGGTACAAGGGGGGAATTGAGAATTGAAAATTGAGGATTGAGAAATAAAAAGCACCAGGGCGAGCGCCCTTGATTCAAAAAACTCAATTTTCAGTTCCAATCCAGAGAAGAAAACGTCCAACGTCCAATGTCCAACGTCTAACGTCCAACGGGAAAAAAAAGGCAGTCCAGAGTTCAGGGTTAAGAGGTTCTGTCCAGCGTCCAATGAGTGAAAAAGGTTGAACGTTGAACGTTAAACGTTTAACGAAAGGGCGGTCCAGAGAAGAACAAGGTCCAGCGTCCAATGTCCAAGGTCCAACGGGAAAAGAACGTCCAACGTCTAACGTTCAACGTCCAACGAAAAAATCCCTTGTGCACTGCTCTTTTTTCGCTCTTCTTTGCGGCCCTCTGCGGGAGCGCCCTGAGTGGGCACCCTTCGCGCCCTCTGCGTTAAAGATTCTGGCTTAAAAACAGGTAACGCAATGGACGCAGAGGCGGCTCGCTGGGAGGCCGGTAAAAACGACGTCCAACGTCTAACGTCCAACGGGGTAAAAGGCAGTCCAGAGTCCAGGGTTCAGGGTTCAGAGGGAACGGCGCCAATTTCGGATTGAGCATTGAGAATTGAGAATAGAACCCGCCCTGGCAGATGCCTCCGATCCTCAATTCTAAATCCTCAATTTTCAATTCTTGTGCACCCGTGCACCCGTGCACAAGTGCACTCAATTCCTCCATCCTCAATTCTCAATTACGTTTTTATGGTAAACTTGGATCGATTTGTAAACCGGGGGCAAAGGAGGAGCCTTGACTGCTGGGGAGGAGATCCTGGACCTGCTCCTTGACGCCATCGA
>Ga0272443_10007253_pt1 | contig 10653 bp, 6 predicted proteins | sample SSMAcet12_FD_193581 | JGI IMG/M metagenome (GOLD analysis project Ga0272443, IMG submission 193581) | Marine sediment archaeal communities from Little Sippewissett salt marsh, Falmouth, MA, United States - SSM-Acet-12 | ecosystem: Environmental > Aquatic > Marine > Wetlands > Sediment ... | reverse complement strand
AAACATACCGGAATTCCAGAGGTGTTTCCTGTCCCAGACATACTGCTGAGCCATTACCCGATCCGGCTTTTCCTTGAACTTGTTTATGTGGTAAATGGAAACCTGCCCATATGTATCGTACTTCTTTGCCTGCTCGATATAACCGTAGCCGGTCTCCGCGCGAGTTGGGGTAATGCCTATTGTGATGAGGTAATCGTGGTCTGCGGCTACACGGCAACCCGCCTGCAGGAGTTCCACGAGGGCATTACGCGGCTGGACATGGTGGTCGCACGACAGCACGACCATAATAGCCTCTTTATCCTGATGATATAGATGCGTTGCGGCCATGCCGATCGCCATACAGGTGCTTCTGCCGACAGGCTCTGTCAGGAGATTGCCCTCGTTCAGCACCTCAATAGTCTCAAGAATCTGATCCCGCAGGGTATCGCTCGTCACTATCTTGATGCGCGGCAAAGGGATGAAATCCACCACGCGGTCAATCGTATCCTGCAACATTGTCTTTTCAGAAGCGATCTTGAGCAACTGCTTGGGCCTTATCTCCCGGGACAGAGGCCAGAACCTCTCTCCCTTTCCGCCAGCCATTACAACGCCAAATATCATATAGTCCTCGCCTATTAGATTTCGCTCAAGTTAGACTTGATGAGCTTGTGTGTCAAGTTAAGTTTCTTCAGCACAAGGTACATGCCTGATGTCGGCGAGTATACCCGGGAAGTGCCTCTGAAGCGGGTTGCATCGAATTGTCAAGCGCCTACGCGGTGCTTTGCTCCGTGATGGACTCCCGCTCGGCTTCCTTCAAAGACAAATGCTCGCGCCTCAGGTAGTAGAAGCCCACAACCGTGATGACCACATACTGCGCGCCATGCAGAACAACTGCGACTGCACCTGCCGCCGTCTGCGTCACCCCATACAATCCCAGTGAGTATATCACGAAATAATGGTAACCACCCACAAAACCGGGTGATTGGGGAATCATGATTCCTATGGAGACTATTACCAGCACCACGAACGATGCATCAAGCGGGAGGTGACCGAGATCAAGCGCAAGGAAGATGAAGTAGTTTGAAATGCCTGTCACGGCCCAGAGGACGATGGACTGAAATGAGATCAGGAGGACGACCTTGATGTCGCCCATCACCTGCAGTCCTTCAGTGAATTTCGTGAAAAGCTCCGTCAGTTTTGTCTTGATCTTGTTTGGAAATATTGAAAACAGGACATCCAGCAATCTCAAGGTCGGTTTCGGTTTCAGTTTCAGGAAGATCAGGAATCCGAGAGCGGCAAGATTCGCGCCGAGGAACAGCCACCCGAAGTGCTGGAGCTTCTCCGACAATGGAAGACTCTTCAGCAAAAGAACTCCGGTGAGGAAGGTCAACAAAGCGAAGGAGTCGAATATTCTCTCTATCACGACCGTAGCCAGCACGGCCGACCGGGAAACATCGGCTATTCTCCCAAGTGACCAGGCGCGCACAAATTCGCCCAATCTCAACGGCAGTACGTTCGATGCCATGAACCCGATCATCGTGGATGAAAACAGCTTGCCCATACCGATCTTCTTGATCGGATCGACCATATACTTCCATCGGTAGGCACGGTACCACATCATCAACATCACGAGCGCAACATTGACAATAACCCACCCGTAGTTCGCGCCTTTGATAGAGCTCCACAACTCCGAGAACTCGACCTTCCTGAAGGCGAAGTACACGAGTGCCAGCGACAGGGCGTAGCCCAGGCACACCATGAGCTTTCTTCGGGTTCTGTACTCCATGCTAAGACCTGATCCTGTACTCTCGCGACATTAGGCTGGTCTACCCTTCTTGACGACCTCCTCGATTACCGACAGCATTCGTTCGGCGGAGAAATCCCAGTTGAATCGGGCCGCCCATTCGAGAGCGCCCTTCTCCAGACTTTCCCTGTATGTGCTATCGCCAAACACGCCACAAATCGTGTCCGCGAGCTTCCGAGTATCACCATACGGGAACAGCAATCCCGAGACACCATCAGAGACCGAATCCCGAAGACCGGGCGAATCCGCCGCGATTGCAAGTGTCCCGCAGGCATTGGCCTCAATATTGGTAAGCCCCCAACCTTCCTTCAAAGAAGGATAAACAGTACAATGAGTTTTCCTGAGCCGCTCGACTTTCGACTCCTCGGTTACGAATCCCGGAAACTCCACCGAGTCCGAAATGCCGAGACTTGATGCTAAGGACTTCAGGTTGTCGAGATAATCACCAGATCCAACCACCTGGAGCTGTGCATCCGGGTGCTTCGTGATCACTTTCGGCCATGCGTTGAGAATGTGTTGAACGCCCTTGTACTTCTTTACACGTCCGAGATAGAGAGCGGTCGGCCTTTCGTATTTTGACACACCGGGATCGGGCCGATATACTTCATGGTCAATGCCGCATTCAACGACATCGATGTTTTCGGGACTCATACCGCGCTTGATGAGGTCCTGTTTCGTCGATTCGGAGATAACACAGTATGGATACTTCCGAAGTAAGACACGAATCGGTTGTTCCGCAAGATAAATGTATGATCCGAGCACGAAGTTGATCTCACGAAAGACCGTGGTCGCAAAAAGGTGTGGTATGATTATCAAGACCGGGATATCGGTATAAAGAGGCGTGTAAAACGGAATCTTGTTTATGTCTTCGAGGATTATGTCGTACTTTTTTCGGGTCAACTCCTTTCGCACCATTGACGGGGCTACGAAATTGAAGTAGAGCCGTCCGCCCTTGCGAATAACATTGATCCCGTCATAGGTCTCCTGCGGTGAGCCACCGTCGAACTGGCTGCAGACGAGGGTTACCTCGTGCCCGGCCTCGACGAAACGCTTGAGATTCTCCCAGAGGTGGACTTCCGCACCACCTGCCTGCGGGTTCTTGGGGTCCTGCCAGTTGACCGCGAGGAGTCTCACTTACCTTTCCGATCCAGTATCGCTGACTTCGCCTTCGGCTTCGGCAGAATCCAGCTGAATAACTCTCAAGTGACGGCCGGTGTCAGATTCGTCGACTTCAGTCATGAAGTCCAGGCCGAGGCTTTCTGCAACGAAGAGTTCCGGCGCTTCCTGTTTCAGTTGCTGGTAAGCCCCAAGGATTTGCTCATCACCGGGGTTTCGAGTCGTGTAGTCATGCAGCAACCGGGCGAGCTGTGACTGCATCTTCTCCTCGAAGTAGAACCTGAAAAGCTCATTGAACGCATCGCGAGAAGTCGGATTCTCGGCATATACCTCCTGGAAAAGCTCCCGGGCATCCTGTTTATATCCCTTCTCCTTCATAGCCGATGCAACAAACAGCTTCAGGGTCGGCTTGGACACATCATCAGGGGCCTCGGCGATCGCTTTTTCGGCATCATCGAATCTTTCATGCAGACTGTACATCCTGCAAAGATATGCCCACGGCTCGACTCCTCCGCCTACGAGTTCGATACCTTTACGGACCTCGGCAGCCGCGGCATCTACTTCCCCCGCTCTCTGGAGCGTATCCGCAAGGAAGAGGAAGCCCTGAATGTAGTTGTTCAGCAACCGATTCGCGTTTTCATCCTTGTGAATCGTGGGATCAGTGACTCCACGAAACTGGAACGTATTCCAGTAGAGATCGTGTGTCCTCTCGACATTGACGGCGTTCGGCTGAAGGTACGGGTAGTAGACGTTGAGAGCCATTCCCTCCATCTGCATATACGGGTCGAGAGATTTGCCCTTGTAGTTCTTGTTCCTCGTCGACACCGTAACGGCGAACTCTATCGGGACCTGTTCATTGTTCTTCAGATTCTGGTCGATGATTTCCGCGATCATCTGATCCTGCACTCGATAGACCCCATCGGCAGTGCGCCTGTGGCGGAGGCTCATCACCTGCCTGTCGGTGAGACCCATCGGCACACCGAGTTGATCGCGAAGCTGAGTGATGTACCAGCTCGTATTTATGAGAGAAAGGTTCGCAATTTTAACATCCGGTCTTATCCCGTAAACATACTGCAGGCACCAGACGGGGAAAGTGTCGTTGTCCCCATTCGTGAACAGCACAGCATCTTCCCGCGCTGATTGAAGAATATTCCAGGCATAGTCATACGGGTAGTAATTGTCCGACCTGTCATTGATTGGGAAGTTGACAGCAACAGCCTTCACGGGCAAATACAATGTCAGGAGACACAACAGCGCCAAGACCCCGGTCCTTGCGACTTGCGGGATTTTGATAGCATAGAGGCTCTGCCTCATCATATCTATGATCGCGGCCGCCCCCAGCCCTATCAGCAGGCCGAACATGACGAACCCCGGAGTCCAGAAGTAGTCACGATCTCTCACTTCGAGATGCCCCTCCCCGAGAACGGGGTTCTCATGCGTGCCATCGGCAAAATTCATGTATATCACCATCAGCACCGTCCCCGCAAGCGTTAACAGGAACACGAATATCCCCGACTTCCAGTGCTTCTTCGTGGTGTAGTAGAGGCCGTATAGCCCTATGAAGAACAGCACGAGGAATTTTCTTCCGTGGAGGCCCCATTGGTCGCTGAAGAAGCCCCAGAAGCCCATTCTCGCATGATTGCCGAACTGGTTCTTCCACTCACCCCGCCTGTGAAGAGCCCTTAATATCATGTTCTCCGAACCGTACTGCTTACGTTCGAGGAACGATTTGAACGATGACCAGTCGTCGGGTTCATTCATGTTCATCAGAGGTTTCTGCGCCGCCCTTACCGGTATGAATCCCTGAACCGAATAGCCGATCAAACAGGCGAGAACCATCAAGAAACTGAGCCTCCAGGCTGGTTTCCATGATGGTAAACGATAGATTATCAACGTCAACAGCGACCATGATACCAGCGAGATTATGAACACAGGTTCGAATGGGTCGCCACGCATTGTCAGTATGATTATCGCAAGTATCGGGACTGCAAGTGAATATATCCAGCCTGTCGAGATTTTCTCCCAGTAATAGACAATACAGGCGACAGTGACCCAGATGGTCGTCCACGTGAAGAACAAGCTCACATCGATCATCACTATGCACATGAATATGAAAGACCACCAGACAGGAAGGTGCTGCCTAAGCTTCTGACTGCCAAAGAGCCCGAAAGTTACGGCAAACATGAGATATGAGACACCGACGATCTTCCACTCCGGCAGGGCGAGTGATGTTGATTCCTTTATTAAGAATGCGATTCCGAGCCAGACTACTGGCCATGCCAGGCAGAGAAGTGTGATTGGCCACTTAGGTCGATCAGAGAACAAAACAACAAGCACGAACGCCATCGGAACGATCAGGAATGAGGTCATGTGAACACCAAGCGCGAGTGTCGACAGGTATGCCATCAACACGAGGTACGCTTCGCCTCTTGGTTTGTCTCGATTGTCAACCCAAAGCAGCACGAGATACATTGTTGACATCATGAACAGCATCGCGGTGCCGTATACCTCGGCTTCCACCGAGTTGCCCCAGTTGGTTCTTCCGAACGCAAGCATCAACGCCGCGATCACTGCTCCGAAGTAGACAATGCCCCGGTTCCATCCGGTGAAGTTGTCCTTCGCGAACCACTTCTTCAGAATCCAGGCCGCTACGAAATAACCGAACATCGCAGCGCCGGCAGAAGCCAATGACGATATCATGTTGATCCGAAATGAAGGATCATCGCCTATCGGTATGAACGAAAAAATCCGCCCGATCAGAATGAAGAGCGGTGTACCGGGAGGATGTGGAATACCAAGTATGTACGCACAGGTTATGAATTCACCACAGTCCCAGAAGGAGAGCGTGCGCTGAACCGTAAGCGTATATACTATGAGTGACACCAGAAAAACGAATATCCCAAGAATCAGATTCCAGGGATCGCGCTGATTCTGATCTAAGGGTTTCTTGAAATCATCCATATCAAAAAGGTCTCATTCCTTGATTGATCTCGAATGACCCGCCAGGAGACTACCGGTCGCGAATCTCAACCGGTTGTACACATTGTCGGCGGAAACATTGCATATTTACATAGAGAAACCAATATATCAACACCTTCTGCTTTGTCCAGAAGTTTCTGTCATCTATTGCGTTGCATGAACAATCAGTGAATCTCCCGAAGTTTCCACCGGCCTTTCCTGAACCAGAATAACAGCACAACAGCGCTCAGAATAGTGGTGGTCGTGATAGCCCACCATACTCCGTTGACTCCCACGTTTAGCATAAAACAAAGCACGTACGCAATCGGCAACCTCAGTATTGCAGCGGGGATACCGATCAGCATTGGAGGCATAGTGTCCCCTGCCCCCGAAAACGCCCCCTCAAGAACAATGAGCAATGCCATGAATACCTGCGAAAGGGCAAGTATCCTGAGGTAGTCGCTCGAGTATTCGACTACCAGTTCATTAGATATGAAGGCACGAGTTATCAGGCCCGGAATCGCAAGGAATAGAATTGAAATAACTCCGGTGATCACGATAGAAATCAATAGCGCAATGTAGACAGACTTTTCCGCCCTGTCCGGCTTGCCAGCTCCCAGATTCTGCCCAACCATCGTGGCGACTGCAACGGATATCCCGAAGCAGATTAAACAAGAAATCGCTTCAGATCTGTTGCCGACACCAAGCGCCGCGATGGCCTCGGTTCCGTACGAAGCCGTGATCTTGTTCATGAATACGTAGACTACCGAGAAGAGTATGCCGTTAAGGGAAATCGGAAGCCCGATCTTAGTCATCTGCCAGAAGAGAACGAAGTCGAACTTCAACATATCGAGCATCTTCAGGGTAAGCGTCAGTTTTCCACGAATCAGGTAGTACACGAACCCGACAACTGCAAATGCGTTAGTGATAACCGTAGCGAGAGCCGCGCCTTCAACTCCCATTCTTGGGAACGGTCCCCAACCGAAAATCAGCACAGGGTCGAGTACTATGTTTCCGGTCACGGCTATGATCGACAGGATCATTGGGGTTTTTGTGTCACCTGTGGAGCGGAACAGCGCTGTTCCGACCTCATACCAGAGGAGGAATATCGTGCCGGCGAAGCGCAGCCTGAGATAATCAATTCCGAAAGAGGTTACGTCCGGTTCTGTCCCCATGAACTTGAGGAACTCGGGCGAAAAAGCGTACCCGATCACTGTAACGATGACCGACAATGCGGCCGAGAAAGTAATCGCCTGGGAGGCTGCATATGATGCCCGATCGTAGTTTTTTGCCCCGTAATGTCTCGCGACGATCGCGACGAGACCGGCAGTAACGACCTCGGCGACGGAGAACAGAATCCAGATTATGAAAACACTCGAAATGACTCCCGCCATTTCGGACGCGCCGAGCCTTCCGACCCAGATCATGTCCGTGATAAGGAATGCCGTATGCACGAACATCGTGGCAACGACCGGCCACGCAAGTTTGACAATAGCCGAAAGAATACTTCCCGATGTCAGGTCGTACTTCTCTTCGCGTCCCTCGATCTGGATGCCCTTCTCGGAGTCGTCCATAAGTCGTAACTGGATTCAGGTTAAGGTGATTTGCTTCAGCCAATTAGCTGCTTGTACAATCGAAACAGATGCGAGTTCTCGAAATGCGGCGGGGTTTCATACCCGGAGTGATGGGGCAGTGCCAGAGACAGAGACTGCTGAAGATACTCCAATAGGGGGTCATCCGATTCGAGATACTCGGTCATCATCAGTTCACCGCCGTTCTCGACCACCAATCCGTCCTCGATCTCCCCTACCCTTGCCCCGCAGGACTGCAGTATTTGTCTGACTGCGCCGACACGATCCCGCCACATGTCGGAGCCGAACGGAAGGTCACGTACGACTGTTTTCCCTTCAGCGAACATCGCGAGGGCGGCTATCGGACCGAAACACTCAGGACAGGCGCGCACTGTTCTGCCGCCGAACTTCCTGCTCGTCAAAGCTCCCGGCGAAACAGCCACAGTCACAGCGTCGAATCCGTCCACCGACTTGTCGTCCCTGATATCAATTTCAGCTCCCATTTTGGCGAACAGCCTGAACGCGTCAGTGATAGAGGCGACCCCGGGCAAACCACGCATTGTTACACGCGAGTTTCTCTTCATGCACGCAAGTGCAGCCAGATGCAGCGCGATAACATGGTCCCCCGGCAATACCTGCTCTAAAGCCCCGGTCGATTCGTTAACAGCGATAACGTAACGGCGCTGCGCATTCTTGTTGAGCTTGAGTTTCCTGAGTCTGCGGGCAAGTTCATCTTCCTCCTGATTTTCCACCAGTTCGGTGACTTTGATTCCGATTGACGGAAACGTCGCCCATGGATGGAAACTCACCGCATGTTTCGATGAAATCTCAATGGAACACCCGGCTGTCATTGCTCCTTCCACGAGTGCCTGCACCAGATGATAATTCTTGAGCGGAAGACTGTACTTGATCGACTCGGCAGGTTTCAGCCTGACCGCGCACTGAGTCGGAGAAGCGCTGTCCAGCAGGTCATAATCGAAACCCAGCCTGCGATAGACTATCAACTGGTTTTCGAAATCACCGTTCGTTTCGGGCGGAATCTCAAGCGGAGCTCTGCTGTCAAGTCTGGATAGAATCAGCATTCTCCTGAAGAAGGAAGAGATACTTCGTGCAGAGTACACCTCTTCAGTTTGGAAGGCTTCGTGATCGCCCGATATTCGAATCTCGTCCTGATCCACATCTATGGAATAGCCAAGCTTCCCGGAGAAGTCTTTGAGATCCTCGGACACGGTCACATCCTTCGCATTTGATAGTCGGACATCTCTCCTCTGCATCATACCGTAGCAGAGGATCGACTCAGCGAACTCCGAGGAAACCGGAACATCTATCTCACCGACAAGCTTCTTCACTGCTACATCCTTTCGAGCGGAGCGATTCCGAGGAGTCTGAGCCCGTCACCAATAACCGCCTTCACCGATTCGCACAATGCCATTCTCGCTTCACTGAGCGCGTCGTCCGAAGTGATGACTCTGTGCTTCTGGTAGAACGTATTGAAGTCCTGCGCAAGGTCAATGAGGTAGGCTGAAATCACGAACGGCTCGTATTCATCACCAGCCTGTTTGACTTTGCCGGGATATTGCATCAGCGACAGGAGTACCCGTTTCTCTTCCGGCTCAGCCAGCAGACCGTAGTCAATCTCCGATGGCACTTCACGTCCAAACTTACGGCCGAGACTGCACAGCCGCGCATGCGTGTATTGCAGGTAGGGGCCGGTCTCTCCCTCGAATGAAAGGGCGTCCTCCCACCGGAAGTCGATATCCTTCATTCGCCTTACCGAAAGCTGTGAAAAGATTATCGCGCCGACTCCTATCTTCCCAGCGGTCGTGTCGATATCTTCGATGTCGGGGTTCTTCTCAAGAATGACTTCCCTCGCGAGTTCCCTCGCTTTTGAGATCACGTCATCGAGCAGAATGATATTGCCTTCCCTCGTCGACATGGCCTTGTCACCGAACCTGACCCATCCGAACGGCACATGAACGAGTCCTTCATAGTTGCCGATATCTGCGAGCTGGGCGACCTTGAACAACTGCTGGAAATGGAGCGATTGAGCTGCCGCAACCACATACAGGCATTTCACGTATTCGAATGTCTCCCACCTGTAAAGAACCGCCGCAAGATCCCTCGTGGCATAGAGCGTGGCATCGTCACCCTTCTTCAGCAGACAGGCGCCGAGGTCATACTGCTCGAGATCGACTATCAGGGCCTCCTGAGATATTTTCGTGAGCTTCTTGTCATCGAGTATCTCAAGAACTCGTTCCATCTTGTCGTTGTAGTAGCTCTCTCCGGTGTAGTGATCGAACTCGATGCCGAGAATCTCGTAGACGCGCTTGAACTCCTCGAGAGAAATCGCTTTGAACTTCTCCCACAATTCCACCACCTCAGCATCGCCCTCTTCAAGAAGCTTGAACTGCTTTCTGGCTTCCTCATCGAGTTCAGGATTTGTCTTGGCCTCCCTGTGGAACCTCGTGTAAAGCTCAAGCAAACCCAGCACCGGTTCTTTGCTCGACAACTCTTCGCTGCCCCACTCCCTGAATGCCACGATCATCTTTCCGAACTGGGTTCCCCAGTCACCCAGATGATTAACCCCAACGCAGTTGTAACCGAGCTTCTCGAAAATGTGGTAAAGAGCGTTCCCGATGATGGTTGTCCGTAGATGCCCCACGCCGAACGGTTTGGCGATGTTCGGCGACGAAAAATCAATAACGATGTTCTTCTTCGCGCCAATCTCGGAAGATCCGTAGCCCCCGGCACGAGCAGAATCAATGACCGATTCGGCAACTGCCCCGGCATCGTAGAAGAAGTTCAGGAACGGCCCTACAGCCTTGACCTCGGAGATCAGTGCCCATGCGAGACCTGATGACTTCTCAACGATTTCGGAGGCAATCTGCTGGGGGGCTTTCTTCAACTGCTTTGCTAAGACAAAACAGGGTAACGCAATATCGCCCATCTTCCTGTCCCGTGGGGATTCGAGGAGGTTGTAGATTTCTTCCCTGTCCACCCCCGAAGCCTGGGCTATCTTCTCACTTATCTCTGCTTTGAATATATCTTCGTACATCATTCATCCTGCGTGCGAAAGTCACCGCCAGAATCGTATCGGTCGCGTTTGCTAACCCATTCAGGGATCACCGCGACAGGATATCGCTGGAATATACAGGCGGCGATGGATTTATCAACCAAAATCAGCTTCGTTCCAGTACCTGCAGCCTGTAGCCATGACGTTCTTTG
>Ga0272443_10007251_pt1 | contig 10655 bp, 6 predicted proteins | sample SSMAcet12_FD_193581 | JGI IMG/M metagenome (GOLD analysis project Ga0272443, IMG submission 193581) | Marine sediment archaeal communities from Little Sippewissett salt marsh, Falmouth, MA, United States - SSM-Acet-12 | ecosystem: Environmental > Aquatic > Marine > Wetlands > Sediment ... | reverse complement strand
AATACACTTAGATATTATCCAGATACTATTCTAAATAGAAGTTTATACAAACAGCAAATTCTAAGATATTTTGACCATATTCCCCAAAAGAATATTAAAACAATACTTTTTGAGGAAATGATAAGTAATAAAAAACGCATTATTGATGAATTGTTGACTTTTCTGGAACAAAATCCTGATAGATTAGATACTAATCATTTGACAATGTATTCTAACAAAGGCAAAACTCCTATATTTCCAAAACTACAACTTTTTCATAACAGAATAAACAGAGCACAAGGTAACTGGTTGTATAGAAATCATTTTCCTGAATTTAAGAAAAAAGTTGGTGATAGGAGCTTTTTTCGCAGACTAATTAGAAATACACATAATATTATTAATCCACATTTAAAAGAACAGCTCCCTCCTATGAGAATATCTACACGAAGGATGCTTAATGAATATTTTAAGGGTGAATTATTAGGATTGGATAACTTGATAGATAAAGATATATATAAAATCTGGTTTCAGGATAAATGATATATTGCTTATTAACAGATACTTTAATAGTTTATCCCAAAAAAATAGGGTTAGAAAAACGATTTCTAACCCTTCTATTCTAAGTATTTATAATAATTAATTATTACTATTATTATATCCTGCACTTTGTTCTACTTGCTCATTATCCTGATCTAATTCAAGGTCAGGAGAGTCTTTCCCGTAAGATTTCTTATCAATATCTTTTAAAGAGTTAGCATCATCTTTTTTAGCGAAGTTGGGGTTTTCTCTATATTCGAATTTCAAATTATCTTTAGCTTCATTAACATCGCCTTTGATAATCATTCCAAACTTAAGGTTATTCTTTAGTAATTCGTCAGCCAACTCGTCTTCTACATATTTTTGAATAGCTCTTCGTAAAGGTCTTGCTCCGAATTTCTCATCGTATCCTTTCTCAACGAGGAAATCTTTTGCTTCATCTGATAGTTGAAGTTCCATGCTATTAATCTTTAATCGGGTTTGAAGCATATCCATTTGAATGTCTATAATTTCATGTATATTCTCTTTTGTAAGCTTCCTGAAGATGAAGAAATCGTCAATTCTATTAATAAATTCAGGATTGAAAAGCGTTTTTATAGAACTTTCTATAGTACTTTTCACATGCTCGTAATCATCGCCAGGTTTGGCTTCCGAGAAGCCAATCTTACCACCAGTTTTGACGTCTCTGGTACCAACATTTGATGTCATGATTATTATTGTGTTTTTGAAGTCAACTTTTCTACCTAATCCATCAGTTAGAACTCCATCATCAAAAACCTGAAGCAGCATATTGAACACATCAGGATGTGCTTTCTCGATTTCATCAAGCAAAATAATGCTGTATGGTTTGCGCCTGACCTTTTCAGTAAGCTGGCCTCCTTCTTCATAACCGACATATCCTGGAGGTGCGCCCACGAATCGAGATACAGAGAATTTTTCCATATATTCACTCATATCTATTCGGATTAGTGCATCTTCAGAATCGAACATAACCCTTGAAAGAGCTTTTGCCAATTCGGTTTTTCCAACACCTGTAGGACCTAAAAACATAAATGAGCCAATAGGCCTTCTTGGGTCTTTAAGACCTGCACGTGCTCTGCGGATTGCTTTTACAAGATGAGAAATTGCATCTTCCTGGCCCACAACTATACGTTTCAGTTCTTCACCCATATTGAGCAATTTCTTCGATTCTTTTTCTGCAATCTTATTAACTGGTACCCCTGTCATCATGGCAACAACATCTGCAACGTCATCCTCTAAAGCATCAAAATAAGTGTTACTTGCTTTTAAATCCCAATCTTCTTTAGCCAATTCAAGCTCTTGCTGAATCCTTTTTTCCAGATCACGAAGTCGAGCAGCTTCCTCGAAGTTCTGCATCTTAACTACCTGATTCTTCTGAAAGCGGACTTCTTCAATTTGCTCTTCTAATTTAATTATCTTTTTTGGTACATTAATATTTGCAAGGTGCACTCTTGCTCCTGTTTCATCGAGAACATCAATAGCTTTGTCAGGGAATTGCCTGTCTGAAACATATCTTTCCGATAATCGGACACAAGCTCTGACAGATTTATCATCAAAGCGTACATGATGATGTTCTTCGTACCTATCTTTTATATGTTCAAGTATGTCTATAGTTTCATCATAAGTAGGTGGTTCAACGATTATCTTCTGAAATCTTCGATCAAGTGCTCCATCTTTTTCAATGTATTGGCGATACTCATCAAGAGTAGTCGCACCAATGCACTGTATTTCGCCTCGTGATAATGCTGGTTTGAACATATTTGATGCATCGAGCGATCCAGAAGCTCCGCCTGCTCCAACAATAGTATGAAGTTCATCAATGAATAGAATTACATCCTGAGCTTTTTCGAGTTCGTTCATCACAGCTTTCATTCTCTCTTCGAATTGCCCACGGTATTTTGTACCAGCTACTATTGAAGCTAGGTCTAAGGTTACTATCCTTTTGTCATAAAGTACCCTCGGAACTTCTCTTTTTACTATTCTTATAGCAAGCCCTTCGACTATAGCTGTCTTGCCAACGCCTGGTTCACCAATTAGAACAGGATTGTTTTTCTTTCTACGGGATAGTACTTGAGAGACTCGCTCAATCTCTTTGAGTCGCCCGATTACTGGGTCTAATTTGTCTTCGAGTGCCATTTTCGTAAGGTCTCTGCCAAAATTATCCAGTACAGGAGTTTTAATCTGTTCTTTATTCTGTTTCTTTTGTTTCAAAGAAGTACCAAAAGCAGGTCTTGGTTGATTACTACCTGGCTTACCGCTAATGATATAGTCTAATTCTTTACGAACTACATCGTAATTAATAGTCATATTTGAGAGAACTTGTGCCGCAATATTTTCTTCATCGCGAAGCAGGGAAAGCAATAGATGCTCGGTGCCAATCACATCTGATTTATATAATCTTGCTTCCAGATAAGTGATTTTTAGAACCTTTTCAGATTGTTTAGTCAAAGGAATATTCCCTACGGTAAGAGTATTGCTGGATTGATTCACTGTATCTTCGATTTCTTTTTTCAAAACGTAGAGATCAACCCCGAGGTTTCTCATGATTTTGATTGCTATGCCTTCGCCTTCTCTAATTATTCCAAGCAAAAGATGCTCAGTGCCAATATAGTCGTGTCCTAAGCGGAGAGCTTCTTCTCTGCTCAGTTTAATAACATCATTGACTCTGTTTGAAAAATGTCCTTCCATCTCTATCAATCTCTTTAATTTTACATTCGTTACTTTTATTGCTATGATTTCAATTAAATGAAAAAAATATCATTAATTGTTATGTTATTTGACGCTTATGAAAATAAAATATTTCTTTTATAATTACTTAACTTGATTATTGTAAAGACAATATTATCTATATATGCTTGGCTTTATGGGATACTATTTTTATTACTACAGTCTTTATTCCTTTTCCAAGCTAATGAGTTTATGTATATTGCATTTTTATTTTGTTTGTATTATTGAGAATGAAAGATGAGCCGCTTACGTACATTAGTATCTGAGACCATGATCTATGGAGGATTCACTATTGTAGGGCGATTCATCACATTTTTGCTAACTCCCATCTACACAAATTTTTTGACTATGGAGGAAGTTGGCGATATTAACTGGATTTTCGTTTGTATCGCTTTTCTAAATATTGTTTATTGCTTTGGAATGGAAGGAGCTTTCTTTAGATTCTATAAAAAGGGAGATTTTGAGCATAACAAGATAGTCTTTACACATTCATATTTACTAATACTCAGTATCAGCATCTTTGTTTCCTTTTTTACTTATTTCTTTGCTGAAGAGATAGCTCCGGTTATGACAAATCTTGATTATGGAGTTACTCTGATTAAGATTTCTGCCTTGATTCCATTACTTGACTCAATGATGACTGTTCCTTATGCTTTGCTTCGTATATCGAATAGACCAAGAAGATTTGCACTTACTCGTTTCATAGTAATTGTTGTAGCAGTCTGCTTGAATATTTTGTTTATTGTTGTATTTGAATGGAATGCTGAGGGAGTGTTCCTTTCCACTTTATTGGCTAATATTATTGGAGTTGCTTCATTTATTCCTGAGATCATCAAATATATGCGTTTCAAATTCAATAGCTTTATGCTAAAAGAAATGCTTGCATTTGGTGTGCCAACTATTCCGGCTAGTCTATCAGCTATGATACTGCAAATGGCTGATCGTCCAATTCTAAAGTATATGACCGATTCCTCAACTCTTGGGCTTTACCAGGTAAATCATAAGCTTGGTATTCCAATGTTGCTAATGGTCGCAGTATTTGATTATGCTTATAAGCCATTTTATTTAAGCCATTTTGACGATGATGATGCTAAGCCATTATTTGCAAGGATTATGACATATTTCACATTGGTTTGTGCTATTATTTTTCTAATTACTGGCTTTTATATGGATTTTTTAATTCGTATGCCATTTGTTGGTGGGCAGTTTATAAATCCGATTTATTGGAATGGCTTGGGGATATTACCAATTGTACTTGGTGGATACTTTTTTAATGGTATTTATAACAATCTTGCCGCTGGTTTCTATATCACTAAAACTACAAAATATCTTCCTATTGCAGTGGTTGCAGCTGCAATTATTAATATTGCATTGAACTTACTGTTGATTCCTTATTTGAGCTATTGGGCTTCTGCATGGGCTATGTTTATTTCTTACATAATTGCTGCTGTTATTTTGTATTTTTATGCTCAAAGAGTATATCCCATTGCATTCGAGTGGAAACGGTTGTTAATGCTTACAGCAATAACTCTAAGTGTCTATTTCGTTGGGTTCCATGTATCAAATGAGTTCTCATTTTTTTGGTCATTTGTTATTAGAACTGGCTTCTTAGTGCTTCTGTTAGTCCTCTTGAAATTATTTGGATTTTTTACTGTTTCAGAAATTGAGCGGATGAAACGATTTTTTAGCAAGAAAGAGGAATCTTAGTAATTCCATTTACACTATGATTATTCTACCCTTTTGAAATGATCATAAATAGCAAATTTTACTGTTATATTGCTAATGTATTGAATTATTTTTAAATAAAAACTACTCAAATCCAAATTATTCTTTGTTTTTTTCAGAAAGGTTTTATATTATTGACATATATTTGATTTGTCTGACTAAACAATATGTGGGGTTGAAAATGAAGACTTATATTCTAATGACTAAGCTATCACCAGAAGTATCTAAGAAAATGAAAGAACGTGCAAAAATCGGAAGATATTGGCTGGATCAAGTAAAAGAGAAGTGTCCTGAAGTGCGATTCACTGCACATTTTGCTTTGCTTGGCTCTTATGATTTTATGGATATTTACGAGGCACCCGACGACGAAGTAGCTGCAAAAGTATCTTTGATCTCAATGGAAAATGGAGCTTTCGAAGCACAGAGCTTGTCGGCTATTCCTTATAAGAGATTTCTTGAGCTGATTGAAGAGATTTAAATTTATCTATTCAAGTTGTCTGTCTTGACTACTTTCATACTGAGGATTATTTCTATTTAAGATAGAGGAATTATCCCAATGATAATTATATATTCTTCTCCCTTCCTTCCTTAAAAATGAAGGAATTGGGAGACTTTTATATATCATTGATTATACATTTACTTCAATTAATTCTCAATAGTAGTACTACTATCAAAATTGGAAATAATATAATTCACAAAAAATAACTATATTTGCATTGATTATTCATCGGATTTTTTATTAATCAATAACTGAAATAGCTTATGAGTGTTCTTGAAGTAAATAACATAATTAAAAAGTTTGGAGATTATACCGCTGTCGGTGGTGTTTCTTTCAATGTTGAAAAAGGTAGGATAATGGGAGTCCTCGGTCCTAATGGTGCCGGTAAAACTACCACTATTCGTATGATTAACAATATATTGATGCCCGACGAAGGTATTATCTCTATTTTTGGTGAAAAAGTAAGTTATGACTTGCAAAACCGAATCGGATACTTACCCGAAGAAAGAGGTCTTTATAAAAAAGTCAAAGTAATAGACCAACTCGTCTATTTTGCTCAACTTAAGGGTATGAGTAAATCGGAAGCCACTGAAAAAGGTAAGCTCTGGCTTCGTCGTGTAGATGCTTCAGATTGGGAAACAAAGAAGATACAGGAGCTATCAAAAGGTATGCAGCAAAAAGTGCAGTTCATTAGCACAATTCTTCATGATCCTGAATTGCTAATTCTCGATGAACCATTCTCTGGCTTTGATCCTCTTAATGTGGAATTGCTGAAACGAATTATTCTCGATCTGAAAGATGAAGGTAAAACTATATTGCTTTCAACCCACGTTATGGAGCAGGCAGAGCAGATGTGCGATGACATAGTTCTAATTTCAAAGGGAAGGCATATCCGTTCTGGAAATCTTCGCGAGATAAAGAAAAGCTTCGGCAAAGATACTGTCGTTATGGAATTCGACGGAGATGACTCATTCCTAAATACTTTTAACGGCTTGAAATTCGTGAACAGATCTAAAAATAGAGTAGAATTCCGCATTACTAACAATGAATTAACTCTGAAAGAGATTATCAAATTAGCTTTGGAAAGTGTTGATCTTTTCAAATTTGAACTCGTTGAGCCAAGCTTACGTGAAATTTTTATAGATTTAGTTTCTGATAAAGAAGAGGTAAATAATGACAAATAAATCTTCAAAAATATGGACTATAATCAAGCATGAATACTTCCTCAAAGTAAAATCCAAAGCATTTATCATAGGTACTATCCTTGGTCCTTTGCTAATGCTCCTGATTGTTGCAGTGCCAGCTACTGTTGCATTCCTTTCTGAAGGTACAACAGCTAGGAAAGTAGCTGTAAAAGACTATTCCGGAAGATTTGCAGATAAAATAATTGCAACTGACCCTGAAATTTTCTTGAAGACTAACCTGAACGAAGAGCAACTAAAAGAGGAAGTAAAATCTGATAATTTCGATAGCTACGTAATAATTCCAAAAGATATTATGGAAAAAGGAACTGCAACTTTGTATTCGGTCGGTGGCAGTGGTCTTGGATTTCGTGAGACAATAGGATCTTCGCTTGATAAAATTTATAGAAATGAGCTTTACAGTGATGCCGTACAACAAGGGAAAGATACTATTATGCTCAAAAGGTATCTATATGCTGTAAGTATAGAATCCTATGATGTCTCTACTGCTGAGACTAAGGAAGACACTTCAGAGATAGTCGCTGTCATAGGTTATTTCCTTGGTCTTGCTATTTATGCAATGATGTTAATGTATGGAGCGCAGGTATTACGCGGTGTTGTTGAAGAAAAAGCTAATAGAATAGTAGAAGTAATTGCCTCCTCAGCAAAACCATTTGAAATAATGTTCGGAAAAGTCATTGGAATTGGTGCCGTAGGATTGACTCAGGTAACTGTCTGGGGTATAGCTTTTATAGCTATTCTGATGGCAGGGGGGACTATCCTTGAGATGATAATGGGAGTACCCGATACTATGGCTCAATCCATGCCACAGGGTATGGCTGGAGGAGTATCTCCAGAGCAGATGAAGATATTAAGTACCTTCGAATCCCTTCAGGCGAGCTTAACTATTTGGCATGCCATAGGATTCTTATTCTATTTCTTATCTGGTTATTTCATTTATTCATCCTTATTCGCAGCTATTGGTTCTGCTGTTGATCAGGAGCAAGATGCCCAACAGTTGCAGGGACCTATAATGATTCCATTGATAATTCCTATTCTTTTGATTATCAACGTTTTGCAGAATCCAGAGGGAATATTGGCTACAATATTATCACTTATTCCATTCTTCACTCCGATAATAATGACTGTAAGAATGGTGGCAACGGATGTTCCTATATGGCAATTAGCTCTAAGCGTTGTCTTGCTGGTACTTACATTCTTTGGAACTCTTTGGGTTGCCGCTAAGATATATAGGGTTGGTATTCTTATGTATGGTAAAAAACCGAAATTCAAAGACTTGATAAAATGGATCAAATTGGCTAAGTAGCATTTTAGGTCATTTAAATTCTTAGAAAACATTATGCCAGAGAGCAAGTTATTCAACGAAATATCGTCGCTTAAAACCGAACAGATAAATCCTTTAACTGCTAACATAGACTTAGCTACAACAACTGAGATACTGGAGTTAATCAATAGGGAGGACTCCCTAATACCCAAAGCAGTAAACAAAGAGATACCAACTATCGCTAAAGCAGTAGATATTATTAGCGAGAGCTTTCAATTAGGGGGACGTCTATTTTACTTCGGTGCTGGTACAAGCGGTCGGCTTGGCGTAGTTGATGCTTCGGAATGTCCTCCTACTTTCGGTACTGATCCTGATATGGTACGGGGTTTAATAGCCGGTGGAAAGGAAGCAATGTTTGTTGCTCAGGAAGGGGCAGAGGATATCCCAGAGAATGGTCATAAAGACGTTATTCGTAGAAATATCAAGCCACCAGATGTGGTCGTTGGGATTGCCGCTTCAGGAAGAACACCTTATGTTAGGGGAGCTTTGGATAAAGCAGAAGAACTCGGTTGCCAAACTATTCTAATCACTACTACATCCCATCAACAAGCCAAAAAATTAGGGATGAAAGCCGATATTTATATTTGTCCAGAGGTAGGTCCTGAAGTAATAGCTGGTTCAACGAGAATGAAATCTGGGACAGCTCAAAAGTTGGTCTTGAATATGCTAACTACTGCTGCAATGATTCGTATAGGCAAAACCTATGGCAATATAATGGTTGATCTCCAGCAGACCAATGCTAAACTAAAGGAACGTTCAAAGAGAATCCTTATGGATATAACAGGTATAAATCATGATGAGGCAGCTCAATTCTTAGAAGTAAGTAATGGAAGCGTTAAACTGGCTTTGGTTATGATCCTGGCTGATGTGAATAATCAGGACGCCCAAGAATTACTGGATAAAGCAGGTGGCTTCGTAAAAATTGCTGTCGAATTGAAGAAATAAAAAAGAGTAATACATACCGTATCGCTTCACACCACATGAGTGGGGAATACGGATGAAACTGGCGAGGGCGATTGGGATTTCGTGGTTCGAGCCAGAAACAAGCATGTATCTGGGAAATGGAGTGGGGTGCTGATAGTAGGTAGCTCAGACATCCCTGTCTGAGAATTGAATTCCGAATCATCTAATGGTTATGATTTTCTAATTCGAACCAAACTTGCTTTTGTCTGAGTTGCGACCTCTTTTGTCAATAGCTCTGATTTCAAAAACAAATGGCTTATCGTTATTTATTGGTTTGAATGTAAAGTATTGAATTAGAATTAAAGGATCTTGATTATTGATCTTGCCTCGTTTATCTTCATATTTTGCATTGCCTTTCAGCTCGAATTCTACTACTTCATTACGCTTACCGCCGACCGTACCGTAGCTTCTTGTGGTAACAATTACTTCGTTGGAGGAGACTCGTCGAATATCCCAAATCTCAGGATTCGGAAAATCCTTAACAAATATGTAATAGCTCTGCCCAAACAGCTCGCCTCCCACATATCTCTCAAGCATTAGTGTTTTGCCTATGTCGTTTATTTCAGGAGCAAATGTAAATTTTTCGCCTTCAATACTTTTTGCTCTAATAACGTTTCCATCTTTTAGTAGTGCTTTAATCTCGGAATCCATAATTGGCAATTTTGGATCAATAGAATAAGATTGATCTGGATACATTTCCTTAGGATAAACTGCCTGTTCAATTAGTTTTGGTCTTACACTAAAATTTAGTCTAAATGTTTGATCATCATGCTTTCTTGTAACCGATACATTTACAGTCATATTCCCATAAAAGGGTGTTTTTCCTACAATTACTATTCTATCTGAGAAAATATCTGAAACAATAGCGGTTCCACCATTGTCATCAGAGCTTAGCGAAACATCAATTTGAATATTCTGCTTTAATCCACTTAATAAATCAATATTACTGGCATAGATAGTATTTGTCCAGTTCTGGTAAGCAAGTTTCTCTATTTCTGTTTTCTCGGCATTTAGATTGAAGCCAGTAATAAAAAGTGGAAGATTAAGTTGGGGCGTAATGACTTGCTCTATGGCAGTAGAATTATTTGAATCAATAACGCTAATTACACCATCAGCAAACACTTGAACATCTGGTATGGTCCTATCAACATAAATCATATTTAGAGTAAATTGGGTTTTAGCTTTTACTGGTATTAGTGTTTCCTTATCCGTATCAGTCTCAATTTTTTTTATTCCAGTAGCTAATACAGTAATTACATAAGACTTACTTTCTTTTTCTTTAATTGGTGGAATCCAGTAAAAATCAGCTGCTTGTTTGTCTTCGCTTTCAATAATAGAGAAATGCTTTGATTCCATTTTATCACTGGTATTAAGTACTAATGTCTGTTTGAAGGATTGATCCTCAATCACAAATTCAAAGTGGACGTTGCCAACATTACCAGTATAATAAACAGTGTTCAATGAATCTAATGATAGTATCTCGAAACCACTCGAATCGCTTGTAAAACGACAGTTCAATAATGTCTTTTCTGGCAGCAAAGTAAAGTATTCATTATATATAGTAGAGCCGTTCTCAGTAGCTACTGTATCTTTTTCATCCTTATTTGGTAAAATAAGTATTAATGCAGCGAGATATAGAACAAAATAAATTTCTACTTTTCTTTTATTATTCTTCATT
>Ga0272443_10007249_pt1 | contig 10658 bp, 7 predicted proteins | sample SSMAcet12_FD_193581 | JGI IMG/M metagenome (GOLD analysis project Ga0272443, IMG submission 193581) | Marine sediment archaeal communities from Little Sippewissett salt marsh, Falmouth, MA, United States - SSM-Acet-12 | ecosystem: Environmental > Aquatic > Marine > Wetlands > Sediment ... | reverse complement strand
AATCTCCTCGTTACGAGCGGACACCTGCGCGCTCTTGATCGACAAATTTACCCCCTCCAGCGGGTCCTGGAGGCCATCGAGGAAGGCCTGGAAAGCGGGAAAATAAACCGGGAAGCCAGCATATGCCTGCCTGATACCCTGGCCGAGTCGCTTCCCCGCCTCTGCTGGAACCGGAGCCTGGCCGGTTTTATGACCGGAAGCTATCAGTGGATCTTCAGCCCCGAGCAGGCCCCGGTTTTTGTCAGCGAACCGTCTGCCGCCGCCTGGAAAATCGATCAGGACTCCCTGACCCTAACTCCAACGCAGGCGGATTGACAACCGCACCTAAGTCGCGGGAGACTCACTATATCCTCCTTATGCCTTGGTATTCCTTCTTGGATGCTGATATGTTTACCTTCCTAAAAAAGGACACGACCTGATGAACAGACGTGGGGGAAAAAAACTTTCTGCCTGGTTCCTCCCGCTCCTGGCCGGCGGGGCGGCCGTCGCCTGCCTGGAGATTCTCTGGAGCCTGCTCTTTTCCCATTTCCCGCTCTACTGGCTCCCCACCTACTCCCAAATCCCGGCCCTGGCTCTCAATGCCCTCATCCACATAGTCCTGACCTCTGGGTTGGCGCTGGTCGTCGGCGTCCTTATCTTTCCGTTTCGAAAAAAAATCTCCTCCGCGGTTCTTCTCCCCCTGGGGCTGGCCTTCTACCTGTCTTTTATGGGTTCGGTGGTCTCCTTCCGCCTGATTGCCCTGCGGGATTTCGTTCCGGAAGTCTTCGGGTTGGATTACTCGACCTGGTTGCCCTTTCTCTGGCTTCTTGTTTTCGCGGCGGCTTTCATCTGGTTTCGAAAAGGGGCAGAATCACGTTGGAGCCAAGGACCATCAGCGGCTTGGCCGGCAATCCTGGCCGTCAGCGCCATCTCGGCACTGGCCGCCGTGCTCCTGAGATGGCCCCAGGCCACCTTCCTCTTTCTGGCCCTGTGGGGAGTGGGCCTGCTGGCTATGCATACCTGTCTCTGGCTGACTACCCGCCGGGCTGCTCCTTCGCTTTACCGGATGTCCGGGGTACTTGTCCTGGTCGTCTTCTTGACGGCGGCGGGCCGCAGTTTTTGGACCTCGGGCGGCAAGAAACCCGACAACCCCAACCTCGTCCTCCTGGTCTGGGACACGGTCAGGGCGGACCGCCTTTCCCTGTACGGTTATCCCGAAAAAACAACCCCCACCGTCGAGCAACTGGCCGAACGCGCCCTGGTCTTCCAACAGGCCCACAGCACCGCCAACTTCACCCTGCCCAGCCACATCACGATGTTCACCGGTTTGTATAATCGTGAACACGGTTTCGACGGACGGGGTCAGGACCACCGGGCTTATTCGCGCTTCCATAACCTGGCCGAAGCCCTGCAGGAACGGGGCTACCGGACCCTGATGGCTACGGAAAACGTCTGGTTGGTCTTTCTCCATAACGGATTCGATTTTTATTTCTGGCTCGACATCCGCGGCGTTTCGGTCAACTCCCAGCACGCCCCGGCCTCCAGCCACACCGCCCGGCCCACGGGGCTTCTGCCCTTTTTCAGCAACTGCCCGAGCCCTTACCTGGCCCGGCAGCTGCTGGACCTGCTTTGCTACAACCTGGACGGATACTACAAGCACACCTTTGACCGCTATCTCCTCCGGCTGCTCCAGGAACAACTGGTTCTCCGGGCCCGCTCCGAACCGCTTTTCTTCTTCTTGAACTGGATGAACGTGCACAACCGCTACCATCCCTACCGGGAATACGCCGAAGGAGAAACCATCTCTCCCTATGACTGGGCCGAAGAATACGACCTTGCCCTCCGGCATATCGACCAGCGCCTGGCCCAGCTCCTGGAAATGTTCCGGAAAGCGGGGGAAGCCGACAACACGGTCTTTATCCTTACCTCCGACCACGGACAGCTCCTCGGCGAGTACGGGATATACGGGCATCGGAAGACGATGTTCGAGGGGGTGATCCGCGTCCCCCTGGTCATTGCGGCTTCCCGGCTGCCGGAGAGAATGGATTTCCCCGATCCTGTCAGCCTGATCGGGATCAAGAACTGCCTTGAATTCCTGGCCGACCCTGCTTCCGGGGGCATTGCCGACATCAAGGGCATCCTGGACAGCCTCTCTACCCGGCCGGGGGTGGTGGCCGAACATTTCTTCTCCCCGGAGCGGGAAGATAGGCATATCGCCAGCTGGGCTTGGATTTCCGCCGAGGGGAATAAGCTCATTCACGACCCCGAAGTTTCCTACTTGAATACGGATTGGGGGGAAGTGGACGATTTTGTCTTCGCCCTGGACAGGGATCCTCAGGAGAAACAAAACCTGTATGATCTGAATGACGACCGGCGGCAGGGGCTGAAGAAGGCCTGGGAGGATTGGGATAAAAGGAACCCATCGATCAACATCGTGCCCGGCGGGAAACAGTTTCCTCCCACCCTGGAGGAGCGCCTGCGGACTTTGGGGTATCTACAGTAGCTGCCGCTCCGCAGGAAGAGAATCTTAAATCCCTGCTGGCCTTGCGCTGGCCTGACAAGATAATATTAAACGTGTTTTTCAAGCAGTAAAGGAGGTTGGGAGGATGGAAAAATTCACCACCAAGGAAAAAATCGCCCTGGGGATCATCGGCCTGATCGTGCTCGCCATTTTCATCCAGGTGGCCGCTCACCTGGATTTGTTCACCCGGGCTTTCTCCGGAGTCGAAGCCAAGCCGATTCCCGGAGTGGAACCGGGCCGGAACCTCCTGGCCGCCGAGGGTGTGGTCGTCACTGCTTCCTCCCACAACAACGACCGGGAAACAGCGGACAGGGTGCGGGATGGGAATCCCTCCTCGTTCTGGCACGTCAACCTGGAGCAGGTAGGCCAACCCGCCTCCCTGATCGTCGACTTCGGGGAAGCTAACCCCAGGTCGGTACGAGCGTTGGCGGCCAAGCCCAGGAGCGACCTCCCCCGCCAGTTCCTGCGCAAGGCTACTCTGTCCGGGAGCAACGATGGCGAGGATTGGGACAACCTCGCCGACATTCTGCTCCTCGACCCCCCGGCCGACTCCGGCTGGCTGCAGTGGGACCTGGACAACGATCGGGGATACCGATTCTACCGCCTGCAGATCGACCAGGGGCACGAGGACGGCAGCCGCTTTAATTTCTACTCCCTGGCGGAACTGGCTCTCCTTGATTGAGCGCGGGGGACATCCGGGCTCCCCGGAAATTAAGCCCAGGCCATTGAGCAGTCACCACCATTCCGGTTTGGGACGGTAACCAGATGCCGAGAAACAAGCTTCTTGCCCTGGCTGCCGCCATTTTTCTCCTACTGCTCGTCTGCCTGGCCTACAGCAACGTGGTCTTCTGGGGGCGCTCGCTCAATCCGGTCCTCCTGATCCCCGATCGGAACGACGAGTTTCACGAGGTCAAGGATTCGGACAAGCCGTTTCCCGACGAAACCAGGCTGACGACCGGATACCGCGACATCAGGGGAGCCCCCGGCGGGGGGCACAACTGGCACGTGGATCTGGCCAACCCCGCCTACCTGGAATGGCCGGTCAACATCTTCGTCGGGAAAAGCCTGCGGGCCGGATACATCCCCCTGGTCCTCCCCACCCAGTGCCTGGGGGTTCCCCTGATCGGGCAATATTGCCACCGGGTGCTCTCTCCCTATCAGATGGTGGAAAACCTGTTTCTGCCCGATGGGTATGACTTTTTCGTCATTCTGCGCCTGATCCTGGCGGGCTGGTTTGCCTTTCTCTTCCTGAACCCGATGTGCCGTCGGCGGACGGCGGCTCTGCTCGGCGGGATCGGTTACGGCCTGGGCGGGATTATGGTCATATTCTCCAACCACGAAGAGATCTCGAACGTGGCGATGTTGTTGCCGCTGCTGATGTGGACGCTGCGTGCCTACTTCGATCGGCCGGGCTGGAACCGGGCAGCCGGGCTGGCCCTGGCCCTGGCCCTGGTCCACACCGCGGGGCAGCCGGAGATCCAGCTCTACGTCCTCTTCCTGGCCCTGCTCTACGGGGGAACCCGGTTGACCGACCTGGCGAAGGGGAGCCGGGCCCGGGCAGGGGGGATCGCTTTGGGAGCCATCCTGGTCAGCGCCCTGATTGCAGCTCCCCAGCTTTACCTTTTCCTTCAGTTTCACGGGGAAGCCTGGAGTTTCCACCCTCCCGGGGGAAATATGGGCATCCAGTCCCCGATGCTGATCCGGAAATTCCTTTTCTCTTTCTTACCCAAGTTCCGGCAAACCCCCTGGCCCTGGTCGTACCGGACGATTAACCTGCTCTGGGACTGGGTGGGCGGATATTTCGGGACGGGGCTGCTTTTCCTGGCCGCGGCGAACCTGGGCGGCGGCCGGCGCCACCGGAAGGAAAAAATACTCTTCGGATTGTACTTTCTCTTTATCCTGGCCAAGAACCTGGGCTGGAGCCCGGCTCAGCTGATTGGCCTGTTGCCTTTCTTCGACCAAGCTTGGAGCCCACGCTGGGCGGCGGCGACCTGGAGCTTCGCCCTGGCCTGTCTGGCCGCGCTCGGCCTGGACAACCTGTTGCACCCCAGCCGGGCAGGACGCCTTAAGCCCGGATACCAGCGGCGCGGAGGGTGGCGGCCGGGAACCCCGTTGACGCTTTTGCTGTTTTTGGCCGTTTTAACCCTGGCAGGCTGGGCCCGCAGCCAGGCCGCCGCGGCCTGGCAAGGGGAAAACCTGCGGGCCTATGTCCTGTCCAGCGGGGGTCTCGGCCTGCTGGCCGTGGCGGCGGCGGCGTTGCTCTGGAACCTGGCCCCGTCCGCAACCCGGGAGCTGATCCGCCGAGGCGCGGGAAAAACCGGGGAGAAACTGCGACAAAACCAGGCCGCCCTGGCCCTGGCCCTGGTCGCGGTCGCCCTGGCCGCCACCAGGATGTTCCCCGGCAAGCACTACGACTTTTCCGGACCGGAACCCCTGTTTTCCTACCTCTTGGCCGCCCCTCTCCTTCTTCTTGCCTTGAGCGGAATTTTCGCGATCGGGGCGCGGCCGGCCAATCTGGGGGGAACGACAGCGGCGGCCCTGGCCATTCCCATCTTTATTCTGGGAGCCTGGGGGGATGTCGTCTCCCTCCTCCCCCCCGTCGCATTCTGGGGAGTTCCCGGGTTAATTTTGCTGGGAACGCTGGTGACCGGGACCGAGGCACTCCGAACGCGCCGGATCTGGGCGGGCGCGGCAATCGGACTTCTCCTGGGACTGTTTATCCTGGCCCTGAGCACGACCCCCTTTAAATCCGCGGAAAGAAATACGCTTATCCGACTGCACGCCCTGTTCACGGTCCTGCTCCTGGCGGTTTATTCCGGCCTGTCCCTCAGCCTGAAGAGAGGGAAAAACGTCAGCGGATGGTGTTTCCTTTTCCCGGTCTGGGCCGAACTCGCCGCCTACATTCCCAAAAACCACTTCGATCGCTACCTACTCCTCGACGCCATCCCCTTCCTGGCGGCGGCCGGCGGGGCCTTCTGGCTCGCCCGGCGGCGGCGGCGGGGAACCGTCAACGGCGGTGTCATCGCCGTCTCGCTTCTCCCCGCCCTGGCTGTTTTTCTCGCCGACGGATTTTTCCCCACCAATCTGCCCGCCCGCTGCGCGCCCCGGGAAGTTATGCCTTTTGTCGAATATCTCCGGGACCGGAACCCGGGGGGGATAACCGGGGTGGGCCGGGTTCTGGCCCCGAATTTTGCCTCCGCTCAGGGCCTGGTCGATATGCGCGGGTGCGTCTCGATGAATACGGCTTCCTACCAGTTCTTCCTGGAAAAGATACTGGGGGCCGTCCCCCCGGCAAGCAGCTACTCCCTCTGGCATACGGGGGAAAACCCGATCGACACCGCGGCGTCAAGCCCGTACGGCAGCTCCCGTATGCAGCAACGGGAGGCCTTCGCGCAGGCCATCCCCTTCTATCGCCTGGCCGGAGCCCGTTATGTCCTCAGCGACCTGGGCCTGCTCGACCCGGTCGGACAAAGAAACGGGAAAACGATGAACAGGATCTATCGGCGGGAGCTCGACATATGGGAACTGTCTTCCCTCCCGCCGGCCTATGTTGCCCATCAGGCCAAGGTTGTCTCGATGCTGGAGGACCCGGAAGCCTGGAAACAGGTCATTCTGGAGGACCGGGCGGTCCTCGACGGCAACCTGGTCGTGCTGGGGGAACCCCCCGGGGGGCCGCCGGCGCGCGGCGAAGCCTCGCCGCTGGATAGGGCAAAGCTCATACCCGAAGAAAACCCCAACCTGCTCAGGATTCGTTTCCGTACCCCCACCCCCGGATACCTGGTGGTCAACCGTGCCCATACCGGCTTGCTCCGGGCCAGCCTGGCCGGTCGGAGCCTCCCCATCCTGAGGGCCAACGGACCTTTCCTGGCCGTGCCCGTTCCGGGGGCAAAAGACGACCAGGAATTGCTTCTCGACTACTTCTCTCCCCAGGCCAGGGCTTCCTTCTGGCTGGGCGGAGGGGTCGGAGCAGCCACCCTGCTCGCCTTTCTCCTATCGCTCCGGAAGATACGCAGACAGGCCTGAGCCGTCCGCACCGTTAGCGGACCGGACACCTTCAATCCCGGGTTGTCCCGCACTCCTGAAACCGAAGTGGCTGGCCGGAAATAATTCGCCAACCCGCTTGCTTGGGGTTGAGGGTAAATTTCGCCTGTTCCCCGGCCGGGAAAAACCACTGAAAATTTCCTTCCATAAAGCGGGCCATTCCCCGATTCCAGCTGGGAGCCGGCAGTTCATCCGGAATCTCTTCCCCGATGAAGAGGGGCTGCTGCTCGGAGATCCATCCTTCTTCCAGCCCTTGCCGAATCCCGGCGAGCAGCAACCGGAGCGGCCTCAGGCGATTGTTCAGTTCCCGGATTTGGCCGGAGGAAACCGCCAGATTCGCCGCCAGGACCGGGAGCAGAACCAAGACCAGAACCAGCTTGCCCCGTTTTCCCGGATGAAGCAATCGCCCGAACATCGCCGCCGCCGCCAGGACCAGCAAGGCGTTGGGGACGTATTGGTAGCGGAACTGCGAGAGGGGATAAAGGGGACCGTTGGTATGCAGGCGGGCCACCGCCACGATCAGGAAATTCGAGACGTATAGGTAGAGGATAAGCAAGAACAGCCAAAGTTCGCGGCGCTTGCCTTCTCGAGCCAGCAACCATATCCCGGTCGCCGTCAACATCACGGCCGCCGCTCCGGTCCAGAAGGCAACCCCTCCCAGACTCGGCCCCAGGGCAAGGAGACCCCCGCCCAGGTTCACGTTGTCGTTGTAATACGGGGGAAGACCCAGCCAGGGACAGAGATTGACCATAATCCCATTGTAGACGAGGTTGAAGAAGGTAAGATTCAGACCTTCCCACAACTGTCCGGGCCCGGGAAAAAGCAGGGGCCCGGTGGTGGTTGGTCCCGCTCGGTGCCAGGCAAGGCCGGCCAGGTAGACCAGGTAAACAGCGGCAAGCATCGCCGTCCCTCCCCTTCGCGCAACCGGCGGCCGGGGAACAACAAGGAGCAGGAAAAAAACGGCCAGGGGCCAGGCAGCGTAGGCTTCGGAAGAAAACATCCCGTAAAGGAACAGGAATCCGATCAAGGGCAACAGTGGGCGGCGGCCGGTCTTCAGGTATTCCAGAAAGATGATGAAGCCGGCCAAGAGGGCATTAAAGCCCAGGATGCTGAAAAGCTGAAAGGTCCAGGTCAGGATGTCCGAGTGCGAAAAAAGAAAAGCGAAGAGGGCCAGGAAGATCAAAGTCACCGTCCGGTCCAGTTCGAGACGGCGAGCCAAGAGGTAAAGCAGGACGAGGCTCAGGAAATAACCGCATAAATTCAGGATGTGGTTCCAGGAAAACACCGGGCTGAAAAAGCGATGCTCAAGATACGGAACCAGGTGGGAGAGCGGGCGGAAGGTGCCGTGGCGCCAGAGGTCGAATTTCAGGATCTCCATCCAACTGCCGCCGGGATCGGCGTCAACCTGCTGGAAGACGTAGTAGGCCGACCAGTAGTCGCTGCGGGGAGGATTCCGGAAGGTGGAGGAATAAACTGCCGCTAGGAGAGAGCCCAGAACAAGAAAATATGCCCCGGTCAATGCTGTTTTTTTTCTCAATCCCTTCATCCCCGCATCTACCCGGCCGGGAGAACCAAGGCCGGGGCGCAGTCCATAAAAAAATAAGTTACTACGGCCGTAGTCGTTACCGCTAGCCTTTCCCGCGCCCGGTCAGCGGCGACCTTTCCCCGCCGGCAGAAATTCCCCGGCCTTAAGGAACGGGCCACCCGAAAGCCGGACGATGGAGTCTTTGCTTTCCACCCCGAAAATCCTGGATTATGCTATTTTGCTGAGACACGCAAGGATGCCGTGATGATAAGTTCAACTGATATCCTGACCGGTCTGGGGCTGTTCGCAACGGCCCTGACGCTTCACATCATCTGGTGGCGGCGCCGGGTACCATCCCGCGAGATGCTCTGTCTCTGCCTGATCTTCCTGGTCGGTCCGGAAGTCGTCCTGCTGGCCGCGGCCGCCTGCGCCCTGGCCGCCTCCCCGCCGTCCGCGGTGCTCCTTGCCTTCCTGATCCGCTCCCTTTTCCTGATTTCCCTCTCCCTCATCTACATAATGACCTACCCTCCCATTCAGGCCGGGTGCCCCTCTCTCAAGATAATCCTGGCCCTGGCCAAGGCAAAACCGGAAGGGCTAAGCGTCCGGGAGGTTTACCAGCTCTTTCCCGAGGACACGATGCTCTCCGAGCGGTTCGAGGACCTAATCAACGAGGGGCTGGTCTCCTGGCGTTACGACAGCTGGGGGATTTCCGCGGCCGGGCGCGGGCTGGCCACTTTTTTCCGTCTCTTTCGCAGGATATTGGGAATGCCCCTGGGAGAAGGTTGATGGATGCTCACTGCTGGCTGTTCGTCTTCATCGCCGCCTTCTCCGGGGCGGTTCCCCTCCTGCTCCATTTTCTCATCAGCCGGGTAACCGGGGCGTTTCGAGCCCCGGCCCAGAGACAGAAGGGGGCCATCCTCGCCTTCCTGGCCGGCTATCTCCCGGTTGGGGGTGCTTTTCTCGCCTGGGTCCTGACAAACCCGGGGGCAAGGGGAAACCTGCTCGATGCCGGCTACCTCGCCGTGGTCTACACCGGTTTCGGCTATACCTACTTTCACCTTTTTAATATGAGCGAGACCGCTCGCCGCATCAGGATCCTGGCCCAGGGCGACCGTTCGGGGAAAATCGGGCTGGATCAGCTGGCCCGGGAATATACCCGGGAAGAGATGATCGACATCCGCTTAAGGCGCCTGGTCGCGCTCGGGGAGATCCTCCGCGAGCAGGACCGGGTGAGAAGGGGCCGGATGCTGCTGTTGATCCCGGCCAGGATTGTTTTCGGCTTTCGTTCCCTGATTTTCCCCCAACCGGAACGCTGGGAGCGGAACCGGGCTAACGACAGTCGCCGAGGAACATCCTAACCGTCTCCGCGGTGTACGGATGGTAGATCATCCCTTCGAGGAGGGCGGGGGTCGCCGTCACGATGTGCGCCCCGGCGCCGAGCCATTGGCTGACATTCAGGATTTCCCGGGTCGACCCCACTATTATCCGGCTGGGAAGATCGTTGTCGTCCAACAGGTCGCGCAGGCGGGCGATTTCTTCCACGCAATCGTAGCCCATATTGTTGATCCGCCCGCCGAAGAGGCTGACGTAAGTCGCCCCGGCCAGGGCCGCCAGCAAGCCCTGCTGGGCACTCATACAGGCGGTAACGTTGACCCTGATGTCGTAACGGTTTTCCAACAGGTGGATTACTTCCAGGTTAAACGTCTCCCCTTGCGGCCCGTGGATGGGGACCTTGACGTTGATGTTGTCCGCCCAGGCGGAGAATTCCCGGGCCTGGTCGAGCATCTGCTTCTTCTTGTTCCCGGTCACCTCGACCGAGAGCGGCAGGGGACTGATCAAGGCGGCAATGGCCTGTTCCAGCTCGCGCAAGGCGCTCTTTCCCCGCGTAAGCCCGGCCTTCTTCAGGATGGTAGGATTAGTGGTCACTCCCCGGATCACGCCCATCTTCTTGAAGCGCTTGATCTCGGAAATATCTCCGGAGTCTAGAAATATGGCCATTGGATACTCCTGGTCCGTCGGTTGCAGGTTTTTATATTTTATCAGCCGCGCGGGCGGCGAAACAACAAGACTATCGAATGGCCAGGGCTGATCCTGCCAGGTTGAAAAGTTCCCGGACTGACCTGATTCCCACAAGACGCCTCCAGACATAACCCGGGCGAAAATAAAATCTGCGGAAAAATTCCATTTGAATCCGGTCAAGTTCATCGGGACTGAACTGAGACCCAATCCCCGACAGAGCGGCCAGGCCGCCGGGATCGCCCAGGGTGTAATCCCGCCAGGGATCGCGTCCGGATTTTTTTACAAATTCCTGGTAAACCAGGGACGGCGGCTGAGGCATCATCTTATTGACCTGGATGAAGTCGCATTCCAACTCCAGGGCAAAGCGGATGGTGGCCTCGACGTCCGCCCGAGTCTCGCCGGGCCAACCAATGATGAAAAAACCCAGGGTCAGGAGCTTGAATTCCTTGGTCCAGGCTACCGCCTCCCGGATTTGAGCCAGGGGAATGTTGCGGTTGAACCTCGCCAGGATCTCCTGCCGGCCAGACTCCACGCCGAGATTAACCTTGGTCAAGCCGGCCCGTTTCATCATTC
>Ga0272443_10007248_pt1 | contig 10658 bp, 5 predicted proteins | sample SSMAcet12_FD_193581 | JGI IMG/M metagenome (GOLD analysis project Ga0272443, IMG submission 193581) | Marine sediment archaeal communities from Little Sippewissett salt marsh, Falmouth, MA, United States - SSM-Acet-12 | ecosystem: Environmental > Aquatic > Marine > Wetlands > Sediment ... | reverse complement strand
TGTATCTATATCCATGTTGTCCGGCGGTTCGAGCAGCGGTAATATATCCGAGTTCGCCATATCTTCCTCCTGCATAAATGTCAGTCTCATAATAGCCATAACTGCCAACCATAGAAGAGAATGAAAATTCATTGCTATCAGGAACTGGTCGGGTTTTAAGGTTAACAAGACCTGTAAAAGCATTACTTCCATATAGTACTGAGCCGGGACCGCGAATCAGTTCGACACTTTCCAATGTAGCCAAAGGAAAGGTCGTGTACATATTCACATTATGTCCCTGGGCGCTTTCTCGAATGGGCCGGCCATTAAAAAGAATTAATGTGTGCATCTCTGCGTGGGTTGACATATCACCCCTGAAAGCCGCCATATTATCGGAATATACAAATGAATGTCGAGTATAAACACTCGGTTGACGTTGCATGAGTTGATGGAGATTTCTGTCTCCATAAATGATGAATTCGTCTTTGGGAACTACTGATACAATTCCCGGTGCTTCTAACTGTGATTCCGATTTCTTCGAGGCAGCAGAGATATCAACATTAAGCAGCTCTTCAAGGGACATATCAAAAATGTCCATTTCTTCTTCTGTGGTCTCTTGGGCTATTACCTTTCCTGAGATATTTAAAAGAATTAGTATTAATAGAGTACTAAAAAAAAGTGGTCTCAATGCTGCAAAGTTTTTTTCTTTTGTGTTCATATGGTCACACCTTGTTTCAAAGTAAAAAAACCAAATAATTTTAGTAAAATCTTTATAATATCGACAATATTTATGTATTGCACTGAGACAAAATATCGATTCTCGCATATAATTGTCTATATTACTAAAATCATTATTTAATCAATGGACTCCCTATTAACCAAAGATATTAGCTTTTTTTGCTATTTAGTGCACTTTTAGAGGTGATTCTGGAAAAATCCTTGAAATAAAACATTTCGAACTGCGACAAATCCCTTGTGGCCGATACCAGGCCGGAATTGAAATCGAAATCGGGTGTTTATTTATAAGGAGCAAAATCATGTTAATGAAATGGTTGAAAAAAAGTGTGTTAATTGTAGCGGGAGTTTTTGTCATTGGAGGATTTTTGTTTGGAAAGGATGTGGTCAGTTATGTCAGCAGTTCTGCTAAATCCGTCCAGAATGCAGTGAAAGATTCTGTTCCGATAGAGTTCGAACTTTGCCGGGCCAGGGACCTCCTTGAGGAAATTATCCCTGAAATGCACGCCAATATCAGGCTGATAGCACAGGAAGAAGTGGAAGTTGCTGCTTTGAAAGTCGATATCGAAAAAAGCACGGAATCTATGAATGAAGAAAAGGCTCGGATTGCAAAACTGCGAGACGCCCTCGAAGTGCAGCAGGCTGCGTATTATTTCGGCGGTAGGGAATACCCTCGCAGCTATGTAAAGGAAGACCTGGCTAATCGTTTCGAAAGATTCAAGGAAAGCGAGCTTGTCTTAGCCAGCAAAGAGCGGCTTTTGACAACTCGTGAAAAATCGCTTCTTGCCGCTATGAACCTGCTGGAGCAGACTCGTTCCCGCAAGCGAATGCTTGAAGATAAAATCGAATCTCTCGCCAGCCAGTACAGGCTCGTCAAGGCTGCTTCTATCGGCTCAGAAATTCAGGTTGATAACAGCAAGCTCGCCCAGACGGAAAAGCTCATTACTCAGATCAAAAAACGTCTTGATGTTGCAGAACGTGTATTATCTCATGAGAGCCAGTTTGTTCAGGCGATTCCCGTCGATGCAGTTGCCGAGGAAGATTTGCTTACTCAGGTAGATGAATATTTCCAGAGAGAAACCGAACATCGGATGTTGGCGGATGCAGGCGGCCAGACAGAACAAAGTGAGCAATTACTGGAAAATTAACACTTTACGCGGTAGAATATTGCAATGTACCTGTAACCGCAGCTGAAGACAAAACCAGGAGACAAAAAGTGCTGATCCTTCGACTAAAACAAGCTGAAACCGCAGTCGCTGACGGAAGATTGGATGAAGCCTTTGAAATCATCCGGTCGGAGCAAATCAGGCAGCATCGTCGCGGCCAGAAACTTATCGGCCGACTGGCTCGATCCTTTGTGAAACGCGGCCAGGAAAATCTCGACGCAGAGCGAATTCAATTGGCTCTGAATGATTGTAACAAAGCAGAGAAATTAGCCGGTAATATAGACGAAGTTGCGAAACTACGTTCGGCAATATGCAGCCAGATGGAGCAGAAACGTTTGAGGGATCAGCATCGTTCGCTTAATCTCGCCCAGGCTAAAAGAAATATTCAGGACGGCTGGATTTCCGCAGGACAGCAGATTCTTGACCAGGCCGATGAAAGAGACAGTCAGGCGGGTATGGTAATTCAGCAGGCAAATCTGGCGAGGTTGCAGTTGAACGAAGTTATCTCAAAAATCGAACAGGCGTTGCAAAAAGATTGTCTGGAAAATGCGCTTGATATAATTCAACAGGCTAAGATTTATGATAATAAAAATGAAAAAGTTCTGGATTTGATTTTCAAAATTAAAAATTCGGCTATAGAAAAAATCAGGACTAATCTTGATAACGGTCGGATTGACCTTGCCCGGAGCCTGTTGAAGAAGGTTCTACCCATTGCTCACGGCACAAGCGAAATATCCGAACTTGGATTTGTAATAGAACAATGTCAGAAGGCCGCGGAATTTCTGGCCGCCGGTCGACCTCGCGAAGCGGTATCTCTGCTTCGAAAGGTTAAGGTTATTTGTCCATCTGCTAAATGGCTTGATTCTGTTACAGAGCAATCGAAAAAGGCCGCTGAGATGCTCGATGAATTGGCGGCGGGGCCTCTTGGCTTGGAAATAAACAGCAATGTGGGAAATAATTTGAACAGCAGTGACGAACAATTTAGAAAAAAAATATCTGCAGAAAGCCCGACCGCACCCGGGATACCGAATATAAGTAACAATAAAAAATTAAAGTGGGCAAAAAATGAACGGGCCGGATTATCATCAGAGTTTGTTATGCAGATAGACGGCATCGGCAGTTTTCTTGTACTTCGGGAAAATAAAATCACAATCGGGCCGGTAAGCTCTTCGGCGCGACCCGCCGTTGGTTTAATGGCCAACCCGAATCTGCCGGTAGCAACTATTGAAAGAGTTGAGGATGATTATTTTATTCAGTCGTCGAGTCCGATTAATGTCAATGGTACGACTGTAACGGAGAAATTACTTGCCGATGGTGACAAAATTGCTTTCTCACCAAGGTGCAGTATGAAATTTCTCGTCCCGAATCCTGCAAGTACGACTGCTATTTTATTGCTTTCGGGCACAAGGTTAGGCAGGGCCGACATTCGAGAAGTTATTCTTATGGATCGTGATATTCTTATTGGCCCGGGCAAGGGAAATCATATCCCCGCCGAAGGTCTTAGCGAAACTATTACGATGTATACGCATAACGGCCGATTGCTAAGTAAAGCAAGAGGGAAAGTACTTGTTAATGATACACCGATTAGTGATTCGGAGGGTATCCCTATTCATAAACAGATAAGAATCGGTCAAATTTCATTTGTATTGACAAAAATAAAGGATTAAATTGAAAGTAAAAAAGGACAGGTAGCCTCAGAAAAGAAAATGCAAAGATACAGATACCAACACGGCGATCATCCCCTTGAGGGTTATACAATCCAGCGGGCTGCAGGACGAGGCGGCTTCGGAGAGGTTTATTATGCCCTCAGTGACAGCGGCAGAGAAGTTGCCATCAAGGCGGTCCAGAATTACGAGCAGATTGAGCTTCGCGGAATTACCCAGTGCATGAATCTTAAAAGCCCGCATCTTGTCACTATATTCGATGTGAAATACAACGATCGCGGCCAGCCTTTTGTGATTATGGAATATGTATCGGGGCCGTCTTTGCGAACATTGCTTACCGAATCACCCGGCGGATTAGGCAAACAAAAAGCTGCGTTCTTTCTGCGTGAAATCGCAAAAGGGCTTTCCTATCTGCATGAATGCGGGATAGTGCATCGCGACTTAAAACCCGGCAACATCTTTTATGAAAACGGTTATGTAAAAGTCGGTGACTACGGCCTGACAAAAGCCATCGGCGCCACCCGCCACAGCGGCCATACTATCACCGTCGGGACGGTGCATTATATGGCGCCGGAAATCGGTGCTGGAAAATATAATTTCGGTATCGATATTTATGCCCTTGGTGTTTTGTTGTACGAGATGCTCACAGGTGAAGTTCCTTTCGCCGGCGAGAGTCCTGCGGAAATTCTTATGAAGCACATGAGCGCAGAACCCGAGTTAAAAAATATCGAGGAGCCTTTCGCCGGTGTTATAAAAAAAGCCTTAGCCAAAGACCCTGACGAAAGATACCAGAGCGTTCAGGAAATGGTCGAGGACCTTTTCGGCCAGGAGAATATTCGTAACAGCGTCTCTCACTTTTCCCCTGAAGAACTTTCTATCGTTGCGCAGCAGGTCGCTGCAAAAGCAAACATTGACGAGAAAACTCAGAAGCCGAAAACGGATACTCCTGCTCAGAGAGATGCAGGTAATCGGTCTTCAGAAAATGCTCAGGATGTGTTTGGGCGAATTGACACCATAGGCAGGAAAGTAGCCGATAGAGTAGATTCCAAAGTTGATAATATCTTAGGAGCTAAGAAAGCCCGAATTCCCGGATTGACAGACCCGATTCAGCCGAATCAGCGTTACTTTCTTGCGTTCATATCAGCATTAATCGTATCCGTGGGAGCGAGTTTTTTGCAAGTTAAACATGTAAGTCCTCTTATAGCTCTCTATATATTGATGTTAATAAATATATGTACAGTTACAATTTTGCTGATACAACAACGGCACTTTACAAAACATGAACATGAATCCAGATGGATTGAGAAGATTATTACATCATTAAGTGTGGCTGTTATTGTAGGATTTACTTCTTTAATATTTCATTTTGAACAGAGTAAATCGACATTTATCTCGATGTTTTTACCCATGCTTTTAGTTGACTGGCGCCGCATGAGTCTTCCCGACAGGCGAAAGCGTCTTTCTCTTGGTATAGCTTTTTGGGCGGGTATTCTTGGTGCGATATCAGGTAAGATATTTCTGCATAGTCCGATTATGATTGGGGCGGTCATGGCCGGGACGTCACTTGCTGTTCAGGCGATAAGCGCATTCGGCCAGTCCGAAAAAAATATTTTTGATAAACATAAATCCGATAAAAAAATTCAGCTCCATAACAGCCTTGCATCTGGAGAAGTGCCGAAATCTCTTCGTCTGACCTGGTTAATTGCTTCATTAATTTCATTTGGTTTTGGTTTATTTTTTGTTATCTCAGGCAGTATGAAATACGTTCCAAATGATTTTGCTCTTGGTGTAACCGCAGGTGTAAACGGCCTTATATTGTCGGTATTCTTTTTTATTGGGGCCTGCCGCAGCAGATTCACTGGCTGGTATCGCTATCTTATAAAGCCCGCAATAATGGTTGCGTGTGTACTTGTTATAGTTGCTTCGTCTATTTATATGGGTTGTGCGAATTTAAACAGCGAGCAATTTGCTATCTCGCTTTTTTTGATAATCTTTCCCGCAATAGCGTTTATTGTTGTTATGGTCATTCCGGCAAGAGTAATTGTCGGGGATGCTCCAAAACCATCATCGGCTAAAGTCTCACCAAAACCTCCTCATATTAAGATTCCGCATGTGGAATCCGGTATTTCTGTTTTCAAACGTTTCTGGGCGTTATTGTTTTCAGCAGGCGGTTTTTTTGGGTTTTTCGGATTGCATCGTTTCTATGTAGGTAAAATCGGAACAGGCATACTCTGGTTCTTTACCGGCGGTTTGTTTTTAGTCGGACAAATCATCGATGTTATTATGATTCTTACAGGTCAGTTCGAGGATTGCTACGGCTTGCCCTTGTTAATGTGGCATAATAAAGAAGAACTTGGAGAAAAAGCACATTTCGTTAAAACACCTGTCCCTGAGTATGAAGCTGCTGAGCAAAAAAAAGAACCTGTTCATGAAATCCCGCTTACGCCGGCTGTTGAAGCACAGCAGCAGCCTGCTCCTGAAAAACCGACAACTGTTGTAATTCGTGAATCTTTTCATCCCTTTGCTTTTCTATGTTCGGGAATCGGTTCGATTCTTATGTTTTTAGCAATTTTACTTGGTATTGCTGTGGGATTAAAAGTCCCGTATTTCATATCCGCAGGCTGGCCGAGTCAGCAGTTGGCTACCGAGCTGGAGCAATTTTTCGGTTACTCTTCATGGCCTGCTCTTTTAATGCGTTTAGGAACAATGTTTACATATATACTGGCGCTTCTTGCCGCGGTGTTTGTTGTTTTAGGGCGCCGGCACCTGGGAGCTCGCCATTTAGTAAGGGCATTATTGGGTTTTATAGCCTTAATACTGGCTTTCGCTGCGTTCTCAGGTGCATCTGCAGGAATTTATTATAATGATGTCGTTAACCTGTTGACTGTTCATCAATACGGTCCGGCCATTGAAAGGCTGCTTCAAAGCTGGCAGGGCGAAGAAACCATTTTTATCGCAATGTTTCTGTTTCTTGTTTCGATAGTTGTTCTCGCCTGGCCTCCTCGCCGTAAACAAAACATATTAACAGCTTCACAAATTCAAGGAGTAAGCTGATGGTACCTGTAGCATTTGGTCCAATTTTTATTTTACTTTTAGTTGTTGTGATCCCGCTTTTGGTCATGTTCATTAAACTATGTATCAAAAAACCCAAAATCGCCGCGATAGTAGCTCTGATATTAATAGTTTTTGTTGTTTCGATTGTGTTACGTATGCATGTAGGTGTTCCGTTATATCGAACAGTTTCAAATGTCACTCATCAACAAGCCCGGCCTGTATTGGAAGCAAGTCAATATTTAGGTGAGTCCTCTCCAATTTGGTCTGAAGGTATCGAGGACCAGTTCGTAGCTGATATATATCCCTCGCGGGTCTCCGCTGTACAGTCTGTAAGCAGGCGAATTGGTGAGCAGTTCCGGCATGTTATGATAGATTCGCAGCAGCCGGACTCAATAGTTGTTTTGCAGAATTCTCAGAATTTTATGTTTGTCGAACTTTTACGGGATAGCATTTTAAAACAATATCCTGAAATTAAATGTAGAATTGATGACAGTGTTCTTCCTTCAGAACAACATGAAGTTGGAATATTGCTTGATTTAACAGAAACTAATACCATTCATCTTCCTCTCGGAGATAGCATAGAAAGAGGTAAGCTCCGAGTCACTACTTCCAATCAGGGCAGAAAAACAAGGATAACCATCAATTTTGTTGAAAAGCCCTGGGTGGAAGATTTTTCATCTTTTACAAATAGCCAGCCAGATAAACAGTTTATCGTGGCAAAATCTTCCGAAAGCTGCCTGGCACCCGGCGAAGCAGAAAAGCAGGCGATGGAAGATGCGTGCAGCCAGGTCGGGACAGCCCTGTTGAGCATACAAAATCCTAATAAGATTGATTCACAAAATATTCTCGAAAGCGGCATGATTATAGATAAGTTCGTGCAGAGCTTTGATGGAACAGCGGGGAAAATATGGCGGCAGGCAATATTGCTTGATGTTTCTCCTGAAAAACTTAATCGCTTAGCGGACAAAATTGCGGGTATTACGCGAGTCAGGAGGGAAAGGCGGCTAAGTACGGTTGGTTCAATCGCGGGATTGTTCGTTCTGATAACGATAGTTTATATCTTTTTGAACGCCGCTACGAAAGGTTATTACACCTGGTCGCTGCGAATCGTGGGGGTAGTGCTTGCTTTAATCCTGATATTTCTTCTTTTTACCTGATGACGGTGTGGTATAATATACCCCGTCATGAAAGAAAAGAAGAACCGAGTTACACAGGCAGAAAAATATCTATTGGATAAAATTCGTGTGGGCAATAAACAGGCTTGGTCGGAATTTGTCGATAGATACAGGGGCAGGCTCCTGAGTTTCTCACAGGCAAAGCTTCTTCAAAGCGCAGATGCCGAAGATGCTGTTCAGGAAACATTCGTCGCGTTTATAAAAAATCTTCATAAATTTCGGGGCGAGTGCGCTCTTGAGACATTTCTTTTCTCACTGCTTCGAAGAAAGATTGTCGATACATATCGCAGCCAAAAAGCAAGTCACATTTGCCTGATTCAGGATACCTATGGAAGCGGCGGGGCGGTTGAACAGGATTCTGATCCTTTCGAATTCGTAGCCGGCCCGGCCCAGACGGCGAGCTGGTACTATAGGGCCGATGAACAATATGACCTGCAAAAAAACGCTTTGGCAGAAGCTTTGTCCGAATTAGTGGAAGGCTTTAAGAGTTCATTGAATTTTCGTGATTTGCAGATTATCGAACTATTGTTCTATTGTCATCTTTCGAATCAGGATGTCGCCAAAATTCTGAATATCGGTGAAAAAAATGTTGCGCTTATTAAACACCGCAGTTTGAAAAAAATTCGCGACAGCGTTTCAACGATTCCTCTTGGCCCGTCCTCTGAGGATTTCGAGAATCTTCTGACAGATATCTGGAAAATGCAAAGATTCGGCTGTCCGAAACGCAGCACTATCGGCGCTTTCTATCTTGGCACGCTTGATAATGATTGGCGGCAGTACGCCGATTTCCATATTAATACAATCGGCTGCGGATTTTGTATGGCTAACCTTGAGGATATCAAAACGGAGAATGAAAAAAAGCAGGATAAACAGCTCCAGACTCGAATTATGGAGTCTACTATAGGTTTTTTTCAGGAATCATAGGTTATTGGCTCAAAAATCATCATTTTAAAAGAAAAAGGAAAATTTTCTTGACATTTGACGCTGTTCATGAGAAAAAATATGTATAGGTTTAGCTTTTATCGGGCTGATTAGTGAGGATTGTGACCTTTAAAAATTAGGAGGACGTTATTTCTTAGAGAAAAAGTGCTCCTATGCGCTAAGTGGCATCACGGAAAAGAAGATATTTTGCATTGATGAACGGATGTTTTTTTGCGGTTGTTTATGCGCATACTTTACAGCCGCTGGTTATAAATAAAAGTTTTGTTCAAAATAATACAAATATTATAATTAACTTGAATGCGCAGCAGGATTCGAATTTTTTTTGAGTTCTCTGTGCGGAGGGTATTTGTATGAAGAAGTCAAATCCACAATCGGCTTTTCCAGTGCTCTTGGTCGCAGTTCTTATAATGATATTTGGCGGGGGTTTGTTTGCATCAATAGGTCGATTAATTATCACTGAATTGACCAGCACCAGGATTAGCAGTTTATACTCATTGAGTTCGGGAGTTTATGTTACGCCTGAACCGGTGCAGGATGAATGCAACTGGCAATACGGCATGTCGCATAAAATGCACTGGCCGCAGCTTCCTGATTTCGGTATTACTGGAATGGATGTAGAAACAACTCTGGCTGTCCTGGCAGATGATTTCAAATGCACATCTTCCGGTCCGATTAATGATATTCACTTTTGGGCATCTTTTGTTAATGATGTTTTACCATTGAATGAGCCGAACAGTTTATCGTTTGAAATTAGCATTTATGCTGATATTCCTGCGACCGCGAATATGTGGAGTATGCCGGGGGATGTTCTCTGGACCCGCGTATTTCTTCCCGGCGATTACACGGTTCGGCAGATATTCAATCGGCCTTCGGACTGGTACAATCCTTTGACTCAAACAATTATTAAAGATAACCACAGGCTTGCTTTTCAATATAATTTCTGCATCGAAGAAGACCCGTTTATACAGGAAGAAGGAACTGTTTACTGGCTTCGCATTAGGGAGATTCGATCCTTTAATGCAATCCACAAAATGGGGTGGAAGACAACAACAAAAAAACTGAGATGGAACGATAGTGCGGTTTATTCTATGCAGGGATCATCTAATTCAATTCCGATTAATTATCCTAAAGGACATATATATGAGGGTGAGCGGGTTAATCTTGCTTTTGTAATAACCGATGGCGACCAGGGTGATGGGCTTCACGATTTAGGAGATGCCCCGGATAGTTTCAATGCGTTTCCGGGTAAGACGATGCTTGCCTATCCCGATGCGAATACTGCCGCATATTATCCAACGACTTTTTGGACTAACTTCCCTCCATACGGGCCGATTCACTGGGAGCCGGAACGATGGTTCTATCTTGGAAGAGATGTTAGTTTCGAAAGTGCCGCTGATAATGGATATGATGAGGATATCAACAATAATCTTTATCCGCCGGGAGATTTCTCCAATCGCGACAGAGCGGATGATGGTTTACGACTGCCTTTGATTCTGCCGCATTGTGAGTTAACCACAATAGAATATACAGCAACTTTCCATGCCCCCATCACAGCAAAGGTGCCTGCGTATTTAAACATCTGGTGTGACTGGAACCGTGACGGGGATTGGGATGATACAATAATTTGTAATGATGGCACTCAAGTACCTGAATGGGCAGTTGAAAATGCTGCTTTTTTCATTAACTCAACTGGTACGGTTGCAATGAATTCACCGGCTTTCATGTGCTGGCATCCTCAAACTGATGATGAGCCGGCTCCAATGTGGCTGCGTATTACAATTTCTGAAAAACCACGGGAAACATCGGATATTGCTTTGTTCGGTTCGGGAGGTTCGGGACCTGCCGATGGGTACACATACGGCGAAACCGAGGATTATCTTCTTTTCCCGAAAACAGACCCGAATTCGGTTGAATACGATTGGGGTGACACACCTGACAGTTTC
>Ga0272443_10007245_pt1 | contig 10659 bp, 8 predicted proteins | sample SSMAcet12_FD_193581 | JGI IMG/M metagenome (GOLD analysis project Ga0272443, IMG submission 193581) | Marine sediment archaeal communities from Little Sippewissett salt marsh, Falmouth, MA, United States - SSM-Acet-12 | ecosystem: Environmental > Aquatic > Marine > Wetlands > Sediment ... | reverse complement strand
CGACCGTAAGTATTGCAATAGCAACGATATAGAATTTCATGTTCCCTGCCTGCTAAGTTGTTCTTCTCAAAACAAATCGATGGAATATATCCATCGGATAACTATTTGTCAAATAGTAAAGGCAAAAGGAAGATGAATAATGACTAATGACTAATGGCGGGGCGCGAATAATTGTCAATTAACAATTACTATGAGCAATGATCAAATGTGCTGTCATTGCGAGCCCACAGGGCGCGGCAATCTTTTCGACTCCCCTGTCATTGCGAGCCCGAAGGGCGCGGCAATCTTTTTCGACCACCCCGGTGGCTGAGTAGGCGCGAGCCGTATCAAAGCCACCCCCTCGCAACATCGTTTCGATACGAGCTTCGCTCTACTCAACGACCAGCCCGCCCTCTTTCATTGCCGTCGGTTTCAACCGACGGAAGAGTAGCGGTCGGTCACTAAGCCTTGCCCACAGGCCCTACGGGACGAAGTGCCCGGTGGCTGAGTAGGCTGTAGGCCGTATCGAAGCCACATAGCGCGGTTATTGGAAGAGTAAGCGTTTATACCGGGCAACCCGAGCTTTAACCTAACTGAGAGGCCAATAAATCGGCACAGGGACATCTATCGATATTCGGTATGGCATTCCGGGGCGAAGTCTGCCGTCAATAAGCCATATAAAATCGGGAACACCAGTCTTTACGCCTATTGTCGACCAAGTGTTTGTCCTGTTGCTCCATCTGTCAACACGACCAAGACGGTTGGCCCCTGCGGCCACCAGGGAATTTTCGAGGTCGCTACAGTAAATGATATTGTCGATATAGGCCACTTTGAAAGGAAGCATGATTATATTCCTGCCGCCTCGAATACCATTTGAATGGAGGACATAAGAGGTGTCGTTTTGCGGTATTATCCCCGGTTTAAATGTTGAGAAAAGCTGAAAGGCATCCATATCTGCGCCGCTCACCCGATAGACATGGGAAACCTGCAGTGGCTCATCAGGGGACCATACGCCCGGAAGAATATTTGAACCACGCAAAGACCATGCTTGGGTAATCGGGTTCCATTCTTGAACTGTGTGGATTCCGAACTCACCGAGGTCGGAGGCTGTCGTGTATCGCTCGTCGTAACAGGGAATTGAGATGAGATTAACCGAGCCTATAATTGGATGGGATTTTAAACTCTGGTCGTATTCGCAAACGCACCAGCTGAGATAAGAGGATTCCGCAAAACCTCCGGGAGCGGTCGGTCCCGAATCGACAGACGTGCAGACATAAAAGAGATTAACGAGGGTATCCTCAATTCCCTTGCTGGACATCCAGTAGTCCTCCCAGAGGGTATCGCTGAAGCTATCGACATAAGCTGTCGAATAGAGTCTTTCGGGGAGGAGTTTGCTCGAGTCCAGTTGAGTCGAATAAAAGAGCGCGGTTGTGTCTCTATAGACGTGAAACCAATCGACTCCATAGTCGACCGGCGCGGCCATGACTTCCATACTTATCTGCTCAGAACCGTCTGTGGCAGAAATTGAATCGATAACCAAACTATCGACGGGAGGCATTCCAGGCCACATAACAAAAAGCTCCTGGCTTAATTTAGCTGTGTCTATTTCCGCGCCGCTACGAGCGTAGATAAAGACTTGGGAGGTATCTAGAGGGGGCACGGAGAAAAAATAATGCAGTGTGATTTTATAGCTCAGAAACACCGAATCCCCCGGCGCAAGGCTCAACCCGGCAGACCCGTAAAAGCCATCGCTGGAGAACCTTGGGGTTTCGAGAATGTAATCCATCGTATCGCCTAATGGCGGATCAGCGAGAGTGTCTGAGAAATAGCCCCACATGCGAACTGTATCTCGGGCGGCATCGACCGAATCGACAACTCGATATGTCCATTCCGCGGATAGGCCGAGTTCGACAGTTTCAGTTCCCGTATTCTTGATGTATATGGGTTCCGAAGGATGGCCATGAAATCGAGTTATACCCACGCCCATCATTTCGCTTTCCAACTCTTCGGGCACCACGACAATCGAGTGCTGGGCGAGGAGAACCGTGCAAGCGATTAGAAAGAACATTGTGAGCTTCATCTTCATCTCATATCCTTTCCGCAGGAATCCTATCTCGTTTCGCCCGAAGTCCCCCTCGATGGGCAACCGACCGGGAGTATCTGAAACACAATAAATATCCATCTTTTCATAATTCTCCTTCCAATTCACGGCCCGACTTCGATTCTGCCGTTCTCCGTGGAGAGAAGCCAGTAGCCTCTTCCCGGATACAGGGTGTCTGCGATGAAATAATCCGCGCCGTCCCATCCGAACAGCGGCGGGACAATCAGGCCGGGCGGGTCGGTGACGACGTCGTGCCACGAAACAGCGTGATCGACCGCGCCGATGAGGTTCCAGCCGCGGTAGAGGGTGTCGGAATATGAATGCAGTGTGCGCGGAAGCTCGACCGTGTCGGCTGACATCGACAGGACGAAATAGCCCTTGCCGGGATGAAGGGAATCAGCGGTGAAATATTCAAGCATAGACGGGTCGTAACCGAATGCCGATGTGCTGAAAAACGGCGAATCCTGTGGCTCAACCGTGGGCACGGAAACGAGATTCCATCCGCGGGAGAAATCGATTTCGACATCCTCGCATAGAACGCGGACAGGGATGGAGCTATTAGTAATCGTCCCGTCGCCGAGTTGGCCAAATTGATTCCATCCCCAAGTCCAGGCTAAGGAGTCTGATTCTAACGCTATTGTATGCCTACCTCCGCCTGCGATTGAAGTAATTTTGGTAAGAAACCCAACACCTTCGGAGTCAAGAACCTGTCTTGGGGTGGGATTAGGGAGTGCCATATTGTAGTCATTCCATCGCCAAGTTGACCACAATGGTTATTCCCCCAAGACCACATAGTGCTATCAGTTTTTAGGGCGATTGTATGATGCGAACCGCCTGCAATATCGATTATCTCGTTTAGATAACCTATTCCATCGGAGCCAACGACTTGAACAGGTGTATTTCGAAACACACTTGATCCATCGCCGAGTTTACCAGAACTGTTGCTTCCCCATGTCCATACAGTACCGTCCCATTTGAGTGCGATCGAATGGGAGTCACCGATTGCTATAGCAAAGATGCTTGTAAGGTATCCGACTCCGTCATGGTTGAGGACTTGCACTGGTGTGGTTTTAGAAATGTTCGTTCCATCACCGAGTTGACCCCAAATATTACTTCCCCACGTCCACACCGTGCTGTCCGATTTCAGCGCGATTGTATGGCTTCCGCCATCAATATCGATTATGCCGGTTAGAAAACCTACACCATCAGAATTGACCACCTGCACAGGGGTGCTTGAGTTGGTTGTCGTTCCATTGCCAAGTTGCCCACTAGAATTTCTACCCCACGTCCAAACGGTGCTGTCTGATTTCAGCGCGATTGTATGATACATATCGCCAGCGATAGCGATTATACCGGTTAGATAACCGACCCCGCTAGGACCTACAACTTGCACAGGCGAGTAACTGTCGGAAGTAGATCCATCGCCTAGTTGACCATATTCATTGCTTCCCCATGTCAATACCGTGCTATCCGATTTCAATGCAATCGTATGATCCGAACCCCCTGCAATCTCGATTATATCGAGGAGATGACCGTCACCATCGGGACTAACGACCTGAACAGGAATTGTTCGATTTATATCGGTTCCATCGCCAAGTTGGCCGAAATGATTCCATCCCCATGCCCAGACTGTGCCATCGGATTTAAGCGCAACTGTGTGTGCACTCCCCGCCGCAATTTTAATGAAATCGCACTGCGCGAGGCTCAAACCCACAAACAGCAGAAACAAAACAAATATCCATCTTCTCATAATTCTCCCCGATTGCATTTTTCTAAATGCTATTATAATTATGCTCATAGCGCGGAAGGATGTCAAGGAGATTATGGTAGTTGTCGGCGTCACTTTGGATAATTAGTTTGACTTTGCATCATAGTAATTGTATATTTCCTTTGAAATAAGCTTTTGCCGAGGAGAACCATGCCGAAAGCCCAAAAACAGTTCCTTGTCGATGAGGAAGGCCGCAAAACTGCGGTTTTACTGCCTTTGGAAGAATACGAAGAGATGCTCGAAGACATCGAAGACCTTGCTGTAATCGCGGAACGGCGGGACGAACCGACAATACCCTTCGAGGAATTAAAGAAGCGATTAAGGGCCGATGGCGTCCTTTAGCATTCAATGGAAAAAAGGCGCGGAAAAGGATCTTCGCAACATTCAGGCTGAGGTTATCCCGAGGATTATCGATGCCGTTGAAAAACTCAAGGATAATCCCCATCCGAGGGGAAGACGAAAACTACTCGGTTCTCAACGCAACTACCGGATTCGTATCGGAGATCACCGAGTTATCTACCGTGTCGATAAGGATAGCGGCACAATTATTATTTTCCGAGTCAGACATCGCCGTGAAGCCTACCAGAACATAGACAGTTAATAGAATCGTCCTCTCCCAATCCTCAGAATATTTCCTAAAAAAGTGAATTTTTACCCTTGACATTTTCGAAATAGGCGTATAATTTAGGCGAACATAAGTTCGCTTTTTGCTTCGAAAAAACATGTCATTGCGAGGGCCTTAGCCTGCGGCAATCTTTTCGACCACCCCGATGGCTGAGTAGGCGCTAGCCGTATCGAAGCCACATTTCCGCGTCTGTGCAATGACACTCGTTCTGCCCTCACCCCAGCCCTCTCCCAGAGGGAGAGGGAGAAAAAGTCCTTCTCCCCTTGGGAGAAGGATTTAGGATGAGGGTTTTGCGCAAAAAGACCATTAGTCATTAGGATTTCTCACAAAGGTCAATCATGAACGATAAACAATCGCAAATAGCCATGCTTCCTGTCGCGCCGGACGATATCAACGGCGAGTATCTCATCAAAACCTTCCTCCACCGTATCGACGAAATCGCTAACCGCGACGAGGTAAAGGCCTCCGACCTCAAAGCCGCTCTGGAGACATATCTCAAGCTCGAGGATCGCGAGAAGTCGAATACTGTAGAAGCCAGTCTTCCCCCTTTCGAGCCGAGTCTTTTCGGGCATCAGAAGAAATTCGTTCACTCGAAAACCCGTTTCACCGCGCTGATAGGCGGGGTGCGAAGCGGCAAAACTTACGCCGGCGCGGTCAAGGGCATCGAGAAGGCGCTTTTCCTGCCGACAATCGGCTCAGCGGTGGCACCCACGGCGGCCATGGCGCGCGACGTCCTCGTCCCGCAATACGCCGAACTTCTGGGCGAACGCGTGGCCAAATGGCTGTCGTCAAATATGGAGATGACCCTGCGCAATGGAAGCAAAATTTTATTCAGAAGTGCTGATAATCCGGACAGGCTTATGGGATTGACCCTCGACTGGTTCCATCTGGACGAGGCCGCGCAACTGCCCAAGCGGGTTTGGGAGACGCTGGTAAACCGCACCATCTCCACCGGCGGCCCCGGATTTCTGACCACCACCCCGCGCGGACGCAACTGGGTGTTCGACCTTGTGCGGGATTGGGAACACGATTCCGATGCAAAAATTATTATCGCTAAAACGTCCGACAACCCGCAGATTTCCAGCGCTGATATTGCCCGCGCGAGGCGGCAACTCGACCCGAAATATTTCCGCCAGCAATACGAGGCGAGTTTCGAGTCCAGCGGTTTGGCAGTTTACGACGATTTCTCGCCGGAAACCCACGTCCTGGATTCGCGATGGGAAATCCATCCCGACTGGCCGGTGTATATCGCCCTCGATCTGGGCTGGACTCACCCCACGGCGATCCTCTGGGCGCAACTCTCCCCGGACGGCCAATGGATATTCACCGACGAACTCGTGCAGTCGCATCTTCGGCTGAACAAGGTGGCCGGCGCAATACTCGGTGAGCCGGTGGACATCGGCGGGGAGACATTCCGCGCAAGAGTGCCCTACTCGCGCATCGAACGAGTGATATGCGGCATGGAGGGCAGGCAATCGCGCCAGGAAGCGGGCGGCGAAAGCGCGGTGCGAATCCTGGCGAATGCCGGAGTGACCCGCGTCGGCGTGTATTCCGGCTCCATCGTGGACGGCATCCATGCTGTTCGGAGCAAACTGCTCTCCGCGGACGGCGTGGTCAACCTGAAAATATCGCCGGTCTGCAGACGCCTGATAGACGATTTCCAGGGCTACAATTATCGCTCGGACACCGACGGCTCCGCTATCGGCGAACTTCCCGACAAGGACGGCGTCCACGACCACACCATGGACGCATTGCGATATTTAATCGATTTCGTCACGCCACTGGCGGAAACGCGCTGGCAGATAGGATAGCGGGGGGAATGTCAAAGTTCAAATGTCAAATGACAAATTCACCCCGTGAGATGGGCGACTATCTAACAGGGTAAATGTCAAATGACTAAATGTCCAATGACAGCCAACGCTAACCGAGCCCTCCAGGGTGCGGGAATACGCATGTAAAAAACACCGAAACATCTTGCGAAAACTCGGACATTTAATTATAATTACATTAACAAAAATCATAAAAGGCGCGATTATGAGAGCAATGCTATACCTTTCGATAATTCTGTTGGCAGTGGGATTCGCGGGCGGCGCGGAGATTTATTACAACCTCCACGAGGGGTGGAATCTGCTCGCCATGCCGCTGGAAATGGACATGCGCGATATCGGTGATTCATTGCCGATAGACGCCCCGGCGACATATTACTCTCCCGATTCGGGATATTCCGTCGCCATTGGTTCGTCCAGCCCCTGCAGAGGCTTCTGGGCGATGTCGCATTCGGACACTGCTTGCAGAGTGGACGGAGAATGCTACGATCATTCGGTCGAGCTATCCCTGTTTCGCGGATGGAACCTGATCGCCATGCCGGATTACCGCCCCGACGAGGCGATCAGCTCACTCCTGCCGATAATCCCGCCGGCGTATCTTTTCGATGCCAGTTCCGGCGACTACGGCGCGATAACCAACTTCCCCCCGCCGAACGCCGGTTTCTGGGTGCTGTGCGATCACAGCTTCTCCACGACGATCGACTACGACACGGCGGGATTCAGCATAATCGGGCTGGATTCGGTGGCGAGGGATATTGCTCTTGGGATATATTCGGATGGAATGGGCTGGAGGCTCGATTCGTGTATGCTTTCAATTGAAAAGGATACTTCATTTCACATAAACGAAGATACATTATACGACATCGGTTATGCAGGATACTATTATCTATACGCCCGCGCGGAGGGATTTTATACGGAAATATACACGACAACGATAGATGATACCGTTTCCATCGACCTCGACCCGATTCCGCCGCTTGCCAATTCAGTTGCTTTATTGTTTATCGGAAAACAAGGCTGGTTCGCCGATCATTACGTCTTGCCTGATAATCCGGTCAATATATATCAGGACAGCGTTTTTGTCCGAAGCACTTTGACTGATAGTATGGGGAGAGCCTTCTTTGAAGATCTTCCGGTCGGAGAATATCTTGTTGAGTTTCCTTATCATGATCCGCTTTTCTGGCATTGGTATCCAGATTCTATTAGGGATACCTTCTATTTCAACATTACGAATACTATCGAAACCGATTACTACGAATGCGATTTCTGGGATCCAATTCAGGCGGCCGCCCCCTACATATACCTCTACCCGGAAACCACCTCCGTGGTCGATGTCTCGCTGGAGTTTCACAATCCCGGCCACGTTACGGCGTCCGAGCCGCCCTACGGCGACGGCTGGCATGTCCAGGTCGAGCCGTCCGGCCTAATCGACGGCGAGTTCGGTTATCTTTTCTACGAGGCGGATTATTCCAGCGAAATACAGATAACGCACGCATGGACTGTCCGCGCGGACACTCTGGAGGCGGCGTTCCGCAACCTGCTTGCGCAATACGGTTGCATTGGCCGCGAGATAGACGATTTCGTCGATTTCTGGATGCCCTATTTCGCCGATTACGATTATTACCTGATCTACCCGCAAGGCGAGAGCGCGATGGTCGGCCTGAACATCTCGCCCGCACCGGACAATATCCTGCGAATCTATTTCGCCATCCGTGGTTTCGATTCGGCGATTATCCTGGAAGAACCCGCCCCGCCGCCGTCCTTCACCCGCGAGGGCTTCGTCGCCGTCGAATGGGGCGTAACCACCGACGCCGCTGAAGTGGAACATCGGCGAGAAAGGCGATAGATGCGTAGTTTGAAAGCCATAATCTGTCTCCTGACCGCCCTGTCGGTATTGTTCGCAAGCACCAATGTCCGGCTCGAACTTAACTATAACTCCAACTCTTCCCCGACGTTACTTCTCGCGGAAAACACTAACGATTCGGAAACCAAAGAGGACGAATTCTGGGAAGAATGGAAAAGGGATCATTCCGATAATTACCAGGCCGAAGAGATCAAATTGGCCTGCAGAAAAGTATCGCCGGGGATGGATTATCTGATCGCTTATCTGGGTGGAACAACTACGACTTTGAGCGCATTCGTTATAGCTCTGATTGAAGCGTTTTCACATTTATTGGATGAAGATTACAATCCTTCGACTTTCACAACTATTTTATTGATTTCAGCCCCGTTGACAGGACCGACGGCCGCATTGTTAATTGCGGACAACGACGCCCCCTTTGGAACGATGTTAGGCGGAGCGGCGTTATTCGGGGCCACCGGAGCCGCAATAGGCGCTATTATCGGAAGTAATAAGGGGGAAGAAAGACAAGCATATATCTATTGTATAGGCGCGTTGTTAGCCCCCGCCGGCGCGGCTATAGGTTATAGACATGATCGGGAAGTATGTGTCAAACCGGAAACGAGAATGAGCGGAAGCCAGAGCGTCGGGCATTGCAGAAAAATCCCGGCGGGCGCGGATTATTTGATTAGTATGGCCGGTTCGGCGATTTTGGCCGGCGCCGGTTACGCTATTATGAACGAAACCGATACCTGGGTGGTAAATTCCGAGGATACCGACCTAAAAAGAGCCTACCACGTCGTGGATCACTTTCTGCCGCTGATAGGGGCTGTCGTGCCGTTCAAAGTGTTCGATAGCAAAATTCCCATGCGGAAAACTTTGATCTGGGGAACAGGCGGAGCGTTTGTCGGATGGCTAATCGGAATTCCCTTTGCCTATGCAGTCGATGAAACAAGGGAGACTGAACAGTGGTATTTCTCGATGGCCTTTTCCGCGATATGCGCCCCCGTTGGAGCAACCATAGGATACAGAAAAAGCGAAGTCCTCTGCGAAGAGCTCGGTTTCAGCGTTCATCCGCCGAGCTTTGAGTTCACCAACACGACCTATCCCGACGGTAGTGTGGAACTCACGAGCAAATTAGTTTTGCTGGATGTCAGATTTTGATAAATAGTCGTTAGACTTTAGCCATTCGCATTAGCCATTTTTACAGGCCTCCCCCGGAGGCCTTTTTTATTGCCCGAAAATTCAAAATCATTTTCTCGAAAGGAGATACATGTTCAAATCCCGTGCAAAGGAATGGGTGGAGAGGACTCTGCTTATGGCAAAACTCTCCGCCCGCAAGGGTTTCAAGCGCGAGATGGAAAAGCGGATCGATTATTATTTCGACCGCCAACTACCATATTTGCGCGACCTGCTGACCGCGCGTTACGCCGACGCCGACGCGCTGGGCCTGGAACCGGAATTCATCAACGTCATCAAGACCATCGTCGATAGCACGGCGCTGGTGTATCGAAGCGGCGCGGCGCGGAATCTGACCGTTCCGGAGGGCGAAGCGCCGCCCGAAGAGCGCGAGCTGTGGAACTGGCTCATGGCCAATTCCCGTTACGAGGCCACGATGAAGACGCTCCACCGCATGGTCAAGCTGTGCCGGACGGTGCTAATCAAGCCGGCGTTCCGCAAGGGCGCGATCAAGCTGGATTTGCTCACGCCCGACCAGATCGACGTTATCCAGGACGCGGAAGATCCGCTGGACGCGCAGGCCTTCGTTTACACGCGCCCACGCTCGGAAACCGCAATCGCGGAGCCGCTGGTCTATCATTACTGGGATCGCGACCACTACCGCCGATTCACCGCGAACGGCGAAATTCTGCCGATCCCCGGCAACCCGGACGGCGTCAATCCCTACGGCGAACTGCCCTTCGTGCGATTCTCGGAGACACTGCCGCTGACCGGTTTCTTCGTCGATGCCGGCGAAGACCTGACCGCCATTCAGGACGCCATCAACCTGAAACTCGTCCAGCTGAACCATTTGATAAAGATGCAGTCTTTCAGCGTGCCGGTGCTCATCGGTTACGACGGTCCCGAAAAGATCGTGGTTGCGCCGGGCAAACCGATCAAAATCCCGCTGGGGCGAATCGGCGGAGCTAACCCGGATTTCAAATTCGAGTCGCCCAACCCGGCGATATCCGAGTGTCTGGAGGTCATCCGCGAGGAGATCGCGCGGCTGGCGCACACCTACAATATCAGCAGTGCGAATTTCAGCATCGATTCCGGCGCGAAAAGCGGATTCGCGCTTGTCATGGAGAACCTGGCCCTCTTCGAAGATCGCCAGAACGCGGTGCCCTTCTACGAGGACGCCGAGGAGGAGCTGTTCGACGTAATCAAGCGCATCTGGAACGCCCACGCCCCCTTCCTGCCGCCGGATCATCCCTTCGCGGGAGTGAAATTCGGCGAGGGCACGCGGCTGTCGGTTACGATACAGGACGTCCGCCTGCCGCAATCCACCCAGGACGAGGCCGC
>Ga0272443_10007242_pt1 | contig 10669 bp, 9 predicted proteins | sample SSMAcet12_FD_193581 | JGI IMG/M metagenome (GOLD analysis project Ga0272443, IMG submission 193581) | Marine sediment archaeal communities from Little Sippewissett salt marsh, Falmouth, MA, United States - SSM-Acet-12 | ecosystem: Environmental > Aquatic > Marine > Wetlands > Sediment ... | reverse complement strand
GCCAAAACGTGCCCGAACAAAGTCGCTAAACGCAATTTGGTCCCGCCCTTACGGGCTTTACTTCCGCTGAGAGCAAGCTCTCGCGGAATCGCCCTCAGTGCGGAACTTCGTTTAGCGCGGCATTAGCAATCATTTTGTACAATGAATCAACATAGGTATTTATTATTAATCGCGTTTCTATTCTTAATAGTCGGACGTATGGCCCAAAGCCAGTATGATGTCGAACTTGTAAAACCCATTGTAAATTTTAATATTGAAGACGGAGGTTATTACAGTGCATATAATGACATTCTAGATACAATGTATTGTGGCGCTGTAGTTAGAAATATTGGATCAGATAGTATAAATAATGCATATGTTGAATTAAGCTACCTGGATTACGATAATAGCGTGATGTACAAAGTATATTCAGATACTCTCCAAAGTATTGAACCTGGTAAAACAGATACACTTTCCCTAAAACATGAATTCCCTTCATTATGGAGATTTAGCTTGGCTTATTCCGTGAAATGTGAATCACCTGACGAAAACGAATCAAATAATAGTGATACAATCCCAACATCATATAATAGTATGGGTGATTGGTCTGGTGTCGCAAGAAGCAGAAATAATTTGACAACTCTTGACATAAAACAAATTGAAGGATTTCGCTCCGGGGACTTTATAGGCGTAACTTATAGTACTTATAGTGTTTATTGGAATTACTATGTTTTTATGATTATATATTTAAACCAAGAGTTGCCAAATGGAGCATATTTGGTTGGAAAGATATATAAAGACAGTATTCTGGTTGATTCCACACAAAGAATTGATCATGGACAGGGTTGGATGGAGACAAGATTTAAAAAAGGTGGTGAAATAAATCCCGGGGAAAAAATCTTTTTTGGATTTGATATTTATTATCAGGACGGTGCAACAATTCCGATAGGAATTGATACTGCAAATTTTCATAATTTCCAGGTTGAAACGATTTCCAGAATAGGCAATACATGGTCAACTCTTGATTTTGTCCCTCTTATTGAATTGATCTGTAATCCAGAAGGTGTTGAATCCATCAATAATAGTAATTCAGTTCATGTATTTCCAAATCCTACATCTGGCTATTTACATATTGTCGCAAAAAACCTGGTTAAAATCTATTTATTTGACAGCCGAGGAGTACTAATAGATGAAATAAAAGCTCCCTCGGATAATGATATTATTAATTTAAACTCTCAAAATCCAGGATTTTACTTCATTAGACTGCATACTCCTAATGAAATTTTTATGCAGAAGATCATAAAATATTAACGATTGCTAACACGCTGTATACGTCATTGCCACTCGCAAATAAACCTGGTTAAAACTCGATTATCATTCAAAATAAATGTAACTTGATTCCCGGAGAGCGTGGCAACGCCGCATACACCCGGTCCGTAAAGCCAAAACGTGCCCGAACAAAGTCGCTAAACGCAATTTGGTCCCGCCCTTACGGGCTTTACTTCCGCTGAGAGCAAGCTCTCGCGGAATTGCCCTCAGTGCGGAACTTCATTTAGCGCGGCATTATGGCCAATGAAACGCAACCAAATAGACTTAAACTCGTCTTACTAAGAAAATGCAATATGAAATATATTAGGTTTATTATATGCTTGATATTCACATCCTTTATCTTTTTAAAAGGTAACTCTCAAAGTTGGATAAGACAAGAATCAAATATTAATACAGATTTATTGGATATACATTTTATTAATCAGGAGATTGGATTTGCAGTTGGTAATAATGGTGTAATCTTAAAGACTTCAGATGGAGGAAATCAATGGGTTTTAAAGTCATCAGGTACTACTAATGATTTGGTTTCTATATGTTTTCCTGATTCACTCACTGGTTTTGCTATAAGTAGTTCGGAGGTATTAAAATCGACTGATGGTGGAGAAACTTGGCAAGTGAAAGATACAGTTTTGAATACAAATTTGACTCATATTCATTTTGTTGGACAAGATACTGGCTTTATTGTGGGAAGAGGAAGAATGTTGATAACAATGGATAAAGGAGCTAGTTGGATAAAGCGAGAAATTCCAGGTTTATCTTTCAATAATTTCTGGGCTACAGACTCCAAAACTCTTTATGATAACGAGACTGATTTTTTAATTCTAAAGAGTACGGATGGTGGGGAAAATTGGTTTGTTTCGCATGACTACGGAGTTGTTGGAAATTGGAGAGATATGTTTTTTACCAGTAAAGAAGTAGGTTATGTCCTTGGACGGGGGACTGCACAGGGCTTTTCTTGGGGCATGATTGTGAAAACAACAAATGGAGGAAATGACTGGACATTATCTGGTTATAAAGAACTTGATTCTTATCTTAACTCAATATTCTTCATTAGTGACAGTGTCGGTTATGTTGTAGGTAATAAAGTATTAAAAACAGAGGATGCAGGAGAAAGTTGGATCGATTTAAATTGTAATGAAAACTCAGAGTTAACTTCAGTATATTTTACAGATCTTTTAACGGGCTATATTGTGGGTTCAAATGGAACAATATTAAAAACAGATAAAGGAGGTATAAGTTTTACATCAAGTCCTGTGGCTGCTACTTCAATAAAATTATATCCAAATCCGGTTAATGATATACTTCACATTGAATTAATAAATCCGAGTATTCAAAATTCTGAAATTTCGATTTATACAATTACTGGCGATTTATCAGCAAAACATATAGTTAGAGGAGACCAGGCCTTTCTTAAAGTAGCTGATCTACATAGAGGTTTTTACATAGTTAGCATTACAAACAAAGAACAAACTGTTTGTCTTAGATTTTATAAACAATAATAGAATTTTAAATCAAAATATTCTCTATTCTTTAGAGGCAAAAAGTACTTAATCATAATTATCACTGGCCATAATAGCCAATATAAGTAAGCTGGGGGTCAGTGGTTTGCAGAAAGTTAGTACATTTAATCAAAATGGTAACGGTCTGATAGGTAGGTGGCACGGAAATCCCAGCCTACTCATATTGGCGAACCGTTCAGGCACATTGACTTTGTCGAGCTCGTCCAGCAAGCTGGCCTTCGGTTCAGCTAAAGCTGAACTTTTGTCTGCCCGTCCCGCCAAGGCGGGACTCCTGCATCCAAAAGAAATGTGCCTGAATGCCGCACTAAACCAAATTGCTTTAGTATTTTTACTTAAGTAATCAGCTTTAGCTGTGCATAAAGCCAAAACGTGCCCGAACAAAGTCGCTAAACGCAATTTGGTCCCGCCCTTACGGGCTTTACTTCCGCTTCAGAGCAAGCTCTCGCGGAATCGCCCTCAGTGCGGAACTTCGTTTAGCGCGGCATTGTATGCAAGTGTACGCACCGAGTAACATATAAATACCAGATGAAAACAAGAAGATTATTTTTATTATTGACAACCCTTACCATAACATTGGGATGTATTGCACAAGATAAATTTGATGAAAACACAAAGGATTTTCAAAAATTTAGAGTAATAATGACAACTGACTTTCCTCCAATCGGAGTAGTTAAGGGAGGTGATAATGTGCCAGCTAATCATAAGAGTGACCCCGATGACATGCAATCAATGGTACGTTTTCTTCTATATGCTAATGAGTTTGATATTGAAGGTTTGGTCGCTACCGCAGGTACTTTTGCTATGACAGCTGAGAAGAAAAATATTTTATCAGTTATAGACCAATACGAAAAGGTGTATGATAATTTGAATACTTATGATACTGGATACCCTACCCCTGACTACTTACGTTCAGTTACTTATGAGGGCAAGGCTAACAATCATGGACTTAATGTAAAATGGGGATACAATAAACAACCTTACACAGACATAATTGGCGAAGGATTGGATAGTGAGGCATCGAATGCAATTATTGCAGCTGCTGATAAACCAGACCCTAGACCATTATGGATTGGTGTATGGGGTGGCCCACGAGAAGTTGCTCAAGCCATATGGGATGTAAAGAACACACGCAGTGAAGAAGAACTCAAAATTTTTATAAGTAGACTTCGCATTTTTCTTATCGCTTACCAAGATGCAACACATGGGTGGTTAATGGAACAATTTCCTGATTTGTTTATTATTGAGTCAAGAAAAACCTATCAGGGCATGTTCGGAGGTAACGACCCAATTTCAGACTTAGCATGGATTAATAAAAATATTCGCTCAAACCATGGAGCACTTTGTGATATTTATCCACATGAAGGCATGGGGTGTACTGGTGTTTGTGAAGGTGATTCACCAGCATTCTTGTATTTAATTAGTGCAAATAGAGGTATCAATGATGCTGAAAATCCTACTCAACCAAGTTGGGGTGGACAATATGTACGTAAGGAAAATACTAATCATTATATTGATAGCCTTGGTGGTTCAAGTATTTCTAAATGGCGAAAAGACTTTCAGAAAGAATTTATGGAACGTGCAGATTGGTGCATAGAACCAAATGTAAAAAACCCATGAAAATAAATAACAATAATTTGTAAATCACCTTGATACCAACAAACACCAGCATACAACAATGTGTATAGTGCATAAGGGTTTCATAGGTTTTCGAGCGGTATCACCCGCATCAATTTTGGGTGGTAGCTTGATAGGTTTGAAGCCCGAATTCCATTACGACACCATACACTCACCGTCATAATTATTACCACATATTCCACATCGTAATAACTTCACTAATGTGGGCCTGTTTATTCTTGTCCAGATATTTCCCGGCAAACTTTCCATCTACAATTACGTCATCATCCACATATGCAATAAGAGGTTCCGCCACAAAAATCGTATGGTCCCCGGTTCGAAACTGGTCAATGACCTTACATTCGATATTCATAAAACAGTCAGCAATTAATAACGCGCTAATATGTTTTGATGGCATTGGGGTGAATTTACATTCAGAAAATTTATCGACCTCATCACTGTGCGTGGTTCCGGCTTTTATTATGGATTCCATGAGATCGCTGGTAGGTACATTTAATCCAAATTCCTTGGTTTCGTTGATTAAAGAATAACTTACCCGGTATGCAAAATCTCCGGTCTCTTTTCCGCCATGCCCAACCGAGGCTGCTATTAATAAGGGTTGGTGAGAGGTAGGCATCATCCAGCTTATGGGTATTATGCCATTAATGGATTTATCGGCATTGCAGCTTGTGAGCATGACCATTTGTCCATTGCTTAAAATCCAGGATAATTTGGTAATATCCATACCTTCCAGTTTGTATTCTCTTTTGTTCATTTTCTGGGTGTTTTTTTAGGTTTAAGGTCTGTCATTATTTAATTATGATATTGAGCGTAATCATTAGTTGAATCAAGTTATTAAAATTCTCACTCAATACCAATGCATTTTGCCTGGTCTTTGATTTGAGTTCAGGAATTGTTAAATTGTTGTCAGAAACATCCTTGCAATGGCGTTCACAATCAAGAAACTAAGTAGATTCTGGCAGGAATTTCGACGCAGAAGAGTTCTTCCCTTTATTATCGGATACATAGCAGCCTGCTTGCCATCATCGATTTTTTCATTAATAGTTCAGAACGCTATCATATCTCCGACAATACGTTCAATCTGATCTACCTGCTGGCAGCAATGGGATTACCTGTTGTTTTTATTCTTCCCTGGTTTATAAACCGGCCAAAGGATGAGCGTTTATTTAATGAATCGGTTCCAGAATTTACTGATTCGAACAAAGAGAATAAGACGACGAAGCACAATCTAACGGCCCAACTCACCACTTTTATAGGAAGGAGAAAGGAGTTACAGGTCATTAAAGAATTGATTAAAGAACGGCGATTAGTCACACTTACCGGAGCTGGTGGAGCCGGAAAGACAAGGCTGGCCTGTGAGGTGGCTGCCACCATGGTCGGGGATTTCGAAGACGGGGTATGGTTCGTGGATCTTTCCCCGCTAACAAAAGACGAACAGGTAGCCGGAGAGATACTGGAAGTTTTAAAGATCTCTGAGACCCCCGGTCAATCCATCGCAGAAACACTGATTGAAAAGTTCGGTGATCAGAATCTGTTGATCGTGCTGGACAACTGCGAGCATCTCCTGAAAGGATCCGGCGAGATCTGTACGCAGCTTCTTCAATCGCTTGCCGGATTAAGAATCCTTGCCACCAGCCGTGAAGCTCTTAATATTACCGGAGAAAAGATCTGGAGGATCCCATCGCTGACCCTGCTGGACCCCAATACCGTGATTGATCTGGAGAGTGTTAAGAGTTCAGAAGCTGTAATGCTTTTCACGGACAGGGCCCGGCTGAAGAATCCTGAATTTGAGCTTGAAACAGGCAATGTGAACGATGTGTTTTCTATATGCAGCAAACTGGATGGTATCCCCCTTGCCGTCGAACTGGTCGCCAGCCGCATTGCCCATCTTCCGCCAAAAAAGATCCTGGAAAGGTTTGAAGATAGGTTTGATCTGTTATCTTCTTCAGATCCGGGGATTTCTTTTCGCCAGAAAACCTTGCATGCCACCATAGAATGGAGTTATCATCTGCTTTCGGAGAGTGAAAAATATCTTTTTGAAAGGATCTCGGTATTCTCAGGTGGTTTTGAGCTTGAAGCTGCCGAAGAAGTATGTTCGGATGATCATTTATTAAAAGAAAAGGTACTGGAAGCGCTATCCCGCCTGGTGGACCGGTCCATGGTTTACACCGTGAAAGGCAATGTTCAGACCCTTCGCTATAATCGGCTGGAAACACTGCGTCAGTTCGGACAGCAGAAGCTAAGGTCCAGAAATGAAGAAGAGCTGATCAGGTCCAGGCATCTGGATTACTGCATCAAGGTGGCTCGGGAAGCTTATGAGGAACAGTATGAAGCCCAGCAGAAATGGGCTGCCTGGTATGATGCCGAACAGGATAATATATTCAGTGCCCTGGATTGGGCCGAAATGAATTCGACGGAACAGTTTGCTGAACTCGCAGGATTGGCTAGCTCGCTCTGGAGACTGAGAGCAGGATCCATGGTGAGTAAGACTTACCTGGAGAAAGCCTTGACAAAGAGTAAAAGAAATCAAATAGACCATGCCCGGATTGCCCGTGGAATCGGTATTCTAACCTGGTTGAGTGGCGATGTAAAAACAGGATTGTCTTATTTCTCTGAAAGCCTTGAGATCTGGCGGAAGCTAGAGATACCCGGGGAGATATCCCCTACATTGGCGGAGATGTCCGAACCGCTCCTTCATGGCGGAGATTATGAAACCGCATTGAAGTACAGCCAGGAAAGTTTGGAAATGGCTAAAGAAACAGGGAATCAGGGTCTGATAAATCATTGTCAGATTTATGTATGTACCATCCTGGTGCATACCAAACAATACGAAAAGGGCAGGCCACTGGTGGAGGAGGTGCTTATTGAGGCAGAAAAGCTCAATCAGCTGCATGTAATTGAGGGAGCATACCATTTGCTGGGGGACTGTACGCTGGGGATGGGAGATTTCAAGGAAGGAGAAAAAAGATATGCCAGGGGGATTGAGGTATCCTATGGCCAGGGTAATGTTATGTATGCAGCTACAGATATTCAGGGTGTAGGATTCGCAGTAGCCGGACAGGGAAGATGGGCCAAGGCGATCCGGCTGGATGCGGCCGCCCGTGAAAAATATACAGAATTAGGATTATCCATCGATGGAATGTTAGCATTCTGGGACGAATGGATCGAAACCTATATTGGGAGGGCTAAGAAGGAGGTGGGTGAGGAACTGGCCCAGCAGTACCAGAATGAAGGCAAAGCCATAGGTTTCGAAGAGGCAGTGGCCTATGCGATGGATTTTGAGAAGGATTAATTTGTTCCAAGATTTATATTACGACAGCTAACACTATATAAAAAAGGATTTAGCGCTTTGATGGGTCAGTGCAAACTTGAGGGAATTTATTTTGTTTTTTCTCCCCCGCGCAAAGACAAAAGAAACCATGCCCACAAAACAACACATTTGCAAACCGCTGCAAGCCAGCTTTGCAAACCAAAGTATGCAAAAGAGTTGTTTTTTACCAACGCACTCATCAATATTTCGGCAGCAATTACTATTTGCTGCCATAATATAGATTTTTTTATTATATTTGTTTTTTAAAAATAATAGCTATCGCAACTGAGAAACTAAATATTGAAGAATTAACAAAAGTGTTTAAAGATGTACAATCTTTAAATACTGATGATATTGTTAAGTTCTATAGAATTAATGAACCGGAATTAAAAACTACAACAATAAATTGGAGAATTTATACCTTGGTTCAAATGGGTATTTTGACCAGAATCGGAAGAGGGAAATTTACAATGGGCAATAGTAAAATTTTTATTCCTGAAATTAACAGCAAACTCAAAACAATAAACTCAAAGTTGAAAAAGGAATTTCCTTTTTTAGATATATGTTTATGGAATACATCTTCTTTCAATGAATTTATGGTTCATCAACCAGGTAGATTTTATATTTTGATTGAAGTTGAAAAGGATGCCACTCAAGCTGTTTTCTTCTTTTTAAAAGAGGCAAAGTATTCTGTGTTTATTGACCCAACTAAAGATTTAATTGAGAAATATCTACCAGACGAAAAAGAAACCCTTATTGTTAAAGCATTAGTTACAGAGGCTCCTACTCAAAAAATTGAAGGATTAAATACTACAACTATAGAAAAAATGTTGATTGATGTCTTTTGTGATGATATAATTCTCACTGCCCAACAAGGTTCTGAAATGAGAACTATTTTTCAGGAAGCGATAAATAAATATACAGTCAATGAGAATCGTATGATTCGATATGCAGACAGAAGAAGAAAAAAGGAAACTTTTATGAATTATTTAAGTTCGGTTTCAAATTTACGGCAGTAACAATAACTTGCTGCCAAATTATAGATTATGATTGACAAAGAAAAAATAACATTAGAATGGATTGAAAAAGTATCCAAAGCGAACCGAAATGCAGATAAAATTTTGGTTGAGAAAGTTATAAGAGCTTTATTACTTCTTGAAGGATTGGTAAAGCAAAAACTATCTTTTGTATTCAAAGGTGGTACTGCTTTAATGTTACATCTAAATTCTATTAAAAGATTATCGATAGATATAGATATTATAATGTCTGAAAAACCTGATAACCTGAACGAAATTTTGGATAAGGTTGCAGCAGAACAAGATTTTATTAGAAAAGAGGAACAAAAAAGAACAGTAAATAAAAAGATTGATAAAGCACATTATAAATTCTTTTTCACAGCGCTTCATAAAACAAGTGAGGATGAGGAATATGTTTTGCTTGATATTCTTTTTGAAACAGTGCAATATCAAAAGTTAGAAAAAATTAATGTTCAATCATCTTTTGTTCCTGAAAAGGAAGCTCCATTAACTGTAAAATCGCCATGTTTAGAAGATATTACCGGAGATAAACTAACTGCCTTTGCTCCAAATACTACCGGAATTCCTTATTTAAATAAGAAGGACAGTATGAGTATGGAAATCATTAAACAGTTATATGATATTGGCAACCTTGCTGATAATGTTTCTGATATTGTAACTATTAAATCAACTTTTAAAACGTTTGCTATTACTGAGCTTTCATACAGGGAACTAGACCACTTAACTGAACAAGATGTAATTGAAGATATTTATCAAACAGCCCTTTGCATTGTAACTAGAGGAGCAGATGGCAAAGGTAATTTCGATGAATTACAAAAAGGTATTCAAAGAATCAGCCGGTTTGTATTTTCTGAAAGTTATCATTTAGAAAAGGCTATTACTCATGCTTCGAAGGCTGCGTATTTAGCAACTTTAATAAAAGTAGATGCAGCAAAGGTTGAAAAATATAACAATCCACTCCAAATGAAAGATTGGACTATTGGAGAGCCAATGAATACAAGGCTTAACAGGTTGAAAAAATCAAACCCTGAAGCTTTTTTCTATTGGTATAAAATTTATGAATTAATAACTAAGCAAGATTGATGGGAAGGTCGATAGTACATTACGCAGATAATAAAACAAATAACGTTTTAAAAAAGCTACATAATAAATTACGCCCTGCAGGAACGCCAGTGCAAGGTTATTACTATGAGAAAATGTAACAGCTCCGCAATTCCTTACTACTGCTAAACTGAACCGTTAGGCCAATTTGTAATCACACACGGAGACGACCCAATTTGAGAATTCTTTTTGAAATGTTACCAAGCTTTGGTATCTTTGAAAAAAAACATAAACATGGGCAAGAATACATCAATATCTTTAGGAGATCACTTTGAAAGCTTTATACAGAAGGAAGTGGCGGCAGGGAGGTACAGCTCTGCAAGTGAGGTTGTAAGAACTGCTCTAAGGTTACTTGAGGTAGAGGAGAGTAAGATTAAAATACTTCGATCAGCACTTGAGGAGGGGGAGAATTCTCAAATTGTCGAAGATTTTGACCCTGCTGCACATCTCGAATCTCTTCATCGGAAGCACTTATGAGTAAGAATTACCGACTTAGAGGATCCGCAGTAAAAGACTTAGAGGAAATCTGGGAGTACACATTTCGGAAATGGTCAAAAGATCAGGCAGATAGATATCATGGTCTTATTATTGACGAGATTGTATATGTGTCAGAAAATAAGACTGTTGGAAAGGACATGAGTCATGTTAAGGAAGGATATCTCGTTTCTTATGTGAAATCACATATGATCTTTTTTAAAAGACAGAAAGGCATTGTACATGTAATTAGGATATTACACCAGAAGATGGATATTGAGTCA
>Ga0272443_10007240_pt1 | contig 10672 bp, 12 predicted proteins | sample SSMAcet12_FD_193581 | JGI IMG/M metagenome (GOLD analysis project Ga0272443, IMG submission 193581) | Marine sediment archaeal communities from Little Sippewissett salt marsh, Falmouth, MA, United States - SSM-Acet-12 | ecosystem: Environmental > Aquatic > Marine > Wetlands > Sediment ... | reverse complement strand
TTGTCCCACGCCCTCATGTGCGATAATGAATTAGCAATTACCGTACCACCGAGGCAGAAGTGAAATAGTGCCGTGAAATAGAGGAATTATCGTGTTACCCCGTGAGAGGATGTTGGCGCAATACTGTTGCAAAAAAGCCACACTTCAATTTGGCCTTGACAATTACCGCGTAATTGACTAGACAATCCATTCTCAATGAATGGTGCTCGGTCTTTAACGATTGAAAGCACCTGAAGATGACATAATGGTCCCATCGTCTAGCGGTTAGGACGCTGGCCTCTCACGCCGGAAACCGGGGTTCGATTCCCCGTGGGACTACCAAATAATTCAGGCGGTTATCTTCTTAACTGCCTTTTCTCTGGTTTTTCGACGAATTTTCTCATCATAGATATCTGATATTATTAATATTAATTTTTCTCGTTATGGCGCTCTTTTACGACGCCGGTGCAACAAATCGGCAACCCAGATGCTAATATTAAGATGATATTCATTAACACTCAACATCTAGAATGTAATACTCTATATTGGCAATATGGGTGAGCTTCTTTTTTTTGAATTACACGTAACAACTTTGCTTGTAAACGCAGGGGCATCTCACTAATTTCATCTACTGCTCAGAATAATCCCGGCAGAAAATCAATGCTTGCTGATTGAGAGTTTCACCGCATCACTATATGACAGGATAACATTATGGAGTTAATTGGTTCATAGCCTTTGATCTTGTTGTTTTCTTGTTTTCTTTTAATCAAACCAAACCAATGGGTAGTTATAGACTGATTATCGGAAGTTCTATTAGGGGAGAATAGAAATGGTATTGTTGTTTCGAAGGCACGGATTAGTACGATGTGCCTGTTTTCATTAATGTCGATATGGTATGCGTCCTCTCGGAGTGATAAGGCAGGGTTTTGAAAGCCTTGCCCTTATCATTGTTTCCTGAATATAAAGGTGCGGCAACCTGATCACGCACGGGATTATTTGGACGGCAACGTATACGTGCTTGTTGAAAAAACGATCATGTCACGTTTTGTTTCCTTTGCGTTGGGGATGAGGTAATGAGCCTTGAACGACATATTACCCTTGATCCCTTCGAAACGGCCGGTTCCCTTTATGTATGTACCCTCTCCTTCAGAAACCGGAAGTTTTCCGACCTTAGGTATCGTCATAGTCCCCTTATTCTTGAGAACCATTGTCGAGCCGTCCTGGAAGGACAAGATACAGTACCCTTGATACGGACCACTGTATCTGACAAGATCGAAGGAACCACAGTTCCAGTATGCGGCCTGTTCCCCGTTTTCGAATACGACTATACCCCTTCGCTCGTAGATGACGTAGACGTGACCGGGCGGATCAGAGACCGGCACCTGCCATGATTGTCAGTGTTTTTTTTGACGTCCCCCTTTTTGATGAAACATCAGGTACATATTTTTGTTGTGATTAAACGATGCACATGTGAACTGTACCAATATCGGTACGTCGTTTAATCCTCATCTTTCTCTACCGGGCAATCATACGTGTCCCTGACAGAATGTCGCGTTACCCCCACTCCCCGTTAAATTTGTATTACTTTTTTGCTTTATGTTTCCATTCTGGTTTTAAGGTTAGCCAACATAGCCTCTGCCTCGCGTTCATTCATTTTCACGATGAATGACTCAGCCAATTTGCCCAACAGTGGTACCGGAATGGTATATTCACACTCCAACGTCAGCTTTGTCCCCGCCTGTTCAGGTTGGTATGTCCATACAAAGGTGCTGGGTATACCTCTCGTACTCTTGGTAACATGTCGCTTGCCGGCTATGGACTCTATAAGGTCCGATGAGCCTTCGAAGTGCATACCGGCCATTTTGTATACCCACGTGAAACTTTTGTCTTCTTTTACATCTTTTATTTCGACCATGCTTGGCCAGATTTCCGGCAGATTGGTTGAGTCATCTACATAGTCGAAGATTTTATCTGCCGGAGCATTTATGTTTATTGTTTTTATAATCTTAGCCATGGTTTTTCTCCTTTCAAAATATGTTGTTCTCATAGTAGATTGTTTGTGAAATGGATTAAGGCGGGACCATGATGACCCTGCCTTCCATTTTCCCTGTTTTTCAGATACTCATTAATTTCGTTTCGTTGAATGAACAATGGCCCGCGTTGCCTAAAATTAAACGTCACAATCCAAGAGTGATTTGTTCACATCCAACAGTGTCACTGACGATGTCAGAATTTCAATCACTTATGAGTTAAATAAGGGTTATCATTCAAAATGATATGGGTGATTTATAAGCACGTCTGATCAAATGATTCCTTGACTATTCGCACGGCAGGTAAATATGGCGTGTCAGATATTGAATAGAAAGATGTGGGTGAAAATGGTGTTTGCCCAGGGATGGAGATATTAAAAACTTTTCTTTGTGGTTGATCGCATATCTTGCTGCGTAAGAATATGATCCGCCAGTAGGCAACGTATCCAGCAGCTTAAATCTTCTCCCAAAAGAACCCTCTGCGTTCTATTGGAAGCATAGCGTGCAACATTTAAGTTTCATGCCCCCCCCTTTTTTTAGATAGTTATCAAGGATGTAAATTATATCTGTTTATTTAGTTTAAGTCACGAGAAAATAATTCAGAGAGAAAAACAACTCACGAAAAATACCCGATACTGGCAGTGGAAAACTGGGACCCCAATTTTTTCCCTGTCATATTAATACTTCGTGACAGTGCTATAAGCTCTTCAGAAAATAATATGCTGTTATTTGATGATATTCGTTTAATTGCATGAGCAATTTCCTGAGAAAAAATGGTATTGATATCTTTCCAATAGTCAAAGATTGTCATTATGTACTGTGCGATAAGTTGTCTATCAAGCGAAATCATGACTACAGGAAGTAAGAAATAAGATTTGAAGTCAGGGTGGGGGTCCTTTTCCCAAGAACCGGTGAAAAAAGGTTGCATAGGAGCAAAAAAAGGAACCCCCAAGCTGTAATTAATCCAAATATTTATAATATAACAGGTGACTTAGACAGCTTTCGGTTTTGCCCCTCACGCCGGAAATCGGGGTTCGATTCCCCATGGGATTACCAAGAATACAGGGGGTTGCCGATTTGGTGCCCCTTTTTTGTGGGCATTTCGGACGCCGAAAGTGAGCGGTTGATAATTCAATCATCGTGAATAGGTTTTGAAATCCAGATCTTCTACATAGTGCCATGGCATCTTCTGTATTAAGCTTCCCTCCGAAAATGACGGTTTAATGGTCACTCTCGTGTCGATCATAATCTTTCCCATTTTCGCCACATTATCCTGTGCCTTGCCCTTTACATATAAATTTGCTATTTTTTCAATTAAATACATTTCACGGTCACGGACGTGCGGAAAAAGCATGTCCGGATTATGATCGGAGATTACCATAGAGAATCCGGGTGTGCAGGCTGATTGCGTACAAACCTCGCCCGAATATCATTGATACATTAACGATGATATAATACCAATGCATGGCGGAGAAAGGTCGGGTTCCTGACGATGAAAAAAGTCGAGAATCATGATGGAGAGAAGCCCGGTCATAACTCCGTCTCTGCCAAACCTGATAAGACATCCATTCAAACGTCCATGAAGAAAGCGGCAAAGAGCTTATGGAGTTCTTTGCCGATCATTATAGGGACAATTCTGCTGATAAGTCTTATCACTGTATTGGTTCCCCGGTCATTTTATACACAGGTATTCAGCAATAATATGTATCTGGATCCTGTGGTTGGAAGTCTTGTCGGTAGTATCTCCGCAGGCAACCCCATTGTATCATATATTCTCGGTGGCGAGCTGTTAAGCCAGGGGTTGAGCATGCTGGCTGTTGTCGCATTACTGGTTGCCTGGGTTACGGTGGGAATTGTCCAGATGCCGGCTGAGGCAAACATGTTAGGCGGTAGATTTGCCGTGCTTCGCAATATAACGGCATTTTTTCTGGCGATTCTCGTTTCCGTCATCACGGTTGTGATTTTGGGTATCCTGTAAGATGGGCATGGCGCGTAAACGCAAGAAACTTTCGGGCTCCTGGTATTTTCTCATTGCGGCATTAGTCGTTTACCTGTTGCTCTTTGTCGTCCGGCAGGACCTGTTTTGTCAATGCCTGGCCTTCTTTTGTACGACCGTTGTGAGAATTCTTCCCGTCTTCCTTGTTGTGTTCTTCTTGATGAGCCTGGCAAACTATTATATAACCCCTGCCTTCGTGTTAAGACACCTTAAAGAAAAACGAATCAAAAAGTGGATATTCGTGGTTATCGGGGGGATCGTGTCGACCGGTCCCATCTACATGTGGTATCCCCTGTTGGCGGACCTCAGGACCAAAGGTTTGAGCCATGGGTTAATCGCCTGTTTCTTATATAACAGGGCCATCAAGATACCCCTGCTCCCTGTCGCAGTCTTCTACTTTGGTTGGCCTTTTGTTGCCGTTCTTTCTCTCGTTATGATTGTCGCGTCGGTGCTTCAAGGGGCCTTCATCAATAAGCTGATGGAAGAATAATGCGGAGCTGCTGGAAGTTTATGAACTGCCGGCGGGATCGTAGTGTGTCATGACGTGATTACCATATGCGTGGAACTGTGGAGAACTGTTTTTGGTGAGACAGTGAGGATGAAGGGGAGGGGGTATGGACTGGAAGGCGATATACGGGAGCAGACGGACCACAGCTGAGGAGGCCGTGAGGCATATAAAGTCGGGGAACCGGGTTGTTGTCGGTCACGCCAGCGGATCGCCCGAGGTACTTCTGAAGGCCATGGTAGCGAATAAAGATGCCTACGAGAATGTGGAGATTGTCCACATGGTGGCCATGGGACCGTCCGAATACTGCCTGCCGGAAAACTCGGCCCATTTTACTCACAATTCACTCTTCGCCGGTGCCACAAGCCGGGCTGCCATTCACGACGGACGCGCCGTCTTTACCGCGTCCCATTTCAGTCAAATCCCTCGCCTGTTTACAGAAGGAATACTGCCTGTCGATGTGACACTGTGCATGCTGTCCACGCCCGACGAACAGGGGTACTGTTCCTTCGGCATATCGGTGGACTATACAAAGCCCGCAGCGGAGAGCTCCCGGATTGTCATTGCCGAGGTGACACCGCACATGCCGAAGACGCTGGGAGACGCCTTCATCCACGTGTCAGACATCGATTATATCGTTGAGTGCGATTCCCGGCCCATCGAGCTGAAGCCGCCCGACATCGGGCTGATCGATGAAGCGATCGGGGGACACTGCGCCGAGCTGATACGGGACGGTGATTGCCTGCAACTGGGCATCGGCGCCGTTCCTGATTCGATGCTGGGTTTTCTCTCTTACAAGAAAGATCTGGGAATCCATACGGAGATGTTTTCCGACGGCGTCGTTGACCTCGTTAACAGGGGCGTGATTACCTGCGCGAGAAAGAATTTCCATCCCAACAAGATGGTCGCCACCTTCTTTATGGGAACGGAGAAACTCTACAGATTCATACACAACAATCCAATGGTTGAAATGTTTGCGGTGGATTATACGAATAACCCCGCGATCATAGCAAGAAACGATAATGTGGTGTCCATCAATTCGTCGCTGCAGGTCGATCTTAACGGTCAGGCAGCATCGGAATCCATCGGATACCGGCAGTTCAGCGGTACAGGAGGACAGGCCGATTTTGTCAGGGGTGCCGCCTGGTCAAGAGGAGGCCGGTCGATCATCGCGTTCCACTCCACGGCGGCCGGGGGGAATTTGTCTCGGATCGTTCCGCACCTCGACGAGGGGGCCGTCGTTACGACGACGCGGACAGATATACACTATATTGTGACGGAATACGGTATTGCCGATATGAGGGGCAAGTCCGTACATCAGCGGGCCGATGCGCTGATTTCTATCGCTCATCCTGATTTCAGAAGTGATCTGAGAAGAGAATTTTCGCGTCTGTACAACGGGAACTAACGGTCCGACAACATGAATTGAGGTGCCGGGTGAAGATGCACACATGACGGTGAGCACCGGCATCAGGCAATACAGGCCGGAAGAAAATATCACGTCATTTGTATCCCGAAATAAACTCTTCCGTCAGACGGTATGCCTCGTCATCGGTGAATTGTTGTGGCGGATGCTTGCAGAAATAGGCGGCGGGACCCGTCAGGACGCCGCCCATATTCCGGTTCAGTGCTAGTTTGACGCACCGGATGGCGTCGATCGCCACACCGCCCGAATTGGGTGAATCCTCCACGGACAAACGCAACTCAATGTTCATCGGCACATCGCCGAAGAGCTTTCCCTCCATCCTGAGGAAGCAGACCTTGTTGTCCTTCTGCCAGGCCACAAAATCACTCGGTCCCACGTGGATGTTTTCGTCATCGAGCCGTTCCGCCGCGACGGACTGTATCGCCTCGGTTTTGGAAGTTTTCTTGGAGATGAGCCGGTCGCGGTTCAGCATGTTGAGGAAGTCCGTATTGCCCCCCGTGTTCAACTGGTAGGTCCGTTCGAGTTTTACTCCCCGTTTGTGAAAGAGGTCGGTCAGGGAACGATGGACGATCGTGGCGCCGAGTTGTGCCTTGATGTCGTCCCCGATGACGGGAAGGTTTTTCTCCGCGAACCGTGTCGCCCAGGCGGAGTCACTGGCGATGAAGACAGGCATGTTATTGACAAAACCAACACCCGCGTCCAGTGCGCACTCGGCGTAGAATCGTACCGCCTCTTCGGACCCCACGGGCAGGTAGTTCAGCAGGATATCGGTTCCCGCATCCCTGAGCACTGAGATGATGTCCTCCTTCGTCGGTTCCGCAGCCGCGGCGGGGACAAAGGTGTATTTATCATCGTAGTTTTTCATGTGGTCCGAGACACCGTCCAGAATTTTGCCCATCTGTACGATCACCCCGGTTTTCGGCATGTCCGGATAAAATATAGTGGTACAATTCGGCGGGGCGAACATCGCTTCGCTCACGTCCCGCCCGATTTTGCGCTTGTCGATATCAAAGGCTGCAACAACATCGATATCGCCCGGTGCATAGCCGCCGATCGTCCAGTGCATGAGGCCGATCGCGTCGGCGGTCGTTTTTCCTTTGTAATAGCGGATACCCTGGATCAGGGAACTGGCACAATTTCCGACACCGACAACTGCTACCTTGATAGTTCCCATAGCGAATTACATACCCCCTCTGTCAAAAGAAACGGTTCGTAATCAGGTGCTGTAAGAATATGGAAATGTCGAGAGCTATTCCTGTCGCGTACACCGGTTATCCGGTCGAGTCGTATGTGGTACGGTAACTGATTATAGCTACAAAAAGTCCCATTCATTGTCAACGGGTTTAAATGTTCCGATTTTCAAAAATAAATAATGTATCGTTATATATATCACAGTGCTGAAAACTTTTCATACTGTTCTTTATAATGGTGATTTACCGGGCAACCGGGAGGGCCGCTGTGTTTTTGTGCGGCGAAAAACTGAGGCAGTCATTTTTGAGTAAAAGGCATTAAAGGGATGACCACAAAGCCCACGCCTCGTCCTGGTAGTGCCGGTTATGGTTGAAGCCGCCGTGGCCTTCGTCACCGATACGCAGGATATCTGCCATGCCGCCCAGTTTTTCGATGATTGGTTGGGACTGGCGCATATTCTCGCCATGGCTTCGGTCACGGGTGCCGCCCCAGAGGTAGAAGTGTTGACCGGCAAGAGGTCTGTATCCGTGTGTGCCGGAGATCAGTTCTCTCATGATGGGTAGATTTTCACCGATGCCGCCGGATGTGGCGATAAACAGGTTGAAATAGTTTTTCCCTTCGTTTTTATCAATGTGGGCAAAAACGGCGCACTGCGTGCTCGACCGGCTGAATCCCAGCCACGCGCACTTGCCGCGGGTAATGGAATAACGTTCGTCGAGATAGTCCAGCCCCGCCTGTATTACGGTATATGTTTTCCGGGCATCGCTGATGTACGTATTTTTTTCCTTTCCTTTCACGGTTCGCTTCTTTGTCGGCCAGCCCCACTGGATGGACAAGAGACCAACATGGTGCTGCCGTGCCGTGTCCAGGAAATTTGACAGGTGACGTTAGGCGTTGCCGTTGGTGCCGTGCATGACAACGAGCACACGACGCTGTGATTGCCGCTCAAAAACGTCGGGGACCCAGTACACGAGAAAAGGCTTTCGTTCCGGAGAGACAAGGACATGCGCGCCGGCAGACATCACCTGCTGAAATATGACATGATCGCTGTCCGCAATGCCCGAGAAATCCCTGTCTGCTTCGTGCAGTTCCATGGCGTGAAGCACAGTATTGGATAACAGAAGAAGGAAAACAACCGATGTGCAAATGAATAAGATTTTTGTGATGAGATTGTTCTTTCGGTCCGGCATCGAATTTATTCTCCCTGTTCAGTTCTTACGATGATATTCACAGACGAAACGACATTCCAGCGCGCCGTCGGCAATCCGGTTTCCCACGCCGTGTCGGTGAAAGGTTATCTCCTCCGGGAGATAGGTGTTAAAAATAGCATTATCCACGGCGCACATCAATGCGGTCAATTCGGGGACGCCCATGCGTGTAAAGAAGTCATGGAAGAGGCAGTTCTTTACCCGGAACTCGTACCGTTCACCGCTCTGTTCGATGACTTCCAGTTCATTCCACCGTGTCGGACCCTCGCGGTTCGTACGTTGCTGGTAACGAAGAAGGTTTTCGAACGTACGGGGTGCCTCCACGGTACGGAAGTTGCTCTGCTGGACGGATAATCCAATGGGAATGATAAGGGCACGGACGATTTCGTATGCCTTTTCTTTTCCTGTTTTCTTTTTCAATCTGATATACAGCCATGTCTGGAGTGCGGCCGTGCGAACGAATTCTTTCGGAAATTCCTGCGGTATACGGTGTTTAAACTGTGGCAGGGTCAGAATGGTGGTGAGTAAAAAAAAGAGGGGGTGTGTGATGTACCCGTGGAGAATTCCCAGTGCCATAAGTGCCGAGAGAGGTTTCCCGGGTCTCTCGATAGTTGTTTTCAGCATCTGTCTATTCCTGAGCCTTTTTAGTTATTTTGTCTGTATGAGATATATCGTGCCTTCGTATCATAAACAGAGAAAACCGGCAACGGATGGGCGATATATGCCGTAATGAAAAAATCTTTTATTTTTAGTTTGATATTCAGCCGAATGTGTATATATTAATTGTATTCGCTATCCCTAATGGCAGAACAATAACGAAAAATGGCAGTTTAATGAAGCAATATCGAACATTTCTATTGCAACAGCATGGTGTGCCGGAAAACAGGGTTCCTTTCTATGAATCGTGGGTGACGCAGGCGTACGATTACCTGAAGAGAGACCTCGGGCAGGAACTTACCCCTGAGGAAATGCAGAGTTTTCTCGCATATATATCCAAGATATGGGGTGCCAGGCACGTCGATCAGGCGCGGGAAGCGCTGAATCTTTATCTTGCCCTGAAGCAGAAGAATTCCCGGAAGGTCCGACGGAATCACCACAAAGAACTCACTTGGAAAAAGGCACTTGATGAGTTCATCCGGGTGCTCCGCTCAAAGAACCGCTCGACGAGCACCGAGAAGAATTACGTCAGCTGGGTAAAATCGTTCCGTCAATTTGTTCAGGATAAAGCGCCCCTTGTCCTGACGGACGAAGATTCAGACGGGTTCCTGCAGTACCTCGCCGATGAACGGAAGGTATCACTGTCCACGCAGAATCAGGCGTTCAATGCCCTTTTGTTTTTCTTCCGTCATGTTCTCAGGAAGGAAATCACACATCGGCAGAACCTGCCCGGGAAGGAGAAAAAACGGGCGCTGCCCATCGTCCTGACACGTGATGAAGTGTCTCGGATCTTCGATCATATGACGGGTACACCGCTTCTCATGGCGCAGCTCATCTATGGAAGCGGCCTGCAGTTGAGAGAGTGTGTTACTCTTCGGGTTTCCGATATCGATTATGAAAGAAATATGGTGAGAGTAAGAGTAGGAGAGGACAAAAAGGAGCGTAACACGCTGTTGCCGCAGAGATTGAAAGATTCCTTGAGGGAACAGCGTGATAACGTTCGACGTCTTGCCGAGAAAGATCGCAGGGACAATGTCGAAGGAACATTTCAGCACTCAGATGAAACAGGCACGACGGAACCGGAATGGAACCGCCAGTGGCTGTTCCCCTCGGCGTCGGTGACCGCTGACCCTCAGTCAGGAATAGCTAAACGCAACCACATTCATCCCAATACGTTACAGAAGCAGGTAACACGAGCGGCGTCGCTCGCCGGCATTGCCAAGCCCGTATCAGTACAGACCCTGCGACACACCTTTGCCACACATCTCCTTGAAATGGGATACGATATACGAACCGTTCAGGAACTGCTGGGCCACTCCAGTGTTCAGACCACGATGATCTATACCCAGGTGATGGGCAAAACACGACGTCACGTCACGAGTCCTCTCGATTCGGAGATACCGCCGTCATAACGACGGACGCGCCGTGTCTCATGCGCAGTGCCCCGTACCATGCCGCAGATATTTGATAAGAACCTTCAATACTACAAATTCTGCCTGTACGGGTTTCTGAAAAACCTCCGCTTTTTCGAGCCATTCCTTGTCCTCTTTTTTCTTGAGAAGGGACTGACCTTTCTTCAGATCGGGACGTTGTACGCCTTTCGGGAGATCGTGACGAACATCCTTGAAATCCCGACGGGGATCATCGCCGATGCCTGCGGACGACGGCGCACAATGATTT
>Ga0272443_10007238_pt1 | contig 10673 bp, 3 predicted proteins | sample SSMAcet12_FD_193581 | JGI IMG/M metagenome (GOLD analysis project Ga0272443, IMG submission 193581) | Marine sediment archaeal communities from Little Sippewissett salt marsh, Falmouth, MA, United States - SSM-Acet-12 | ecosystem: Environmental > Aquatic > Marine > Wetlands > Sediment ... | reverse complement strand
AGGGCGGGGTCGCCAAGACCGCCACCGTCCTCAACCTCGGCGCCGCACTTGCCGAGATGGGGGAGAGGGTCGTCCTCGTTGACCTCGACCCCCAGGCCAACCTCACCGCCATCTCCGGCGCCGATGAGGTAGAACTCACCACCCACGATCTGCTCCTGTCGCCGGACGTTGACCTGCGCGACATCGTCCAGCCCACGCCCATCGAGAACCTGCTCGTCGCGCCGTCCGAGTACGCACTCGCGGCCGCCGAAGCCAGCCTCGCGGGCGCCGAGCGCCGACAGTCGCGGCTCGCCGAAAAGCTCGACAGCCTCGCCGAGGGCATCATCGTCCTGATCGACACGCCCCCGAGCCTCGGCTTTCTCACGATCAACGCCCTGACCGCCGCGCACGAGGTCATCATCCCCGTGCAGTGCGCGTTCCTGGCGATGAAGGGCCTCCAGCAGCTTCTCCGCACCGTTGAGGGCGTGCGCGAGCGAGCAAACCCGGACCTGAAGATCCTCGGGTTGCTCCTGACGATGTACGACGCGCGCACCGTCCACGGAGATGAGGTGCGGAAGCGCCTCGAGCACCACTTCGGCGACCAGGTCTTCGACACCGTCATCCCGCGGACGGTCGCCTTCGATTACGCCACAGTCGCAGCCACGCCGCTGGTGAACTTCCGCCCCGACAACCCCGGCGCCCAGGCCTACCGCGCGCTGGCCCAGGAGGTGATCGATCGTGCGTAAGCGCCCCGAGATCCCCGAGGACGTGTTCTTTGACACCACCCCGAGCCGACCCGAACCTGAGCCGGTGGAGGAGGCCGAACCCGGGGTGGCCGAGGAGCCGATCGAGCCCGAACCCGGCGACAACGGCCAGTCTGACGAGAGTCCTGACGAGATCCTCGCAAAGTCGATGCCGAACAGTGAGGATGTAACGCGCGTCAAGCTTTCGGAGGTCCGCGCGGAACGCGAGCGGCGCCGAAAGGAGCGCGAGGCCGAGAAGAAGGCGGGGGAGAGCACCCCGCGCGTCGGCCGCCCGCCCGCGCAGGAGGGTCCGAAGGTCGCGGTCACGCTCTACCTGACCGAGCCGGTTGCGCACCTGCTCGAGGAGGTCAAGTTCCTCCTTCTGACGGAATACGACGTCAAGACCACCAAGTCCGCGATCGCCGACTTCGCGATGCGCAACGGGCTGGACGACCTGCAGGCCGCGGCCGACGATCTGCGCCGCGACTGAAGCCGCTCAGGCCACTTCGCGACCCGCCGCGCGGTTTGACCCACAGGCGACGCTGCTGGTAAAATCTCTCCCGCTTCGCCGCACTGTCGCGCCTGCGGCATTCGGGGGGACTCCGGCAGGGATGAGAGCTTTCATCGAGGGATGGTCCGCGGGACCGCCCACTTCAGGGATGGCTGAGGATACTCCATGACAACGCACAGCCGGCAACGCGCTGCCCGACGACCGCACCACCTGCATATCATCAGCATGACGATCGGCCTGCTCGCGGTGACCCTCACCGGCGCCTTCGCCCTGCCGCAGGCAAGCTCCGATCACTTCCTGCTGGTCTTCCGCAGCGATCCCCTGCCCCAGCGCCTCGACCTGCGCTCCGCGCAGAGCGAGGTCGCCGCTCAGCCCCCGCTCACTGACCGGTCCCTGCTGACCGCCGAGCTTCCCCGCATGGCGATGGGCCGCGACGGCTCATTTACGCTGCAGACCGACACCCGCGAGCGCCAGATGAGCGAGTGGGCCCTCTACATCCTGCCCGGCTGGCCGGAGAGCGTGCTGCGCGGCGTCACACAACAGTGGCTCCGCGAGCACAGCCTGGCCTTCCAGGAGAGCCGCGGTACGCTGCCCGAGCGCATTCTCATCGACCGCTACCCGCCCGTGACGATAGACTTCGAGGAGGGCCTGCTCACCTCGATGCTCGTCTCCGATCAGGAGTTGCTCGGCCCCGAGGGCTCCGGCTTCTATATTGGCGACGGGCCTGAGCCGCTCGCGGGCGTGGGGGAGGACGCCGCGGGCAGGTTGCGCATCACTTACAAGGACCCGGAGGCGCCGCAGAACACGCTCGAGGTCGTGGCGACACAGGCCGAGCCCGACCGCACCCGCTTCGAGTGCACTTACACCGTCCGCCAGCCGCGCGACGAAAGTGTGCCCGTCCATCTGACCCTTCTTCCGAGTTCGCCGATCCTCGACATGCGCGGCTACACGTGGCGCGAGGCTGGCGGCTTCCAGCAGCCCACCCGCACTCTGCCCACCGGCGCACGGGTGAGCGGCGGCCCGCTGGGCGAGGAGATCGCGAACCTCGCGCAGACGCCCTTCGTGCGCGCCAGGTCCGCCGACGGCGCATGGTTCGGCGTCCTCGACGCGGATCAGACGAACGTGATCGTCAGCACCGGGCGCGATGCCCAGCGCCAGCAGGTCGTCCGCATCAGCAGCTATCTGTGGCCCCGCGAGCGCGGCCGGACATACACCTGGAGCTTCGAACTGATCGGCGGCTGGTCGGGCGACTACAACGCGCTGCTGCAGGCGCTCGCGCCACACACCAGCGACTTCGAAGAGACCTACGCGGGCGCGATGGTCAATCAGGATCGCGTTGGCGACCTCGACGCCGCGTATGCGGAGGGCGCGCGCGTCATGTGGTATGACCGCTGGTTCCGACGCACCGGCTCGTACTTCAACCCCAACCAGCGCTTCGATCAACTCTATCAAACCGCATGGGGCACCTCCCTCAGCTATGAGCGCCTGCAGTCGAACCTCGCGGCCGCCACGGACGCGGAGATCGCGCCGCACCTGCAGGTGCAGTTCGCCGCTGCCTCGGAGGACCTCGAGGACCGCTTTACCGACTCCATCGTATACGACCCCGCCGGTGAACCGATCGTCGCGGGGGAGAGCGCCAACGCCGAGATGCTGTGGGCCAACCCCGACCCGAAGGGCGAATGGGGCGCCGCTGTGCTCAAGCAGGTTGACGGCCTGCTCGAGGCCACGGGCGCTGCCGGGATCGCCCTCGCCGGGACCGACCGCCTCGACTCCGCCTTCATGCTCGACGCGTACGACTACGCCGACTTCAACGGCTACTCGTCGCTGCAGAAGCACGATGAGGAGCGCCTGCCCGTCTCGTCCATCACGATGGCGGGCCGCGACTGGCTGACCGAGCTTCGCGCGATCCTCGACAGCCACGAGGCCGGCCTGATCTCCGACGCGCCCACCAGCCCACGCGTGGTCAGCCTCTCCGACGGCGTCGTCATCCGCCACGCGATGACGCCCGAGAGTCTCTTCTTCATCAAGGCGCTGGCGAACGGCAAGTCGCTCTACGTTTCCGACACACGCACCACCATGGCCAGCGCTGCCGACGAGCCTTTCGAGGCCCAACTCGCGCAGGCGCGGCCCTTCCTGTCGCAGGGCGCGAGTTTCGCCGAACCCGTGCGCCTCGGCCGCCTGCTTTACGCAGTCTCCGAGGACACCGACTACCCGGCGCTGTGGTACTTCGACACCGGCACCACCCGCATGCGCTTCGACCCCGAGGCTCGCACGGTCCCCGCGATGTTCGCGGGCAGCCGCTTCGAGCCGATCGACGAGCAGCCACAGGGCGCCCCCGAGGGCATTACCATCGCCCGCGGCGGCCCGGCAGCGGCAGCGCCGCGATCCGCACGGCGCAACGAGGAACCGCTGACGCCCGCCGAACAGTTCGCGGAACTGCCGCGCTTCGGCGCAAAGGTCTTCGGCGCCCCTCAGCCTGAGGAAGAGGAGGCCGCCGAGGAGCAGCCTGAGCAGCAGCCCAGGCCCGAGGCGGGGGAGAGCACTGCGACTGAGGAGCAGCCCCGGCAGACGACGACGCCTCGGCCGAGCACAAGCCGCCCCACCGCGGGCGAGGCCGTGCCGCCGACGTACATCGTCGGGCCCGGCGACGAACTCGCCGTGCGCGTGTGGACCGACACGATCGAGCATATCAACGCGACCCCGACCGTCGATGCCGATGGCAATGTCTACCTCGGCCTCGTGGGTGCGGTCAATGTCGCGGGTGAGACCATCTCGGAAGTCCGCGAAGACCTCCGCGCCCGCTACGCGCAGTTCTTCAACCGCTCGCAGATCACCGTCGGCCTCGCGCGAACCCGCGTGATCGAAGTCCGGGTCACCGGCGACGTCACCCGCCCAGGCAAGTATCGCCTCAGCGGCGCCGTGACCGTCTTCACCGCCCTCTACGCGGCGGGCGGGCCGAGTGAAATTGGCAGCCTGCGCCGGGTCCGCGTCATCCGCGCCGATCAGCCGCCGGCGGAGATCGACCTTTACGACTACCTGCTGCAGGGCGACCCGAGCGGCGATCTGCCCCTCGGCCCCGAAGACACCGTCTTCGTGGCGCCCGCGGGCCCGACCGTCGGCATCACCGGTGAGATCCAGCGCCCGGCGCGCTACGAACTCGCGCCCGGCGCGGGTGCGCCGACGACGCTCCCCGAACTGATTGAGATGGCGGGCGGACTTGCGGCCGCAGCATACACCCGCGGGGTACAGGTCTGGCGCGCGGCCAACGGTGGCGAGCGGCAGTTGCTCAACGTGGACCTTGCCGACGCCGCACAGCAGGACTTCGCGCTGCTCGGCGGCGACCTCGTCGTCATCCCGTCGATCCTCGAGGAGTCGCTCAACACGCTCGAGGTCGCCGGCCCGGTCCGCCGCCCCGGCAAGTACCAGTACCGCGATGGCATGACCGTTAGCGAACTTATCCGCGACGCCCAGGGCCTGACCACCGAGGCGCATGTCGAGGAGGCGTACCTCTGGCACCTCAACGAGGACCTCGACTACGAGGTCACCACCGTGGACCTGCGCGCGGCGCTCTACGGCGCCCCGACCGATGACCCGCCCGTCGCGCCCGGCGACCGCCTCGTGGTGCTCTCTGAGACCGACGTTGAGGCCCCGATGCTGGTGTCCGCCGAGGGCGCGGTGCGCAACCCGAGTGACACCGTGTGGAAGCAGGGCATGCGTGTTTCAGACCTCGTCAAGCAGGCTGGCGGGCTGATCGAGGGCGCGTACACCCCGCAGGCCAACCTCATGCGCATCGGCCCCGACCAGCGGCGCGAACTCATCGCGGTGGACCTCGGCGCGGCAATGGCCGGCGACCCGGAGGCGAACGTGCCGCTTGAGCGCGGCGACAGGCTGCAGGTGCTGCGCAGGGCGGAGGTCGCGGAGGCCAGCGAAATCCACGTCACGGGCCTTGTGCAGGAAGAAGGCTGGTACGACCGGCCGCAGGGCATGCGGGTGTCCGACGCGATCCTCGCCGCCGGAGGCCTCGCCGCCAGCGCGGGTGGTGAAGTCGAGTACACGCCCGGTGGCGTGGTGGGGCAGGTCCAGCCGATCTACCTCTCTCTGCGACGTGAGGCCGAAGGGTTCGTCGTCGAACCCGACCCGATCATCAAGGACGATGATCTCATCGCGGTCCTCGGCACCGGCGCACTGGTGTCCTCGCCGCCCGCCGTCACGATCCGCGGTCGCGTCGCGCGGCCCGGGGCATATGCGCTGCAGTCAACGCCCGACGATCCGGACTCCGTCTACGATGTCATCCAGCGCGCAGGCGGCCTGCTGCCCAACGCGAATCCGAACGGCATCGTGCTCTACCGCCTCCGCGAGGAGATCATCGGCGAGGAGCAGGAGGAGGACCTCGAGCAGATGATCTCGCACTTCAACCGCGAGTTGTCCTCGGCCACCGTGGAGGGTGAGCAGAAGCGCGCATCCGGCACCACTGCGCAGATCTCCGCGGGCCTGCAGGCGGCGCTTTCCGAGGGCGCCTCCACCGTGGTCATTCCGCCGCGGCAGCTCAGCAAGGAGCAGTGGGCGCGCGCGGTGCCCGTCAGGGGCGAGATCCTGATGGCATCCGAGGGTGAGCGCGAGGACCTGCCGCTCACCGACGGTGACGTGATCATCGTGCCTGAGACGCCGACGACTGTGACCGTGATGGGTGCGGTCGTCCGCTCCGGCGCGGTGCCCTACGAAGAGTGCCTGAAGACGCTCGACTACGTTGAGAAGGTCGGCGACTTCACAACGGACGCGCGCCGCGGCCAGACAGTCATCATCCGCGCGAATGGCGAGGTCACGGCCAGGGCCCTGCACGCCGAAGTCCGGCCCGGCGACATCATCCTCGTACCGTCTGACTACATCTTCCGGGATGTCAACAAGCCGGGCACCTTCGAGCGCGTGCTCAACGCCGTCACCGCCATCGTCGGCGGCTACCTGATCTTCAAGTAAAGCGCCTGCACAAAGGAGAGGCTCAGCCGCTTTACATCGGCTGCTGATCATGGAGAAAGTGGCGAGTAGCAGTCGCCTTTCTCGCCCCTCGTCCCGCCTGCGAGGCGCCGTTTGCCGAGCCAGGGAGAGGGGGGCGGGGGGGTGAGGCCCGGCTGCCTGCTCAGTGACGGCTTCTCGCTCACGCCCCAGGACCACTGACCGCTACACACACAACTGATCTCGAGCGAACAGGAGTGTTCTATGAGTCACCACGGCCTGCTGCTGACTGATGAGGACATCCAGCGACTGCGCAACGCCGAAGGCGAAGTGGGGGAGAGGCGCGAGCGCGTCATCGCCGCCGCCGAGGCCCTGCTGGACGAGCCTGTCGCCGAGCCTGACCTCGACCGACCGTGGGGGCCTTACCTCACGTGCGCCGGACAGCGCATGCGCGCCATCCAGCGCTGCGCCCTCGCGTATCTGCTGACGGGCCGTGCGGAGTTCCACCAGCGCGCGAAGGCCTCCGCGCACGCGATCCTCGAGTGGGAAAGCTGGATCGACCCGTGCCACGAGCGCCCCGAGCAGCGTTTCGGCCTCATGACCGGGATCGTCTGCCAGGCGCTCGCACACTACCTCGACTGGTGCGCCGACGCCGTGGACGAGGACGAGCTGCGCGAGATCGCCGACCACCATCGGCGCAAGGCCGTGGAGCCGCTGCTGCGCGACATGGAGTTGCCCAAGCGCTTCTTCCGCGACGAGGTGAACAACTGGGTCGCGGTGATGGTCAGCGGGCCGGGCCTGATGTCGCTGCTGCTGATGGACCGCGAGCCTTTCTACGAGCAGATCCTCGAGCGCTGCGCCTTCCATCTCCGCCGCTACCTCACGTGGGTCAATGACGACGGCTCCACCGACGAGGGCGGCAACTACTGGGCGTTCGGGATGGAGCATGCGCTGCCGCTGATGGAGGCGCTGCGGATCAACGCGCACCGCCTGCCCGCCGCATTGCGCTGGCAGTCCGCGCATGAGCTGAGCCGCATACCGGCGCTGGCGCAGACCGCGTACTTCCCACTCTACTGCATCCAGGGCGACACCTACGTCGTGAACTTCGGCGACACCGACATCGGCCCCGCCGACCGCATGGAGGCGCCGCTGCGCTGCCTCGCGCGAACGTACCAGGACCCGCACATTCAGTGGCTGGCTGACCGCGTGCCATCAGACAGCCCGCTCGCGCTCATCTGGCACGACGCGGAACTGTCGGCCGACCCGCCCACGGACCTGTCGGCATCGCGCGCCTTCCACGGCGCCGGGTGGGGGATCGTGCGCGAAGACCTCGAGAGCGAGGACGGCCTGCTGCTCGCGGTGCGCGCGGCGGACAACGCGAAGACGCACTGTCACAAGGACCTCGGGACCTTCATCCTGCGTGCGCAGGGCCGCGATCTGATCGTGGACCCGGGCCGCCCGCAGTACTGCGCGGACTACTGGATCCACGGTGCGCTGACCTACGGCCGCGAAACCCTCGGGCACAACTGCGTGCTCGTCGATGGCGAGGGGCAGGAGAAGGGTGCCGACCAGCGCGCGGAGATCACGCGCATGGAGGATCACGGCCTGCGGAAGTACATGACAGTCGAGGTGCGCGCGGAGCGCATCGGGCTGGAGTTGCAGCGCCGGGCGTTCGAGGTCGTGCTGGACGACTCGAGCGCGATCCGCATCTCCGACGAGGTGCGCCTGACGCGCCTCGGGACCATCACCTGGCTGCTGCACTACGCCCCGGACGCTGAGGCCTCGGTAGAGGAGGACTGCATCATCATCCGCAACGGCCCGGTCGCGCTGCGCATCTGCACGGCGCCGTCTGAGCCGGTGAGTGTGCGGATAGAGACCGAGCACGAGGTGCCTTTCGTGGCCATCGAGACCGCGGAGCCTGTCGAATTCGCGAACCTCGACCTCAACTGCACGGTGGAGGCCTGAGCGAGCGGCGGGCCACCCCCCGTTCTGTCGTTCGTAGGACAGGCGTCCATGCATATTCCAGAAATTGCGGAGGCATCAACGGTAGCATACAGTCGTAAGCCGTACGGAGGGGCTGCTTTTGCAGGACTTGCGCGAAGCGCAACGTCACGCCGCCCCTGGGCGGGATCGTTTGCGCGGGCGACAGCTTCCATGCCAGCCCACGGCCTTCCGATTCCCGGTCGGACTAGACAACGGCGGGCCGGGATGGAACCTGACGCCTGCGTAAACGGCACGCAGTCGTCACCTCTGCGACGATGCTGGCGCATCGCGCAGAGGCGGCCCCTCCGTACGGCTCACAAGCCCGCCCTGACATTGGACTATCTGTGTTTTCTGGAATACGAGTTCCAGCCCGTCCGCCGTTGCCGTCGTCGTTCCGCCGTTCGTAGGACAGGCTTCCAGCCTGTCTGCCGTTCTGATGGACGGGCAGGATGCCAGTCCCACAAAAGGCTGAGAAAAACTCACGCTAACGTTTTGCCAGCAAAACATTAGAATTGCCAGAGTCGCGGCCTGATGTTTCACGTGAAACATTTGTTCGACAGCAACTGTTCCGCCGTTCTCCGCCGTTCTCCGCCGTTAGCTGCCGTACGCCGCCGTGCGCTGTCGTTAGCCGCCGTTCGCTACCTTCCCCAGGACCGCGCCCGGGTGTGATGCGAGCCACGGCTCCGCGTCGATGATCCGCACCCAGTAGTTCTCCGAGTAATGCGTCGCCTCCATCTGCTCCGGGCGGCCGACCTGCAGCGACCACGCGCCCGACATGCCCTCAGGCACCGCGATCTCCAGCGTCTCACGGTGCGCTATGTCCGAGTTCACCACGTGGTCGAGCACCTGCTCGCCGTCGGGCCGCCAGACCTGCACGCGCATCTCCTGGTTACGACCGCCCGTCTCGGCGTAGACACTGAAGCTCTCGCACCCCTCCAGCACCCAGAAGTACTGCCTCGGATTGGCGCGGAAGTAGTACGCCTTGCCCGCGGCGGCGACGCCGTGCGGATGGGAGAGCACGCGCGCTGAATACCACGGCCCACCACCCGCCTGCGCCTGCAACACCAGCGCGTACGTCCCGGCCTCCGGCACCTCGATCAGGATCTCCTCCGTCTCGCCCGGCATTACCCGCCCCTCCGCGACCGCCTGGTCGGGGCCCTTCGCCAGCGCCCACGCGATCGGCCGGTTGCGACGCTCGCCCGCGGTATGCCGGATCTCCGCCCGGATCGGCTCCGCCGGGTCGCTCACGTACACGTAGATCGTGTTCACGCCGCGGAGGTTGGCGGCCGCAGGCTCCTCCGCAGGCGCGGGTGCGTCGGGCGCCATCGGTCGCAGGTCCGGGATCGACACGTCGCCGATGTCCGCTCGCTCCAGCAGCATGTCGATCGGCTCGTACTCGATGGGCCGCGGGTCTGCCAGCCACTGCTGCACACGCGCATTCGCCTCGCCCAGCGCCTGCCAGTACGCCATCGGGTCCGGGTAGTCGGTGGGGAGGGCGTAGGCGTCGCGGCGCGCGGCGAACTGCTCGGGGTGGAGCATGTTGAGCTGCCAGATGTTGTACCCATCGGCCTCGACCGCCGCCACGAACGCATGCCGGCCCATGTCCTCGGGGCGGTAGTTGTTCGGCCGGAACCACGGCACGAAGTAGTTGTGCGGGTTGAGCGACTTTACGAACGCCGCAAGCTCCGCCGCGTCCTCCGTCCAGCCGAGTCCGCCGTACATCACCCACGAGTCCATGATGGCCGGGGCGCGCTCGGTGGCCAGGTGCTTCAGCCACGGGCGGTGCAGGTGTGAGTCGCGCACCGGCATGATCCCGAGGCGCAGGTCGGGGTTGATCGCGTGGGCGCGCTGCTCGTACTGCCGCACGGCCTCGTCCACCCGCGACTCGAGGTAGGCCATGTACGCGTCCTCGCCACCATGCTCCTCGATCCACGCCCAGCGATCGGCGGGCGCGACCTCGGCGGCATCCGCCCCGCACTCACGCACAAAGCCGGCGAAGCACGAGTCGCAGACGCATGGCTGATAGTTCTGCAGGTGCTCGACGTCAATCTTCACGCCCGAGATCGGCACCTCGGTCGAGCGTTCGGCCATCCAGAAGACGCGCTCGAACAGCGCCAGCCAGACCTCGGGAGAGTAGAGGCAGTACATCTCGGGGTTCTCCGAGCCATCGGTCGCCACGAAGGCCGGGAGGTCGGCGTTCCGTTCGGGGTCGCGGGTCGCGCCGCGGTCGTAGAGGTAGACGTAGAAGTCGAGGCCTGCCTCATCCACCGCGGTCGCGACCTCGCGGACGAACTCGCGCATGTCCGCGTCATCCTCAAGGTCGAAATTCGCCGGGTGGAGCTTGAAGTCCACGGCGGTGAAGCCGTGCTCGGCCATCAGCGGCAGATATTCGCGCCAGCGATCATCGCCTCCGAGGAACGCGCCGGTGTAGCCGGAGAGGATACGCGGGTGGGTGTCGAACTCCTGCGCCTGCGCCCGCGCGAGAGTGGGGGAGAGGGTTATCAATG
>Ga0272443_10007237_pt1 | contig 10673 bp, 3 predicted proteins | sample SSMAcet12_FD_193581 | JGI IMG/M metagenome (GOLD analysis project Ga0272443, IMG submission 193581) | Marine sediment archaeal communities from Little Sippewissett salt marsh, Falmouth, MA, United States - SSM-Acet-12 | ecosystem: Environmental > Aquatic > Marine > Wetlands > Sediment ... | reverse complement strand
TGTTGGACAGCTGTTTTCTCGTTTGAACACCATCAAAGCGTTCGAAAGAGCTTATCTGGAAGCGAAAGTTGATCCACCCGCAAAATTTCAGATCGGTGAATTAAAGACATTTTTTGCTCAAGCTGACCATGGAGACGGTGTATCTCAAAGAGTCATTGACGATATGACCATCATTCTTGCGGTTTTGTGCTCGAATATGATCATTATGCTGAACAGTTCCATGCTGGTGATCTCGGGATCCGGTTTTAATTATTTGGATTATTTCCTAAAAAAACTTCAGGATGAGATCAACGAATATATTGCCGTGACTCCGCTTCAGCGTTCCACGAAAATTGTTTACGGCCAGTTGAATTCCGAGGCGGCATTAAAGGGCGCCGTTTCACTGGCTCTGGATATTCTATACAAACCTTTTATCAGGAAATAATGAAAACACTAAAACTGCTGATCATTATTATTCTTATTATCTCTGCGATCCATGCCGATGAGATCGTATGGACCGATATCAGCGATCAATATTCTTTTCCTTCAGGAATCTCGTTATTCAGAGGCAATCGAAACACTCCGGCACTTGAATGTTTTTATCTTGATGTTGATCTCAATGATACGAACCTGGCCGTACGCCCTTATGTTTCATCCAATTCAAAGGATGTTAGAACATTTGCTTCGGATATTGAATGCATAGCTGCGGTAAACGGCGGTTATTTCGGCGGTAATATACCGTATTCGACCGTCATTGTCCCCGGACAGGTAAAAGCCGTCAATGTTCCGGCAGTGACACGAAATTCACAATCTTATCCCGTTATTCGAAGCATGTTCTCTTTGAACGCCGATTTTACACCTTCCATCAATTGGGTCTATCACTTCGGTTCAACGCTTAATGACGTTTACAGCTTTTCTCAGCCCTTGAACTACTCATATAATGATCCAAATCCTGAACCGGCTCCCCAAAAAAGCAATGGAAGTCAAATGGAAGATCTTCTTGTCGCAATAGGCGGGGGACCCGTATTGGTCAAAGACAGTTTGATCCATATCACTTATAACGAAGAAGTGATGTGGGGAAGCGGGGTCGGTTACACTAACAGAGATCCGCGCACTGCACTGGGATACACAAGTGACGGACATATACTTATTTTGTGTGCCGATGGGCGTCAGACACACAGCGAAGGACTCGACCTAAGCGAAATGGCATCTATATTCCTTGAAAAAGGGTGTGTTGCAGCAGTCAATCTTGATGGCGGCGGATCAACTCAAATGGCAATTCCAGGAACGTATATCAACCGTCCATCTGAGACCCGGGCGGTTCCTGCCATACTTTCCATAACTTATAGGGACAGCTGCAGGCTTCCTGTTGAAGATGGATACAGTGTGATCATCGACACCGAAGATAACGACTATGTTTCAAAGACCGGAAGCTGGTTTCCTTCAGCGAATTCAGGATATTGGGGTGATACTAAAGCCTTGCTCAGCGGGTGCGGCGACGGTTCTTCCGTACTCAGCTTTTCGACCTCTTTGAATGAAACAAGAAGTTGTGATGTATACGGTTGGTGGGTTGCGGATCCGAACCGGAGTTCGGAAACCCCCTATGTTATCATCCATGAGAACGGCAGGGATACCGTCAGAGTCAATCAACGGCAGGATCACGCACAGTGGAATTTGATCGGCACCTATACTTTTTCATCGGATCCCGGTCATGCTGTGATGGTCAGCAATGACGCTTCTACCGGCAGTTATGTTGTTGCGGATGCAATAAAGTTGCAGTCCGACCGTCCATTGAATTTATTGACCAACACAAATATCGCGATTTTAGAAAAAGAAGATATAGATATCATCAGTATTTATCCTAATCCATTCAATCCCAGAACGATCATTGATTACGATCTGAGGAACTCTGCTCATACACGCCTTGAAATTTACGATCTTCATGGGAATAAGATTAAAACCCTTATTAATGAGATCCAGGAAAAGGGGACACATCGGGTTATATACGATGCCGGCGACTTAGCATCGGGATTGTATTTATGCTCGATCAAACAAGGAATGAACTACGACATTGAGAAGATCACTTTATTGAAGTGATAAAATTGTTAATAAAAGGAGGAGTTTAGAGATGAAAAAACTCGTATTACTTATCATGACATTGCTGGTGGCCTTTTCCGCGTTCGGTCAGATGACCACGCTATGGGAAAAGTCCGCGGCAACGTCAAGCATGCCTGACTGGTTTGACACGGGTAATTTGACCCGTGGCTTTGCCTACGGTGAGATCGACGGTGAAGACAGGCTGGTCGTTGTATCCCGTAATGGCGGGAACAATCTTTATGTTCTGGACGCCATGAATGGTGATTCACTTAGTAGACTGGATCCCACAGGTATATCGGGCGGAACATATCATATTTCTGACGCTGGTATATCCGATGACGGTGAGATCTTTGTTTGTAACCTGGCGATTAATGGTAATTTAAAAGTTTACAAATGGGAACATCCCGATTCAAGTTTAACAGTTGCACTTGATTTTCCATGGACCTCAGGTCGTTTGGGAGATAAAATGAGCGTATATGGCTCAAGTGCCGACAATTCACTTGAAATGTTCTTTGCCGACGGCAGTAATGCCAGAGTGATCCATTTTACAACTAGTGACAATGGTGCAACCTTTGACGCGGATACTATCATCGTTGAAGATTTCGGAGGTTCGGCATCCGCGGCTATTACAGATGGCGGAGCGCTTTACCACAATAGTGGCGGCAATCTCCTAAAACGCTACGATGGCGGAACATCCAGCGTAGTTTCCGGCGGTATCCTTAGCACAGCTTCAAATGCCACTGAATTTATCTTTACCGATGCTGATAACAATGAATATGTAGCCGTATTCCAATACGGCGGCGGTAATGAGAATGCACGTGTTCTGAAAGTTGCCGATGGCGATCTTGCAGAAGCAAGTACCTATAAACTTACAACAACACTTGGCTCAAATAGCAATGTCGGCGGTACAGGTGATGTAGCCGTCCAGGATAATGGAGATGGAACATTCACAGTGTATGTTTTATCAACCAATAACGGTCTGGGCGCCTATAAGTTCGAATTCCCCGTTCCTCCCGTTGATCCTGTGAATATGGCTTCGAACTGGGAAGTCTGGGGTGATACCTATTCGTTCTTCCTTTCTGGCGGTGATGCAGCCCGCGGTATGGGCTATAACCCTGTCACAAAGAATATTTATATCGCTTCACGTGCCGGCGGTGCTTACGTTCATGTTCTTGACGACACAACGGGCGCAGCGATTGATACGCTTGATATGACGGGCGTTGCCGATGGATTTTATGGCTTAACATTAATGAAAGCGGATGCTGCTGACGACGGGGTTATATATGCCTGTAATTTAGCGGGATCCCCAAGTTATGATTATTTTAAGGTCTATCGCTGGGAAAATGAAGACGCAGTTCCTACTGTAGCACTTCAACATCAAGTAACACCACGTTTTGGCGATGTTTTTGAGGTCTACGGCAGCGGAACTGACACCAAGATATATGCGTCCGCACGCGGCGGTACCGAGATCAAGGTCTTTGGTACCACGGATGGCACAAATTTCGCTGAAGTTCAGTCAATTCCTATTACAGCCGGCGCAGCCGACGGCGGTATCTCTGTGGTCGATGAGACCATGCTGTGGGTAAATGCCGCATGGAAGGATATGACCCTGATCGATACGGCGGGAAATGCTTTAGCGGATATGCCTTTTGCTGAAAGCTATTACGGCAGCGTTCTATACATGGAAGCTGCGAACGGCGCCAAATTATTGGCGACCAATACCAATCATTCTGCCGGAAACCGCAGAAAAGTTGAAGTTTACAATATTACAGATCCTTCAAACCCCGAACTTTGGGCATCGGGAGAAATGGGCAATATTGAGGAAAGTAACGGCAATGTAGCCGGAAATCTTAAATATGACCTGAATCCCGATGGAACGATCACCTTATATCAGATGGCAACCAACAATGCCATCGCTTCTTGGACGCTTGAAGTTCCTGAAGTATTTGATATTCTGGATATTGCGGATGTTAAAGTTGACCTGAACAGCGATTATATTCCGGATCTGCTGGATTCAACCGTAACGATTCGAGGAACGGTCGTAAGTCCGAACTATGTAGGCGGAAGTTCAAGCTACTATATTCAGGATGCTACCGGAGGTATCAATATTTTCAAATACGGTACAGAAGTCACCTTGAATAAAGGTGATGTGGTACAGGTAACGGGAACGGTTGATCAATATAACGGACTTACAGAAGTTGCATTCGCATCCGTTGATGATGTAACAGTTCTTTCAACCGGCGCAACGATTGAACCCACGGTTGTCACTCTGGCAGACCTGGGCGAAGCCATTGAAGGCGATTATGTGAAGGTCGAGGGAGTTAAACTCGTTGATCCTTCATCATGGCCTTCAGCCGGCAGTTCAGCCAGTCTTGATGTGACGGATGGAACCACAACCGTGACATTCCGGATCGATAGCGATACGGATATCGATGGTCAGACCGTTCCGCCATGGAAGTTCGATCTGGTTGGTGTTGTATCACAAAACGATTACAGTGCTCCCTATGACGATTATTATCAGTTTATGGGTACATTTTATGATGACCTCACCATTTATTCACCCGTTCTGACTGAACTTGATGAAAATTTCGAAGAATGGACAGAACTGAGCGAGGAATGGGAATTTACCAATATCTCATTAATAAGCGATGAATATGCGCTTGAAGGTACCGGCAAATATCTTGGTTTAACGACCATGAATACGCCCGGTATGGTCAAAACACCCTACATTGAAGACCCCAAACAGTTAAGATATTATCTCGCCGAATATTCCGGCGGTTCCGATGTCTGGGATATGACCGTTCTTCTTGTAGATGAATCTGACGTCGTTGTTGATACGCTTGAAGAATGGGGCGCTCCCGGTGATTTCAACTGGCATTTAAGTGTTGTTGATATTGATACAACAGGTATTTTTGCCGTTAAATTTATCGGTGATCCGGTAACAAATGGAAGCTTCTATCTCGACCAGATCTCTGTTAAACCTGCACCTGCGGAAGCTGAACTTGTTCCTGCAGCGGTTGATTTCGGTGTTGTTGAAATCAATACAAGCGGTGTTGCAACTGTTTATCTTAAGAATACGGCACCGGAAGGCTCAGAAGATCTGCTTGTAGACAGTCTTGGTCTCAGCGATGATAAATTCACCGCCATTATCGATACAAACTTAGTTCCTGCGGGTGATTCTGCAGCCATTACGATCATTTATACACCTACTGATGAATCAGACGACAGTGCAATACTGAGTGTTTGGCATGGTGATGATATGCACGGAATGGTTGGTTTGGAAGGTAGTGGAAAGATCTTCTGGCCGCTGAGGTGGCGTGAAATGGCATCTGCCGACTGGATGGGCGTAACAGCCAATGCTCCAAGAACGATGGCCTACAGCGAAAGGACTAATTACCTTTATTTTGTTGCCCATCCAAATGGTTACGGTGACTATGTTAAGGTCTTCGATGCCGAAGACGGAACTTTCGTTCAGGATATGAACATGATGACACCTTTGCCCAGCGCAGGTTATCTCAAGATCAATGCGGTTGCGGCAACGGATGACGGTCAGGTCTTTACCTGTAACCTTTCTTCGGGTTCAACTTTCAATCTATTCCGCAATGCCGGTTACGGTGCAGATATGCATTTAGCCTATAGCGGAAACGGTATTCCTATTCGTGTCGGCGACGCTTTGGCCGCCAGCGGCAAAGGAACCGATACGAAAGTTTACGTATCCGGTACAAGTGCGCCTTATATCTATGTGTTCAACACAGAAGACGGCGCAAATTACTCGTTGGCTGACAGTGTCGCGATCACAGCCGGTGCGGCTTCCCGCGGTATTGCTCCCGTTCAGCATGGTGAATATTTCTTCATCAATGGAACCGGCACAGCTCCGATGTATATCAAAGCCGATGGAACGGTCCTCTATACCTTCGATACGGGAGTTGTACCTTCAGGTACCGCGATCAATTATTTCGAAGTTGAGACCGAAAGTGCCGTACGCAGATTCGTCGGGATTACCAACGGCTGGAGCTCAGGTACCAAAGTTGTAGAACTTCTCGGCACCCCGGGTGACGATCTCTGTTCTTCAGTAGATGTCATCAATGCTCCGACGGATTCGTATAATACAAATCCGAATGGTAATGCAACCGGTATGGCCGTTTACAGTCCTCATAACAATACGCTGATCGAATTGATCACGAACAACGGTGTGTCGGCATACAGCTTTGAAATGATCGAGGATGAAGTTATCGCACCACCGACTGACAGCATATTTGCTGCGATCAATGAAGACTTTGAAGCCTGGAGCGAATTGAGCCCCTATTGGGAATTCTCTAATATTCGCCTGGCTGATGATTCATACTCACACAGTGGTACAAAATACCTCGGACTTGCAACAACAAACTCTGCAGGTAAGGTTGTAACACCTCTTGTACGGGATCCTAAAACCTTGAACTTCTACCTGTCAGAACATACGGGTGGTTCGGATGTCTGGGATCTTGATGTTCTCCTACTCAACGAATTCAATGAAATTGTTGATACGCTGCTTGAATTGAGCGCTCCCGGAGACTTTGATTGGCATCAGCATTATGCAGATATCAATCTGACAGGTGTTTATAGAGTTGTATTCATGGGTGAAGTCACTTCAGGATCATTCTATATTGATGATGTAACCATTGATGATCCGGTTGGGATCGCTGATGCGATACCGGCTGAATTCCAGTTACATCAAAACTATCCGAACCCGTTCAACCCGACGACAATGATCCGTTTTGATATGCCCGAAGATGCAAAAGTTCATCTTGCTATCTTTGATATTACGGGACGTAAGGTCAAAACACTGATCAATGCGAACGTATCCGCAGGATACAATCAGGTCGTTTGGGACGGTACGGACCATAACGGAAATCCTGTCTCAACCGGTATGTACATTTACAAACTGCAGGCCGGCGACATGATCGACGTGAAAAAGATGACTTTCTTGAAATAAAAGCACTTCTCATCTTTTTGTAGAAAGATCCGGTGGGCACTTGTGCCTGCCGGGTCTTTTCTTTAACTTATAACCTGATCTCACGTAAACGGATAATTCACACAAAGTGAAGGACTTATGGAAACGTTACAAATTGTTGTCTTTATCGTGATCTTCTTCAGTATGGCCGCTGCCATGTTCACACGCAAACTTCCGGCACTGCTGGCTTTACCCCTGATGGCCTTTCTGATCGCTTTGGTCGGCGGCGTTTCTTTTGAAGATATACTCGGACTTGTAGTGGGCAGGGGAGTCCTACGTCTTCACTCCGCTTATGTGATCGCGATCTTCGGTTCCATGCTGAGTGTGCTCATGCAAAAAACCAAGGTAGCCGAAAACCTTATCAAAAAAGGTGCTGAACTATCGGGAGACAATCCTTGGGTCATTGCAGTTGTTATCCTCATTTTGATCGCTTTGCTTTTTACATCTCTGGGCGGTCTTGGTGCTATCATCATGGTCGCAACGATCGCTTTACCGATCATGATATCGGTCGGTATGGGTCCCTTGACGGTTATTGGTATCTTTCTTCTCGGCCTGTCTATGGGAGGCATTCTGAATGCCGGCAACTGGGCTCTTTATATCTCTGTCTTGAATTTGGAAGTTGAACAGATCAGGACCTTTGCTCTGATCATGTTCATAATTTTGTTCGTCACATCGCTTTTTTATATCACGATACAACTATATCGCGATGGACATGATCTTAAGATCAAAAGAATTGTTTTTTACAGCTTGCTTTTTCTTGCTATAGCAACCGGTTTATATTTTATTTGGAATGCATTACCCTTAGGATTTCAAAATACCGCATCCAATATTTTTTCAATTATCGGAAAAATATTTAAATACCTGATGCTTCTGTTGATCATGCTGGCTGTACTGATCAATATTATCAGAATATTCAGAAAAAAATACGATGAGGATCATCTGCATTTTACTGCCTATTTCACACCTGTGATACCACTTTTCCTGATCCTTCTCTTTGATCTCAACTTTGTTGCCGCATTTATTTGCGGTTTGATATATGGCTTTATGGCAACCTTTAAGAAAGGTGCGCTGAATACGCTGATGCGCTCGATATTTGAAGGCGGAACGGTCGCCATGCCGGCTGTTGTTCTGATGATGGGTATCGGTATGCTGCTGAATGCCATTATCGGGCCCGGCGGGGATATTTCGTCAATATATCCGGACGGCTGGCCCGTGCTTCTGTTGTTGCAACCGGTCATGACCTCTTTGGTACCCGGAAATGCATTTATGTATGTGCTGATCTTCACGCTTGCCTCACCCCTGGCTTTGTATCGCGGACCATTGAATCCATGGGGAATGGGTTACGGCATTGCGGCGATCTTTCTGGCTGCCGGCATGCCGGGCGCGGCGATCATGGGACTTCTGATGTCCGTAGGCATGGTGCAGGGCGTCTCAGACCCGACAAACACCCATAATGTCTGGCTTGCCAATGAAATGCAAGTGGATGTTCAGAAAGTCCTGTGGAACACATTACCGTACAGTGTGGCCGTGGCTTTCGTCGGCTTGATCATAGCTTCAATCATGTTCTATTAAACTTTATGGAAATCATCGATGCGAAAAATTAAAATCGGAATAGACGTCGGAGGAACTTTTACACATGCCGTGGCGGTGGATATCAGCGATTATTCACTTTGCGGTAAAACCTGTGTGCCGACAACACATAAGGCTAAAGAAGGCGTAGCTGCCGGTGTGGTCAAGTCCATGAAGGATCTGATCAAGAATGCGAACATCAAACCGGAAGAAGTCGTTATGATCGCCCATTCCACAACACAGGCGACAAATGCCCTTTTGGAAGGCGATGTGGCAAAAGTCGGGGTCATTGCTCTTGGAAAAGGTGCGGAGGGTAATCTGGGATTCCGTCAGATCGCTAATGACACGATTATTCTGGCACCCGGTAAAAATCTCATTACTTTTACTGAATATATTGATCTAAAAGACAGTCTCAATGAAGAACAAGTTCTTAAAACGATTAATATCCTCAAAAATAAAGGTGCCGAAGTATTTGTTGCATCCGAGGTCTATGGTGTTGATGATCCGGAAAATGAACGTTTTGTAGCGAAAACGGCTTTAAAAAACGGATATACGGCTACCTCGGCATCCGATATTTCACAATTGTACGGGTTGCGTGTCCGAACCCGTACGGCAGTCATAAATGCAGCTATGATGCCCAAAATGCTGGAAACTGCCAATATGACCGAAAAGGCCGTTCGTGAAAGCGGTATTGACGCTCCTTTGATGATCATGCGTTCGGACGGCGGCATTATGGATATCAAAGAAATGCGCAAGCGACCGATCCTGACAATGCTTTCAGGTCCTGCTGCAGGTGTGGCTGCAGCTTTGATGTATGCGAAGGTTTCAGACGGTATTTTTCTTGAAGTAGGGGGTACATCAACGGATATTTCAGTTATAAAGAACGGAAAACCGCAGATCAAAAGTGCTCAGATCGGCGGCAACAGGCTTTTCCTGAGGGCTTTGGACGTCAGAACACTTGGTATCGCGGGTGGTTCAACTCCGCGTGTTCAGAATAATAGGATCATTGATGTCGGTCCGCGCTCTGCTCATATAGCCGATCTGCATTATCCGGCTTTCGATGATAAACATGATTTTTCCAATATTAAGCTCGATACCGTCCAACCTCGGCCCGATGACCCCAAGGATTATCTTTCCATACACCCTCAAAACGGACAGTATGATTTTACTCTCACGCCGACGGAAGCCTCTCATTATCTTGGACTTGCCGGTGATGCAAATAATAAGACAGTCAATAAAAAAGGGTTAGAGTCCCTCTTTCGTGCCGTTTCGGAGCAATATGGGATGGATCCGGAAGCGCTTGCAAAACAGATACTTGAAATATCATCTGAAAAAGTAAAACCCACGATCAGGCAGTTGACCCGGGAATATAAGCTTGACCATGATTTTATTCAATTTGTGGGAGGCGGAGGCGGAGCTCCGGCGATCGTGCCGGCAGCCGCCGTTCATATGAATTATCCATATATGATAGCTGAAAATACCGATGTCATTTCTGCGATCGGAGCCGCTTTGGGCATTATCAGGGATACCATAGAAAAAACTGTCATGGATCCTACAACCGATGATATTATACAACTCAGACAAGAAGCCATGGCGTCTGTTCAGGCAATGGGGGCTGATCCCGATACCATCGAAGCAAGTGTCGAGGTTGACGCCAAGAATAATCGCATTATAGCAACGGCAACCGGATCGGGTGAGATGCGCACAAAAGATATGAAAATTAAAACTCTTCCTGATGAAGAGATCTTACAAATCGCTGCAAGATCGATGAAAACAGAGCCCGGTAATTGCAAAATAATGTTTAAAACTGATAGTCTTTATCTTATTGGTTTTAAGAAGATTAAGAAACGTATTCTCTCTAGGCGAGCAACGGAAATACTAAATATCAGGATCCTGGACAAAGAAGGGGTTATCAAACTTCAACTTAAAGATATCGAACTGAAAAAATGTTTGGCTTCAAAAGCTAAAATAGGCCTTCTTGATATTATTGAAGAGTTGACTTCTTACGGGGATGCAGGGGCTTTGATACCCGGGATTT
>Ga0272443_10007236_pt1 | contig 10675 bp, 7 predicted proteins | sample SSMAcet12_FD_193581 | JGI IMG/M metagenome (GOLD analysis project Ga0272443, IMG submission 193581) | Marine sediment archaeal communities from Little Sippewissett salt marsh, Falmouth, MA, United States - SSM-Acet-12 | ecosystem: Environmental > Aquatic > Marine > Wetlands > Sediment ... | reverse complement strand
AGTCAAAGATATTGTGAACTTCCATAAACAGATTAGCTTCGATACCTCCGACCGAGATATTCTTGCTTATACTCACATCGACATAACTTTCAGACGGAAATTGAATATTGTTTTCCAATATATCGTCCCACTGTTCTCCGAAAGGATTAAAGGTATCATAATATCCCGCTCTCCAGCTGTACAGAAAAGAGAGATTGTAACCTCCTAAAAAGATTCCCCAATCCAGAGGCGCCTTCAATGTGAACAGAGCCCTGAAAACCGGTCGCGGAAGAGGACTATCTCCCTCGGTATCCGCCTCTGTTTCAACCGATTCTCTAAAAGGATCCTCGTAATGTTGAGTCACTCCGACTGTCCCCGATGTTTCCACCATGTAGTCATAAATTACCCATCCGGTAAAAAACCTTCCATGATCTTTCCTGAACTCGAATTCAAAACCCCTCGTATCACCATATCCGCTATTTTCAAGAGTCGTATAATTAACATATCCGTCCATATTCTCATATCCGACTTCACCAATCTCATTCTTGATATCTTTATAATAACCCGAAATTCTCGCCATATAAGTGCTGGCTATACTGCTTTCAAGACCCACCTCATAAGAAACCGTCCTCTCCATCTCGAGACGGGGATTCCCGAGGATATGAATACCTTCCGCATTCGCGCCCCAATCGATCTTATACCTGTCCTCGTTGGTTGGCAGTGAGTAAAAATGTCCGTAATTGAAAAACAACTTGCTTTTTTCCAATACAGGGAATGAAATTCCAAGCCTGGGACTTATCTGAAAGTCGGCAGCCACTTCCTCCACAGGACCCAGCGTGAACAAAGAATCTTTCAAAAAAGAGGAATAAAAGAGCGAATACAAATCTTCTTTAGTCTCTCTTCTTGGCCACTCTGTTCTGGGGTCCGCGTAATCGAACCTTATACCTATATTGGCGAACATCCCTTCGAATTCGATCTTATCCTGAATATAAGCCCCCGCAAGGATAGGATAAGCGTCATAATTAACATAATAACCGATACTTTGATCCTCGGTTGGGTCTACGCCGGGGTCGAGCCAGAACCATCCTTCATTTGTAATATAATATTCATGCAGTTCATCATATTGAAACGAAAGACCGAATTTTACCATATTGTACTTATTTAATTGCGAACTCATATCGAAACTCGTACTGTAGGTCTCCGACCATGAAGTATTCCAGGTCCCGCATTGATGGGAATAACCAAATTCCACTTCTCCTCCGGCATCAGCACCATAGTTATCCTCATAACGAGGGTCCGCCCATCCAAACGGTACGTCGTCCACGGCATATTTATTTTCTCCGACACTATCCGCGAACCATAGCACCACCGTATCTCCCATCATACGAGTCGGCACATCATAATTGAATCTGGCATCATAGTCCCTGCGTATATAAGTCAAATGCACATCGTAAAAAGTGTTCTCACTAAACGCGTGCTGAAGCGTAAGACCGTACATTTTGGAATTAACATCGAATGGCGTTAAAGCGTTTGCTTTGTATAACTGATCGAGATTTAATTTATTACTGCCGTGCCAGATCTTATCATAATCGTTGATGGGATCCAGCATATCCGATCCGCCCCGGAGGTAAACCTGACCGATTTTCCCCTGGGGATAATCCCCCTGCCACATGTGACCTTCACCGTACGGAGAGAGGGAATTAATAACCGAGTAAGCGCCTTTTAAATTAACCTTAAAATCACCAAAACGGGAAGTCAGCTTCAAACTTGTCATACGTTCTTCATAATAATCCCTGCTGTCCGGAATGGCAAACATTTCATTATGATCTCTATGAGAAACGTAAAAAGTCATATCTCCGAGATAAGAACCAATAACCGGAACTGGACCGCCAAAGCCGGCGTCGAGTGTCCAATCCGGTTTATTTCCGTATTCTCCGGTCCTATCCTGATCACTAAAATCATAAGCAACTTTTTCATATCCTATCAACAGAGTATCATTTTCATAAATCGGAGCATAAATTGAATCGCCACCGTTATATATCAACAAAAGAGAATCTGTTCTTGGTATATTAATACGGCGCATCCAAAGCAATCTATCACGCTGCATTTCAGGAGTAGTAAAAGCCGTGTCTCTTCTTATCGCATTTATCCATCCGTTAAATTCCGGATAATTGTTGTATTTAGCCGTATCGTAAAACGGGCTGGTGGGGTAAGCCCATACTGCTCTGGAGCCCTTCCAGCAAACGCTGTCATATTTAACAATCGTATCTTCATATCCGGTAATATTACCTGCCGTATCTAATATAGGATTCAAATACCCCGTATCCAGTTTGTTCCAGAAATAAACCGCGTTATGATAATTTTCCGGGTCAAATATTGATTTACCGCTGTGCTTCTGATAACCCGGAGTGTATCTGAACTCAAAGGAACCCTCGTATTTATCAGGAGAACCTTCCCTGGTGATAACGTTTATCACACCCGAACGAACATTCGCGTATTCCGCGGTAAACCCTCCTTTCTCTACTCTAACCTCTTTTATCTCGCTAAGGTTAGGCATCATGATGGGTTCGTTCGCTCTCTGATCGACAAGAAGCAACCCGTCAGCCAGTAATTTAGTCTCACCTTTACTGCCACCTCTGACACTCCAACCCACTATACCCGCCTGTAAGTTAAAATATTGCTTAACATCTGAAACAAGAGGGACTGCCTCTATGTCTCTTCTATCCGCAGCAAAAGAACTGGAAGCAAGATCCATTTTAACCACTTCTCTCTCCGCGGCGACCACTACACCTTCCCCTGCCACTACCGCAGTATTTAATGCGAAATCAAGCGGGGTAGTGTGCCCCGAAACAACCCTGACATTCGTCTTTGTGATAGTCGTATAGCCCATCATTCTCGCCTGAACATTATACGTCCCGGGTTCCAATCTTATTATGTAATAATATCCATCTATATCGCAGGCCGCCCCTCTATCGGTACCTTCTACAATAACGTTGGCACCGGGTAAAGGCTCACCCGTCCTGGCATCCAAAACCACACCAGCAATCTTTCCTGTAACAGCCGCTTCCGTTTTCTGGACAACGAAAAAAAACACAGCAAACCAGAGTAAGCAAAACAAAATCCACCTGAACGACAATTCTCTTCCCGCTCTTTTCATGAAAACCTCCTTTTATTAAGATTTAAAAAACAATAAGTTAAAACGGCAGACGAAAACAAACGATAATCTACTAACTCATTATCGAAATAAACATTCTTAAATATTTGTCCACTCCCCCTTATCATAACCTCCTTCTTTCTCTTAATTTCAGAGAATGCTAAAAAGATTTAACACTTAGGTTTTATTATAAACACGACTCTAAACAAGTCAATTGCTCTTTTCCGTATTTTACTGTCAGCATATGGATAACTACAAAAACATATATTATAAATAGGTCCATTGCCAGAACATTTAATTTGTTTAACATTATACATAAAAACTATTTTAATAATTTACAGAATAATTGTCAAGGGTAAAAATTTTTCGCCTCCCTACCCTATTTTTATCAAAGAGAGCAGAGAGATTTTTATTTTGTTTTCCAAACAACCGCCCACCGATTAAAACACAGAGAACACAGAGATTCTTCTCGCTTTTGCTTTACAACCTTCTAACTTTTGAATCAACACATCACATATAAAACATGCGCCAATTGTAGTTTTTGTTTTTTTTAATTGGAAAGTTAAGTTAAGCTTAGGAGAATTTCAGACTGAGACAGTATAATTACGACCGGTTTCCATGAATGCGGATATATTGTCGAGAGGAGTTTCCAGCGGCAGGTCGCAGCCCGTGCTTAGAACATAATTAACAAAGGTATCCATAGAACCGAGCAAACTTTTTACCTCTTCCTCTACCTCTAAAGGACTACCATATACAATCGTCTTTGTCGGACTCATATTACCTATTATAATTACATTCTCAGGTATTTTTTCTGCGACCCCGTTAAGGTCAACTCCTGCATCCTTAGAATCGAGGCTTAAACCGTCCACTCCTGAATCCACCATCTTTTCGATAAGATGCATGCTGTTACCGCATACATGGTATATACAATCCGACTTTGCGTCGTGACAGAGTTCGACAATTTTTTTTACATATACCGAGGAAAACCTTTCAAAATGAGAAGGACCGAGCATTACTCCGCTCGGCTCCAAAACACAAACCGCGTCGGCTCCGGCAGAAAGAAGAAGCCTGGTGTATTTCGTTATGCACTGGGTTGTAAAGGCGCATATTTTATCGAGTTTTTCCGGATCTCTGGCGGCCATCAGCCCGGCTTCTTCCGCGCCGACTATAAGACCCGTGAGAGTATAAGGACCCGTTACATAAGCTCCGGCTTTTACGTCTGACGGGAAGTTGCGTTTCATCAATTCAACCGTCTTAACATAACCAAGCAATCTGCTATCGCTATCGAATTCAATCCTCCTGAGAGAATCCAGTTCGGCTATATCAAATTCCCCATGTTTCCTCATCACGGTAGCCGAATCATTCGGAGGAAAAAGAGTATTTAGACCGAGGGCGTTTGCTTCTACTGAAAGATCCATAAGAACAAACTGCATATCGGGTTTAAATTTATCCACCAGTAAATTAATTACCTTAAAATGTTCTTCATGATTTTGTTGAGCGAGTTTTATACTCGAATGAGCCATTTTAACACCGGGAAATCCAAGTAAAGGAGCGACCAGACGTTTATTCCCAGAATAAACAAACTTTACGGAATCCAACAATTTTCCCACAATTATTAACGCAACATTTTTTTAGCCAGAGCGGCAGCGGACGCGGCATCGGGGGAATATCCGTCCGCATGGATTTCTGTTGCGTACTCGGCGCTTAAGGGAGCTCCTCCCACAATTATCTTAACTTTATCACGCAAGCCTTTTTCTTCAAAAGCGTCTATGACCTTCTTTATTTCGGTCATGGTGGTTGTTAAAAGGGCGGAAAGACCAAGAATATCCGCATTGGTTTCCTTTATCAGATCCACAAACTTCTGAGCCGAAACATCGACTCCCGCGTCTATCACTTCAAAACCTGCGCCTTCCAACATCATTGCCACAAGGTTCTTTCCTATATCGTGCAAATCCCCTTTTACGGTTCCTATGACAACCTTCCCTATTCGCTTAACACCCGCTTTGGTCAACAGGGGTTCCAGTATTCTCATACCCGCCTTCATAGCTTTCGCCGAAATCAACATCTCGGGAACATAAATTTCATTCGCCTGGAATTTATTACCAACAACTTCCATACCCGGTATAAACCCCTCGTCCAATATCTTTTCCAACGCTGTACCCTCGTCAAGAGCTTTTTGTGTGTACTCCAGCACCTTCTTTTCATCACCGGCAATTACGCTTTCCTTTAAAACATCAAGAACCGACACAATCCCTCCTCTTTATGATTTCTAATAAACAAAAAATATACTATACACATTTTCAGAATAATTAAAACTATTGCGTTTCTATCTTTTGTCAATAACTATCGTAATACTTCTCTCCACTCTTTATTTAAATAGCTTTAGCAAAGTTGCAACATTCTCAGCCCGGCAGAATCAGTGGAATGTAAATATCAAACATAAAAATGTAAAATTACAAATTAAAATTCAAAAACACAAAAAACACAGACAATCAATCACATCATCAGCACAAAATCTTTTTAGGATAGGGATTTTAAATTCCTTCTTCTGGCTTCTTTGTCGGAAATTTTAATTTTTAATATTTTATTTACAGTTTATACGATCTAACTGTTTCAACAAACGCTTTAATGTTTTGCGTCGACACACCCGGCGGCATACCTCCACCGCAGGAAAAGATTATTCTCGACTTATCTTCGAGAGAATCCATCAATTCTCTTACTGCTCTTTGAACGTCTTCAGGGCTACCCTTAGCCAGGACATCCCTTGGGGGAATATTCCCCAACATGGCAACCTTTTTCCCGGTTTCTTTTTTTAATTCGTTCAAATCCGTATCGAAACCCATGTTAAAGAGATTTACACCCATCTCGGGAAGATATTTAACAGATGCCTTACATGAAGCGTCGTTATGCAGGAATTTCACCTTTACATCGGTATCGTAAAGTTTTTTAAAATATGGCAAGCCGAAAGTTTTGAAATCTTCTTCACCTATAAAACCGATAATATCGTCCAAAATTAAAATTCCATCTATAGAAGAAACCGTATCCCTCTGAATCTGATGCCACTCCTTTAAAAAGTTAGTAACTTTTTTCAGCAATGTATGGGCTTTTTCAGGTTCTGTTTTTATAGAAATAAGAAACTCGGTCATTCCCATTAAAAATCCGGCTATGTTTAAAGGCCCTCTCGAAACAGAAAATCTTATTTTATGCCCGTCATCTTCGATTTTAGGCTTAGCCAATTTTAAACGGTTAAGCATGAAGGGAAGAAGACCATCCTGCTCCGGATTGGGTATCTCTAAACCCTCAATCTCTTCTGCGGAATGGATAAGCTTTCCCGCGTTGGGAAACGCATTCGCAGAAAAAGAGCTCTTTGCACCGAAAGCTGATGGTTCGGTACACATACCATATTCCGACCAGAATCCGGGTAGGAAAATTATATCCGGAAATTCATTTATGGCTTCTATATTGGCATCGAACCATAAACTATCATTTGTATAATAATCAAGAATAGAAATTCCGAACCAATTGGGAAGCCATGGGCTATCAATAATAAATCCAACCGGTAAAGGCTCTGCTACTTTCCCGTTTATAACATCTACCAACAAATCCCACTGTTTATCAGTCATACCAAACCATAATAAAAAGTTATCGTTATATGTCAAGTACCGCAAGCAAACAGTTACGAGTTACGGGTTTCTAGTTTCGAGTTTTCAAACCCCAACGCAAAACTCGAAACCCTAAACACAAGACACGAAACCCTAAAACACAGGGTTGACTTACATATTCGATTTTAGTATTATAGACCTATGAATTTAATCCTATTGCTTTTAAACAGTACCGTTATTATAGGCAACATCGAAGGTATCATAAGCCCAATCACGGCCAATTATGTAGAAAGGGTTATAGAAAAAGCCGAAGAAACAGAAACTGAAGCTATAGTATTCTTACTTGACACTCCAGGTGGGCTAATGAATGCCATGCGAGACATCGTCAAATACGAATTGAATTCATCCGTACCAATAATCATATATGTATATCCTTCGGGAGCAAGCGATGCCTCAGCAGGTGTGTTTTTAACATACGCGGCTCACATAGCAGCAATGACACCGGGAACAAATTTAGGAGCCGCTCACCCGGTAGCAATATCACCTCAGGGCATAGGGGGAGGTGAAGAGAAAAAAACGGACGACACAATGATGGAAAAAGCTACCGAAGACGCGGCTGCCTACCTGCGGGGAATAGCAAAAAAAAGAAACAGAAATATAAATTGGGCGGAAAAAGCTGTTAGAGAATCCGTTTCCGCGACAGCCGAGGAAGCCCTGGAATTAGGGATAATAGATCTACTCGCTTCATCGGTCGACGAACTGCTGGAGAAAATTCACGGCATGGAGGTAGAACTTCCCGATGAGTCAAAAAAACTGAACACAAAAAATGCCACAAAAGAAAATATACCTATGAATTTCAGGGAAGAATTTTTAAAATTAATTTCCAACCCAAACATCGCTTACATCTTGTTCATTGTAGGAGTTTATGGCCTAATATTCGAGATCAGAAGTCCCGGAGCTATAATTCCGGGTCTTCTGGGAGCACTTTGCTTAATCCTGGCGTTCTACTCCTTTCAAACTCTTCCCATAAATTACGCGGGTGTAGCTTTAATAATACTCGGCATTGCAATGTTCGTTATGGAAGTTTTAACTCCCACATACGGACCTTTAACTATAGGAGGTATTGTATCGATGTCCATAGGCTCGATGATGTTAATAAATTCCGATCTTCCGTTCCTGCAAATTTCCAAACCCTTAATTTTTGCTGTTGTCGGAACGACCGCGGCTTTCCTGATATTCGCGTTAGGCGCCGCAATAAAAGCGATGAGGGCAAAACCCACAAGCGGCAAGGAAGGATTAACCGAAGAATCAGGGGAAGCTGTCAGCGATATAAACTCGAAAAGCGGAAAAGTGTTTGTAAGAGGTGAATACTGGAACGCGGTGTCCGATAAAAAAATAAAAAACGGTACAGAAATAGAAGTTGTAGAAGTTAATGGATTAAGATTAAAAGTCAAAAAAAAGGAGGTATAAATTGGGCAGTGGTTTAATAATAGGAATAGCAGTTGTTGTATTAATAATTTTAGCTAACGCGATAAACATACTCCAGGAATATGAAAGAGGCGTCGTTTTCCGTCTCGGAAGATTCGTGGGAGTAAGAGGCCCGGGATTCGTTCTTATCATTCCGGGTTTCGAGAAAATCGCTCGCGTCAGCCTGCGGGTAGTCACTCATGATGTTCCGGCTCAGGATGTAATAACCAGAGACAACGTCTCCGTAAAAGTTAACGCGGTTGTTTATTTCAGAGTTATGGATCCCGAGAAGGCAATAATCGAAATCGAAAATTATAAATTTGCCACGTCGCAAATTTCACAAACAACTCTCAGAAGCGTGGTGGGCGGCGCGGAATTGGATGAATTATTATCCGAGAGAGAAAAACTCAACAAGGAACTTCAGAATGTCATCGACAAAGAAACCGACCCATGGGGAATAAAGGTAAGCACCGTGGAGATAAAACACGTCGATTTACCTCAGGATATGCAAAGAGCGATGGCGCGTCAGGCGGAATCCGAAAGAGACAGAAGAGCGAAGATAATCAACGCCATGGGCGAATATCAAGCCGCGGAAAAACTGGTCGAAGCCGCGAAACTAATGGAGCAATCTCCGATTACGCTGCAGCTGCGATACCTTCAGACATTAAACGATATCGCCGCCGAAAATAACTCGACGACCGTATTCCCTATACCCATGGATCTTTTCAAGCCTTTTCTTAATTTAATAAAAGGCAAAAAAGGGGAAGCCAACATAAGCCCTGAGGATTTTATAGAAAAAGACACAAAATAAGGGAATTCGAGACATAACAGCAAAACAAAAAGTCAGCTGGATTACATATTACTTCCCTCCTATGGGATTGGGAGGGGTTCAGAGAGTGTATAACATCCCAAAAGTTTTAAGGAAACTCGGATGGGATGTCGATATTTATACTCCTTATCCCCCATATAATTATCCCAAAGATAAGGAATCTTTTAAAACGGATAAATTAAACATTATCAGGTCCTTCTGCCCTGATCCCATACATACGCTACCGGCTAAAGTTTTGACTCCCGGAACCGGGAAAAGAGATTACTTCTCTTTTCCCGACAACAAAGTCTTCTGGCTGCCTTTTCTGTGGAAAAATTTAAAGAGAACCGATATAGCAGTAATTTCATGCCCTCCTTTTTCTGCCGCGTTGACATTATTCATAACTAAGAAAATTCCATGCGTCATAGATTACAGAGATCAATGGACAGGAAGTTACCTGGGCGAATACTTCTTTAAAGTCGAAGAAAATCTTGCTAAAAAAATTGAGAAAAGATGTTTAGATAAAGCATCCGCGGCGGTCACTGTAACGGAAAAAATAGGTAACTACCTGAAAACTCAATATCCCGCGAGCAAAAACAAAATTCATTTAATACGAAATGGCTTCGACGAAAAACTTTTCCCGAAATATATAAAAAGAGATAAAACAGATAAGTTTACTTTAACTTACATGGGTTCTTTTAATGATACTTTCGATCCGGATCCGATTTTCGATGGTTTGGAAAAACTTTTTTCAGAAAAACCCGCACTTCGCAAAAGAATCGTCCTTAAATATATAGGACCTTCAATAATAGAAAACTTAAAAAAAAGAGCAAACGAAATCGGATTGATAAACTTTACGACAACCGGATACTTGCCACATAGAGACGCCATATCCGAACTCATGAAATCGGACTTGTTAATCCTCATAGGAGGAACCGAAAGAGAAGACCAATGGCTGGTACCCGGAAAACTATACCAGTATCTACGTACCGGATTACCGATTATGGCTATAACAAAAAACACAGAAATAGAAAAATTAATCGGATCCTCAGGATTGACCTGCGGCGATGAACCCGAATCTTTTGCTAATTCTTTATTAAAAATTATCGAACAACCTGATTCATTTCATAATAACACGAACTATTCTATTTTCTCCTGGGAAAAATTGGGGGCTGAATATTCCGGACTATTAAACAAAATTCTACAAGACATTCCAGCCACATGAGACTTTTAAAATACTTTTTTTACAAAAAAAACAAAAAACAACTACCAACACTATATATTATGGAACATATAGAGAGGCTTTTGCGTCTTTAGTTATGAATATTGAAAAGATTTTCCTGGATTATAGTGATTATGTTTTTAAATACATTTATGGAATGGTGCAGAATAGAGCTGAAGCGGACGATTTACTACAGGATACATTTATTAAAGTAATGAAAGCGTCTAATAAGGACATCAGGAACTGGAAAAGTTATCTTTTGACAATAGCGAGGAACACAGTATATGATCATTGGAGGAAAAGAAAAAATAAGTATAATCTGGATTTATTTAAATTAAAAGCAAAAGAGAGAGATATAGAATTAAAGCTCGATATAGAAAGGGGAATCAAGAAATTATCACCGAAATTAAAAGAGGTAATAATTTTAAGAGAAATAAATAAAA
>Ga0272443_10007235_pt1 | contig 10676 bp, 9 predicted proteins | sample SSMAcet12_FD_193581 | JGI IMG/M metagenome (GOLD analysis project Ga0272443, IMG submission 193581) | Marine sediment archaeal communities from Little Sippewissett salt marsh, Falmouth, MA, United States - SSM-Acet-12 | ecosystem: Environmental > Aquatic > Marine > Wetlands > Sediment ... | reverse complement strand
GTCTGATGCACTAGCAGGATTGAAATCCTGCGCACTAGCAGGATTGAGAATTTGCGCGCACTAGCAGGACTGAAATCCTGCGCACTAGCAAGATTGAGGATTTGCGCGCACTTGCAGGACTGAAATCCTGCGCACTAGCAAGATTGAGGATTTGCGCGCACTAGCAAGATTGAGGATTTGCGCGCACTTGCAGGATCGATAATCCTGCGCACTTGCAGGATCGATAATCCTGCGCACTAGCAGGATCGACAATCTTGCGCACCAGCAGGATCGACAATCTTGCGCACCAGCAGGATCGATGGTCCTGCGCACTAGCAGGATCGATAATCCTGCGCACTAGCAGAATCAAGGATTCCTGCACGGAATGCGTTTCTGAGTTGCATTCCGCTCCTCATGGCCGACGAGAACGGCATCGACTAGGTGGCTTGTGGCGTGTGGGAAAGGCAGAAGTTACTCGTTCCGCTCTTCTTCCTCCCTGCGCTTCTTGATGATGCGCTGTTCTCGCCGCCCCAGCAGCCCCGTTCCGATGACCGTTAGAGAGGCCAGCACGATTCCCACGCCAGCCAAGATGAAGAGCGCAGTGAACAACCTGGTCGCGTCCGAGGTGGGGTGCAAGTCACCGTAACCGACCGTTGAGAGCGTCACCACCGAGAAGTAGAAAGCCTCGATCCAAGTCCAACCCTCGAGGATGCGGAAAGCAATGGTCCCTGCGAGAACGAGCGCTAACAGGGAAGAAGCCGCTGCCGCCACTTGAACTCGAATCCTAGATCGAGGTTTGCTCACGTTGTCTTCCTCTCTTTGGGGGTGTCGCAAAACGTTGCCCATTCCTACAGGTCCGAAGGCTTCCAATCCTTGATCTCCACACTTGTCTCGGGATTCAGATCGCCATTGGGATCGATGAAGACTCTCGCAGGGAAGGAGACAGATACGGGAATCTCCTCGGTGTCGAGGCACAGCTCGTGGTTGTTGTCGCCGTCCTCCAGGTCTCCGAGCGCGAAGGGGTGGATCGACCGCGTCGTTCCGTCAGACGCTCGTACTGTGACCGTGTAGAGTTGGCGCTCGACGTCGCCCGGCTCATCGCCGTTCTCGAGGGTGACTCCGCCATCCCACGTCACTCGTACAACTTGCAGCACTCCCTCCTCTGGGCAACCGCAACTGGATCCCCATGAGCCATCGGATTCACGCCCGAGATGCCACGCATCTGGCGAGAGATTCTCTGCGAGCACCAACGTCGGGCCGGGTTCCAGAGGCGTTACGGCAATCTCGGCACCCTTGAAGTTGACGGTTCCATCGAGAGAGTGCAGATTGCCAACGATCTCCACGCGCACCGGCGGATCGTCGTCGGCAGAGCCGAACTCACCGACGAGCAGCACTGTACGAAGCTCTCCTGGATCCATGGCGGGCGCGAGTGTCACGCAGTAGATCTCACCGATCGCACCTGAGGCAGTCGTGACTCTGAAATCACCCGGTTGGAGGGTCTCGAAGTCAACCTCGTGCGAGAAGATGACCGGCATGCCGTCTGCGCCCGCCGCCCCTCGGCAGATGAGATTGGACCACGGTGGGAAGCTGTTGTCCAGGCCGAAGAAGGCGGAGAGAATCTCAGCCGACCGACCGTTGTCTTCACGCGGAAGCGTTGAGACAGTCGTCGAGTCTCTTTGCTCTGAGCTTGTGTACGGAACCGGCTGTGCGTTGCCGAATTGGGCATTCAATCCGAAGAATAGAAGTACGCCGATTGCGGCGCCGAGAGCAATCCACTTGACCATTCGGCGACCTCCTTGGAGTCGTGGCCTGGCTCGACGTGCTCATTCCAGCGGGATCTGCTTGGTCGCGCCGTCACTTCCTGCAAAGGGCTTACCATCATAGCCGTTTCATTTCTCGACGAGCCCGTGTTGATGCAAGAGCGCGAGGATGGTCTGCGTCAGAATTGCCTTTGAGTGTTCAACGGAGTGCTTCCTCTCATTCCGAAGGTAGTCCCAAGCGTTCCATGAGAGAAGCAGTTGGACCGAGTCTCGGAGAATTGGAGTAGCTGTCGTGATCCTACCCAAAGCAGCGAACGCCCCACGGACTTCGGATTGATACAGCGATTGGATCCTCGTTCGCTCGCTCTGGATCAGATCCTCATCCTCCTGTGCCTTTCGGGAGACTCTCGCGAAGGGAGCCATGTACTCATGGATCGATCCGATGTGATCCACGAATCGTGCGATTCTGGCAGAGGGTGCGAGATCTGCGAGATTGGGGAAGGGGAATCGTTCGACGAGTTCGTCGTACATGAACTCAGCTGCAGCTTTCAGCAGGCCCGACTTGCTTCCGAAGAGCCGGAAGATCGACCTGCGTGACACGCCAGACCGCTTGGCCAGCGTGTCGGCCGTGGGGGCTTCTCCTGTCTCACGGACGATGTCATTGACTGCCCGCAAGACGGCCATCTTGCTTCGCTCGAGGCGTTGGTGCCTTCCGTCAATCTTCCCATCTGTCGTGTTCACGCCTGCATTCTAGGATATGGCACGGTTCGTGTCAAATACTATTGACACTCTTAGTGCCATAAGTTACACTGCGGCCCAGGAGGTCAAAGACATGAGCTATCTGACAGTTGCCACACGATGCCTTGCGATCGCTGCCATCGGCATCTTCGTCCTTTCCGTGGCTGCCAGCGCGCAGATGGCAAGCCCATTGCCTTTTCCCTTGGAGAACCATGAACTCGCTGTCCAAACAACATCGGAAGGCATTGCGTTCGTCCGCACGCCCGACGAGTTTTTCGAGGGACTCCCTGATTGGCCCTACGAACCGAAGTACGTGGAGATCGATGGCCTGCGACAGGGCTACGTCGATGAAGGGCCGGCCGAGGGGGATGTCGTGCTGCTGCTGCATGGGCAGCCTTCGTGGTCCTATCTCTATCGGAAGATGTTCCCGGTGCTTGCCGAAGCAGGCTATCGCGTGATCGCGATGGATCATCTAGGCATGGGGCGCTCGGACAAGCCGATCGACCTGGACTACTACACATACCAAGGCCACGTCGATCGGCTCTACGCGTTCATTGTCGAACTCGACCTCTGGAACATCACCGCGTTCGTTCAGGACTGGGGAAGCCTGATCGGCCTCAACGTGATCGGCAATCACCCGGAACGATTCGCCCGTGTGGCGGTCGGGGATGGAATGCTTCCGGTGGTTCCGGAAGGGGAGGTTCTTTTCGAGCTTCCCGAGGATCCAGAGCAAGGCGCCAACCAGTTCCAACTGCTGTTGCAGATGATCCCTGATCAGCAACCTGAGTTCTTTGATGAGAATAGCGATCTCATCGCATCCATGCAGAGCATGGGAAGCGGAAACGGCGCCGGCTACTTCGGAAACTGGATCTACTTCTCGCGCGATGACGAGGACTTCAGAGCGTCCATGGTCGTGGAGGCCCTGACCTATTTCCCGCTCGGTGATGAGGAAGAGGCGGCCTACGATGCCCCGTTCCCCGCCCGGATTGCGATGGGTGGTCCGAGAAGCTTCCCGGGCCTAGCGAACACGTTGGGCGGCGCCACGCAGTCTGCCTGGGCAGGACTCCTCGCCTTCGAGAAGCCCTTCATCACCATCTGGGCATCCAACGACCCGGGGAATCTGGGCTCCGAAGAGCTTCAGCAGTTGCTCATCGACGCGATTCCCGGCGCGGCAGGCCAAGAGCACACACGGCTTCCACAGGCGAGCCACTTCCTCCAGGACGACCAAGGCGAAGAGATCGCCCGTCGGATGATTTCCTTCTGTGAAGAGAACCCAATCGAAGCTGATGAGACGCTCGAACTCGATGTTAGCGCTGGGGACGCCACGCTCGACACGCCGTCCTTGAAGCTGTCGCCCAACCTCTGTGACGACCCTGCAAACTTGGAATTGATTAAGGACTCACTGATGAAGGGTGGGGGCGACGGTCCATCCTATGGAGAGGTCAACCTCGAGCAGACCATGCGCATGCTTCAGGCCCCGACGGAAGGCCCATTCTACATGGTCAATCTGATTGAGTACCGGGAGCAGGCGGTCTACGCGGATGGCCGAACAACCACTCTGACCGGCCGGGAGGCGGACGCACTCTATTCACCAGGTGATTACCTTGCCGCCATCGGTGCGCGTCAGGTGTTTATGGGCGAGGTCACCCAAACCACCCTCGGCGAGGAGAAGTGGGATCGTGTCGCCATCGTCGAGTATCCGTGTCCGCTTTCCAGTTTCGCGATGGCCGCTGATCCGGGATTCCAGGAGCGTTCGCAGCACAAGGATGCCGCTCTCGAGTCGAGCATCATCATGGTCACCCACGTTCAGCCACTTGATCCGGTTGGAGCTGTAGACGTGCTGTATCCCGCGACCGAGGATGACCCATCCTTCGAGCTGGTGCAGGTGTTCCGGTATCACGAAGAGGCTCAATACGATGCCGATCTCGCCGAGCCATCTCGTAGTGGTCAACAGGCAATGGACCTCTACCGTTCGACTGTCCATGACGCGGAACGAGCGCTCGGCATCTATCCGAAGGCACAGCTTGACGTAGAGGGAGTGCAGACTGGAGATGGACGGGATTGGGATGAGGTTTGGATCTATCACGTGCCCAGTCAGGCGTCATGGGATGCTCTTCTCGCCGATCCCGCTGTCGTGGCGGCCCAGGTTCACCGTGACGCTGCCCTGGCGGACGCCTACGAACTGGTGGTCGCTCCATACCTGTCGGTGATCCCAAGCATCGGGGGACTCGGAGAGACGACTGAACCTTCAGAGTCTCCTGCCCTAGATATAACGCCGGAAGCCGCAGAGGATGTTCGCATCGGATACGAGATTCTTCAGGTGGTCTCGCCCAGCGAGATCATCACCTGGCTCTCGATGGACATTACGCAAGAGGAGTTCGATGCGATCCAGTTGCCCATGGGCTGGTTCAGGAACCAGCCGCGTGAAGGAGACCCCGATTCAGCCCTGTTCGGAAGTTCACCAGGGGCCGAGGATGGAGTGTTCGTCTACGAGGAGCACTTCGGCCACAAATGGACGCATGTCGCAACGATCATCGAGGTCAACGTGCCCTTGGATGACGATGAATTGCTTCGCGCCAACCGCATCTCCAAGAAACACGCTGTCAGCTTCGATGCCGGGAGCACGCCGAAGCTGCTCGTCTCGCCAGATGGCACCCAGTACGTGCGCGTTAGCCGAGATGCCGGCCGAACATCCGATGATCCAACGCTTCCGGATGGGTGGACGCTGGTCGACTACACAACGCCGACGCCTTTAACCCTCCGGCTGCCCGATATCACGGTGAACATCCGTGCCGACAACGAGGACTCCTTCCAAGGGCCTGTTGGGCTGCCGATCAGCGAAGAATACGACGAGGCTGATGCCCCGGAACCAGGCCCCCCCTCCGAGCAGCCGATCGAGCCAGCGGACGACACCGAAGGCCGTTTGGTGGAGTACTACGCTTCGCCCAGCGACCCATCCCGCGTGAGCCGCCGCGGTCATCCCTACTGCGAGATTCTGCTTGGGGACCTCGTGGAAGATGGCGTGATGGTAGAAGTCTGGGGAACCCAACTCCTGGGGTCATGCGTGCCGGAGGACGTGGCAGCGCTGGATCTGGAGAACATCCAGGCCGAGCACGACGCAGCGTTCGTCGCTGTCAACGGACCGCGGCTTTCGGCCATGGACGCCGGTTTCTTCCTGCTGCCCGAACGACCTCATCGAGCCTACGGCGAACTCGAAACGCAGCTGATCGCATCCATTGAACTGGACCTGGCGGAAATCCTTGAGAACTCTGGGATGCCCGCGGCGCTTCTGCCCACCGTTTTCGAGACGCTAGATGCCGCGCTCCTGGCCCATGTGGATCCATATGAGGAATCGGTCGTGAAACGAACGACAGTGTTCGAGTACTGGGCAGGCTCTGAGGTCTATGAGCTTGTCTCGCCCGAAGGCGTTGTCTACGTGATGCAGTCGGTGTCCAACATGATCGATCCCGACCTCACAGTCGGCGACCTCCCGACGTTGGACACACGGCTGTCCTTGCCCGACGGCTGGATCTATCGAACCCGAACGCTGGAGACAGATCTCGTCCTGGTCATCTTCGGAGAAGCGATCGTGATCACGGACGACCTCGGAAACGCGTACCAGCGTCGATGACACATAGACACAGGAGCAACAGAAACGACCTACAAAGGAGAAAACGATGAACAAGAGAATCAGATGGATCGCATTGATGATCGTGGTTATTGGTGCCTGGAGCGGGCTTGCGCAGTCAGAGCTCAACTCGTTCCCAGAAGGCACGACAACGATGAAGTACGAGATCCGAGGCGAAGACGCTGGGTTACAGACACTGGAGCTTCGAGTCACATCGTACGGTGATGGAACCTACACGCTCAGCATGCTCAATGAGCAGAGTGGCAGCGAGGATGATCTCGGCTCGTTTGGCTTCATCTTCGGCGTATCGAGTGTCTCCTCCGGCGCAGGCACGAGCGTGGATTACAGCCCGCTGGAGGCGCTGATGGACCAGCGCGACCGCCTCCAGGTGGGAGAGGACTATCTGCTGCCTGGCGGAACGGAATTCACGGGAATCGCGGCAGTGAATGTCGCGGGTGTCCAATGCTTGGAAGGCTCGTACATCGACCCAAACGACGAGAGTCGACGTGTGAACGTAGCCTTCGCGCTCACCCACCCAACCTATGTCTCGCCGCGGCTCCGTGTTGAGGAGTTGCGAGGCGAGGAATGGGTTGAGACCTTCATCATCGAGCTCGTCGACTACACGCTGTCTGACAGCTAGGAGCAACCATGGCACTATTGCATCTCAAGGGAATCACGAAGAACTACAGCCTGGGCAAGACCGAGGTTCGGGCACTGCGAGGTCTCGACCTAGAGATCGCCAGTGGCGAGATCGTCGCCATCATGGGGCCTTCCGGCTCGGGAAAGTCGACGCTGATGCACATCCTCGGAGCGTTGGACATCCCAACGACCGGCACAGCCGCCATCAACGGAAAGGACCTCCAGCAACTGGCCGAATCGGAGCTTGTGACCCTCCGGGGGCAAACGATCGGGTTTATCTTCCAGACGTTCAACCTGATCCAAACCCTGTCTGCCCAGCGAAACGTGGAGCTCCCGATGATCTTCCAGCAGGTCCGACGGTCGCAGCGTGCCAAGAAGGCGCAAGCTCTGCTCGAGCGGGTTGGACTGGCGGAGCGAGTCCACCACAAGCCCAACGAGCTTTCCGGCGGTGAGAGGCAACGGGTCGCAGTGGCCCGCTGCCTCGCCAACGATCCGGACATCATTCTTGCCGACGAGCCGACCGGGAACCTCGACTCCGAGAGCGGGCAGTCGATCCTCGACTTGCTCAAAGGACTGAGCAGAAGCGACGGAAAGACGGTCATCCTGGTCACTCACGACCCCGAGGCGGCGACCATAGCCGATCGCACGGTTCGCTTGCGCGACGGACGAATCGACAACCGAGAGCAAAGGCCAGGTGACGCAAATGCTTAGCGACTTCTTGGTCCTGGCTGGGCAAAGCATCATCCATAGAAAGGTCCGCAGCTGGCTCACCGTGATTGGAGTGTTCATAGGCATTACAGCCGTCGTAGCGCTGCTCTCCATCGGACTCGGCTTCGAGAAGACCATTGATGATCAGATTGCCGGCGTCTTCGGCTCTGACACCTTCATGCTCAGCACGGGGGGCGTACTGGCTGGCGGACCGCGAAGCACGGGTGACACCGAGCAGTACGACGTGGACATCGACTACCTGCTTTCGGTTGAGGGCGTGAAAACCGCGGCAGTCATTCGGCAGCGCACCGGCTACGTTGAAAGCCAAACTGAAACTGGAGAAGGCCTTCAAGGGTTCTTCCCTGTGATGGGTCTGACCACAGACATGCTCACCGAGTTCACGTCGTTCTTCGGCGAGATCGGCATCGAATCGGGTGGACGGTTCTTCGAGGAGGGAGAAATCGCTGTCTCCGTTCTAGGGGCCGATATCGCACAGCGTTTCGACCTCTCCGTTGGCGATGAACTCCTCATTGGAGGAAGCGGCAGCCGAGAGCTCGTGGTTGAAGTGGTCGGCATTCTTGAGACAGAGGATGACACCAACGATGCGGCTACAAGCGGGCCTGCAGCTTCTCGGCGAGCTGGCATCGACCGAGAGACCATCGGTGTTCCCTACGAGGCGATGGATCAGCTGTGGGGCGATGGGGAGGACGTGATCTTGACCGTGGTGAAGACCGCACCGAGCTACGACGTCGATGAGGTTGCCGACCGTGTCGAAGGGGGCCTGATGGCCCGCGGCTCGGAGCTGCAGGCACTCACGTACTCGGACGTCGCAGACTCGATCGGTCAGATCACAAGCACCATCAACGCCTTCCTTGCCGGGATCGCTGGTATCTCACTGCTTGTGGGCGGAGTTGGTGTGATGAACACGATGTACACATCCGTTCTCGAGCGAACGAAGGAAATCGGCGTGATGAAAGCCGTTGGTGCCAAGAACAGCCACGTCCTGTCGATCTTCCTCATTGAGTCTGGCCTGATGGGACTGGTTGGCGGCATGGTGGGAACCATCCTTGGATTGCTCACGAATGTTGTGGCCACCAAGCTCATCAGCTCGCTCGCGGGTCTCGAGTTGGTCATTGTGATCAGTCCAGTTGTCATTATTGCGACACTCGTTGGTTCATTCGCTCTGGGAGCGCTTGCAGGGCTCTGGCCGGCACGCCGTGCCTCGAAGCTGCGTGTGGTCGAGGCCTTGCGCTACGAGTAGCCAGGATTGGAGGGAGGCTGGACGATTCTGATGTCCAGCCTCCGGGTTGCTGTAGATTTGCCGCTGATCGCAAGTCCTTCCGCGGTCTTGCTGGTTGAGATCGTGCGACAACGCTGGGCGCGTCACGGCAATCCGAACAGAAGGAGTTCCCATGCAAAGACGCCGAATACGGCGCATCGCAGTCCTAATATTGATTGGCGCTGCAGGGATCGTTGGAGGCGGGCTCATTGCCTTGCAGTTGACGTCTCCATCCGTGCCGACCCTCGATTCTCCCCTGGAAGAGATGGCCTTGCCCGACGAGTGGCTCGAAGCCAATGTCGAACGACCCTTGCCTGACAGCGAAGAGGGGTCCCCTGAAGGAACGGAGACTCGTCGATTCTTCCAGTCCACCGGCCAGCTTGCGGTTTTCGCCAATGGACAGCGGATTGGGTCGGAATCCTACGCTATCCGAGTCGAGGACGAGCTCATCGACCTCGAATCAGTCGGGCTGTTCGAATTCCGCGTAGTCATTGCGCCAGTGCGTGCCGCTTTCTCGCAGTCGCTGCAGAGCGTCGCGTGTGTACCAGCGAGCTACACATACGAACTCGATGCCCCTCTCGGCAGGAGCACACAAATTGAGGCCTCTACAGAGGGAAGTGTCTTTCAGATTGAACGAGATGGGGACACAGCCGAAGTGCCGATTCCAGGTGAGGGCGCCCTAATTCTCGGTTCGTTTGCGACATACGCTGTTCTACCTTCTCTCCTTGGCGATCTTGACATCGGCGATCGTTGGGCGTCAGCAGTGTTCGTCCTGGGAGGACGCCCTGGCAGTCAAGAGCCTCAAGGAGAGGTTCTTCAGACTCTCCGCATCGTTCGAGGTCAAGATGCGCGGATTCGGCTCGGCGAGTCACTCGTAGCGATCGAGGCGTATCACGTCGATAGCCCATCTGGCGGAGCAACACTCTATGCAAAGGGAACGGAGTTCCTCGCCTTCATTGCTGAGGGAGAGGAGGGGAGCTTGCAGGTCTGTCGAGAGGATGTCTTCCCAGACGGGTTCGAGCTCTCTCCCTGATGCGTTTCAAACCCGATTCCATGCTCCCATGCAGTTCGTCCCCGTAAGCCTGCCAGTTCGGGCAATGACCGAGGCTTGAATGGCGAAACGGAGTACAGTGGGTGCAGCCAAGGCAGGTGGAGCGAGCATGCCGAGGATCCGAGCAGAAGACTTCTCCGAGCCTACCCTGCAGGATCCATCTGCTCTCTGCCGTTGGAGTCCTATCTATGGTCGTATTGCCCGTTCTCTGCGCTTGCCTCGATCCGCAGGAACTGGCTGCGTTGGTGGCGTTCCTATGCTCGCCGCAAGCAAGCGGAATCACCGGTGTCACCATTCCCGTGGACGGGGGGTTGCTGCATGGGATCTAGCGTGCGGCCTGTGGCTTGTGGTGTGTCGAATCCGAGCGAACAAGTTTCTAGCGTCGGTCGATTGCCCGTATCGGATAGCTCTAATCTTGCTCCGTGCGATCGGTCACGCGCTGTCCATTGAACCGCAGCTTCCAGGAACGCAGAACCTCCTACAACCGGAGCACATCAGGAACTCACGTAAACTTCGTGTGTAAGTAGGAACCTATGAGGCAGACCGAAAATGCAGGGAGGGATACTTTGTTGGGCAAGAGAACCAAGATAATCGCTGTTGTTGTCGTAGCACTTGTAAGCGCTCTACTCACTGCCTATGCCAGCGAGCAGACGGAGAATGAACTTCTTCAGCTTGTCCGGGAGATCGCAGTGGTTCGCAATGACCTCAGCGAAATGGAGAACCGCATCCTCGCCGAGGGAAGCGACGATCTTCTGCAAGATGAGATTCGGAACTTCGAATTCGAGCAGCGGATTCAGCAGTTGGGAGAGGCGCTGCTGGGGATCGAGGAGCGGTTTCTCGTCGAGGAGAAGCCTCGCCTTCTTGAAGAAGCGCTTGAAGCTCCCCCAACACGGG
>Ga0272443_10007234_pt1 | contig 10677 bp, 12 predicted proteins | sample SSMAcet12_FD_193581 | JGI IMG/M metagenome (GOLD analysis project Ga0272443, IMG submission 193581) | Marine sediment archaeal communities from Little Sippewissett salt marsh, Falmouth, MA, United States - SSM-Acet-12 | ecosystem: Environmental > Aquatic > Marine > Wetlands > Sediment ... | reverse complement strand
ACGGGCCCTATGACGTCGATGTTTCGACACCATCCACCCGCTCCCATCAGTACGTCGCACCAATCCACCATGAGGTTCAGCGTGCGCTCCTTCGATCCGGGACGTTGTCACTTCCGGCAACCCCGTTGTGCGGGAGACATCACAGTCAATACCTGAGCGGCTCGTTCGATTCTCCTAGAAGCAAGGCGCAAAAATCAATCCGCAACACCCGTCCCAACCGGAGGCGTAGTGTATCCGCTGTGGAATTGAGACAACCAGGATGGTTCTTGTCGGCCAGGCGTAGGGAGGATGAGTGCCCCGCATGCCGGTTCCACCCGTTCGTCGAAGCGCCGCACGAAGATCACATCAGGGAAGAGCGTGATCCGACTGCTTCTAAGCTACTGCGGTTGCGGCTTGACCCCATCACCGGGGGTTGCCTTTGGAAGCACGAAGTAGGCACAGACAAGGAGGAATGCCCCGAGGATGGTGACAGCAATGCCGATCAGAGCGGTCGCCCTGTGGGCGGCGAGATTGCCTCGCACAAGAACGGACACCCCGGCGATGGTGCCCACCCAGCCCGCTCGGCACAGCTGTAGACGCATGGCATCCTCCTTCTCCACGATCCTCCCCCATCAGCTGCGTGCGGCAAAGGACGGAGGACAGCCTCCGAGCAGCCGGATGTCTCTTGACAGCCGCCCAGGCTGCAGGCTGCAGCTGTCCGAAAGCCGGCTCGGCGGCCACTTAGGATGCCGCTGCCACTTTCTCTTCGTAGGAGCCCTGCGCCACATCCTTGGCAATCCGTCCGTCAACGAGCGTGATCAACCGATTGACCCGATCGAGAAGCCGGCTGTCGTGGGTGGCGAACAGGAACGTCGCCCCCTTCTCCCCGTTCAACCGACGCATCAACGCAATGAGTTCCAGGCTCGTGGTTGTGTCCAAGTTGGCGGTCGGTTCGTCAGCGAGCACGATCGAGGGCTGGCCGACAACGGCACGAGCGACCGCGACACGCTGCTGCTCTCCGCCGGAGATCCGATGTGGGTACTGATCGGCATACTGCTCGATGCCCAACTCCCCGAGGATCCTCTTCGCCCGCGCGATGCGTTCGCTGCGCACCACGCCCTGCAGTTCGAGCACGAACGCCGTGTTCTCCAGCACGGTGAGCACGGGGATCAGGTTGTACGCCTGGAACACAAATCCGATGTTGGTCAACCGCAATTTGGCGAGCTGATCCTTGGACAACTCCGACATCGGCTGTCCTTCGAGGAGGATCTCGCCTTCGGTGGGGCGATCCAATCCGCCCAAGAGATGCAGCAGCGTGGACTTACCCGAGCCGGAGGGTCCGGCGACGGCGGTGAACTCGCGCTTGTGCAACTCCAGGGACACGCCGCGCAACGCCGGCGTCTCGACGGCCTCCGTCACGTACGTCTTCTTGAGATCCAGCGTCTGTATCAGAGGGCTATTCGACATAGCGCATCGCCTCCATCGGCTCCAATTTCGCCGCACGTCTCGCCGGCAGCCAGGCGGCAAGCATGGCCACGACGGCCATCGCGCCCGCCGACAACAGCACTTGCGCCGCTGTGACGCTCATGTGCATTACGGGGCTGATTCCAATTTCCTTCATGTAAGCGGCCATCTGACCCCACAACGGGATGCCGCCGAACGCCTCGACAATCAACACGAGCGCCACACCCACGAGCGCCCCGTAGACAGCACCGGCCAGGGTGATCACTCCCGCCTCGGTGAGGACCATGCCCATGACATGGGCTCGCGACGCACCCAGCGAGAGGATCAACCCGATCTCCCGGGTTCGCTCCATCACAGACAGGTACAGCGTATTCACGACAACAAGCGCTCCAAGACCGAAGAACACGGCGGCCATGATGAGCATCATCGGTGTGAGGATCCGCAGGTAGCCGGTGACAAACGGCACCAGTTCCAGCCAATCCTTCACCTCGTATCCGGGAGGTAGCGCGGCACGCAGCGCGGCAGCCGCCTGATCCATCCGCCGCGTATCCGATGGGCCCGTGACCCCGTCGACGCGGAGCACGATTGCCGTCGCCGCGGTGTCGCTTCGAGCCAGCCGTCGTGCGGTACCGAGGCTTGAAAGAACCATCGTGCGGCCCATGGTCGCCTCCGGCGCGTTGAAGACACCCACGACGGGGACGCGAATCGCACCGAGGCTTGCCTCCGGATGGGCGCCGAGCAGCACCATCTCGTCGCCGACCTGCAGCTTGAGCAATTCGGCCAGTTCCTCGCCAACGATCACCCCGTCACTCTCACGGGTGAGAAACTCTCCCGCGACCATCCGTTCTGCCATGTTGCTGATCGGATCGATCTCTTCGGGCACCACGCCGCGGAGATATACAGTCCGCGTCTCTTCTCCGACGCTCGCCAGTGCCGGCAGATCGAGCCGCACCGTTGACCATTCGATCCTGTCGACCGACGCCACTGCGGCCAGCGCATCGTCTGCATCTCGAATCAACGGCATCGCCATCCCGGCACCGCGGCGCTCTTCCGCCCGGATCTGCATGTGGCCCGTGTCGAACCGAGTCACGGAATCGAACATGTCTTGCATCATGCTGTTGGCGAAGCCGAACATCATCACCAAGAAGTAGACCGGGATGAGGACGGCGCACAACGTGAGAATCGTCCTGCGACGGTTGCGCATCATGTGTCGGATTGCCGCTTTCATTCGCCCTCACCCCAGGACTCGAACGTGTCGAGGTTGAAGAACGCCACGTCGAGGTCAAGATCGAATTGCACATCCTCGATCCGCTGGATCGTGCGGTCTCCGTAGGCGTCCTCGATGGTAATCACCGTAGCGAATCTCCGATCACCGACATCGATGACATCGGTGAAGTCGGCGGTCTGCACGACGCCTCCACGCTGGTCGTAGTAGACCAGGCGGTTCATCACGTAATCGGACGAAACCGAAATCTCCAACTTCCCGTACACGACAGGCGCATCGGGATGCGGCACAAGCGTGAGGAAGTAACCGGTCTCGGTCCCCTCAACGGCCACATCGTAGTCATCCGACAGCGTGCCGCGAGACAGATCCTCCAGCGAAGGACCGGCGCCAAACAGAGCATCGCCGATCGCCATCGATGGAAGTTTGATCGAGCCGACCTCGGGCGAGTAGAACCACAGCTCGTCACCCGACTGCAGGTAGCCCGAGTTCAGATCGATCTCCGGCTCCAGCACGCGGATCAAGGCCATCTCTTCACCCAAGGTCCAGACTTCCAGCCTGTGCGACTTGGTCTGCCCGCCCAACACGATGTCCAAGGCCATGATGCCGTGGAAGCTATCGCCCTGCCATGCAGCATTGACGCGATCCACGATCTCCTCGGCGTCCAGGTCCCGCGCGTCTTCCAGCCCCAGCGTGGTCCATGCAACCAGCGACAAGGTCACCACAAGGAGCCAGAATCTGAGTCGTTTCATGTGAAATCCCTCCCTAGCCTTCCCGGATCGCAGTGACCGGTTCGAGGCGGTTGACACGCCTGGCCGGATACCAAGCCGCCGCCAACGCCGTGAACACAACCACGCTAAACGCCGCAACCCAGTACCACCCCGAGGACGACGCGTAGATCACCTTCGGCAATCCGACGCCGCGGCCGATCTCTTCGAAAATTGACAGACTGAGCCCGTTCCGGCTGAGGTACAGAAGTCCCCAGTATCCGAGCCCCCCGCCGAGAAGAAATCCGATCGCCGCCACCATCGTCGACTCCAGCAACACCAGCCACGCGAGAAGCTTGCGGCTCATCCCGACCGCGGTCATCACGCCGAACTCCCGCGTGCGTTCGAGCACCGAGTAGAATGCGGTGTTGGCAACACCAAAACCCGCCATCAAGCTGATCATCAGCACGAACGGGATCATCTTGAGCGTCGACCCGGCAATCATCAGCCGGGCAAATGGATTGAGGTCGAAGTAGTCCGCCACCACGATACCGGATTGATCCGCCAGCAGGCGCTCTGCCGACGCCACGGAACGGCTCGTCGACACACCCTTCGGCACCGACACCGCAAGAGACGTCGCACCGTCGACACCCGTCATCGCCCGGACATCACCGATGGAAACCATCGCCACCTTCTCCAGATCGAGACTGGCCGTCTCGAACAGCCCGGCAACAATGAACGCTCGTGAATCCGTTCCCTCGCTGCTGAGGGCAAGCAGAACGACCCGCTCGCCCACGCGGATATCGAGATCCTCCGCCAGCGAGCTGGAAACGAGAACCTGCCCCTCGCCGTCGAGATACGTGCCTTCGACGATCAGTGCATCGAGCTTCGTCACCAGGGATTCCTGCAACGGATCGATGCCCCGCAACATCACGCCGTCGGTTCCGTAGGCCGTGCGGATCATCCCGCCCGTCTCCATTCGCGGCGCGATGCCCACTGTTCGTAGCGTTGCCAGGGCGCCGATCGCTGCATCCACCTGCTCGGGGGAGAGCGCCTGCTCCGGGCCTGGATCGTCGGCATAGCCCACGGCTCGGACCTGAAAGCTTCCCTGGTTCCAGTCCATCTGCGAGGCCGTCATCGAGCCGACGAGTCCGTCCGACAGCCCGAACAACACGAGGATCACCAGGCTTCCCACGCCGACGGTGGCGATCATCAGAATCGTGCGCTGCTTGTGACGCCATAGATTCCGCCACGCCATCCTCCATAGAGTGCGGTTCATGACTCCCTCCGCTTCGCTTCGCCCACAGGCTCGACCGATTCCGCTTCCTTCATGTCGTGCGGGCGGCATCCGTAAGTCAGACCGTTGGCGAGGAGTTCCGGAACGAACTCCATCATCGACTCATACAACTCGGCCGGCATCTTGTCTCGGTTGAGCGCCACCAACTTGATCAGACCGAGCGAGTACAGGATCTGCCGCGGATCGCCCGCCACAATCTCTCCGCGGGCCTGGGCTTCGACGACCCGTTCCGCGAGCGGCTGGAAGAAACCGACCGAACGGCGGAGGATGTCATCGACATCCAGCGACGCCGCCAACCGCTGAAGCTCACTGGGATCGTCGAGCATGATCCGCGAGAACTCGTTGGCCTGGATCTCGTTGGCGATACCCTTGATCAGCAGGACCAGCGCCTCCCGCGTGTCGTCCGTGCCATCGAACGAGCCGTCAAGGAGCCGGCGCATCATCGCCGGCATCTCCTCCATCATGATCTCGACAAACAGCGCTTCCTTGTGCTTGAAGAACAAGTAGAAACTCGCCTTGGCGATCCCCGCCGGTTTCACCAAATCGTCAATCGTCGTCTTCTTCAAGCCATAGCGCAGGAAACACGCCCGTCCCGCCGCCATCAACTTGCCACGAATCGCCTGTTTCTCTGTCTCCGTGAATGCTCTGGGCATCTCCCCGCCTCACTATCTCTGTGACTTTTTAATTCTTATGTTCACAGAGTATACAGCCGTTACCCACCGATGCAAACCCCCGCTGCACGGAGGAGCCATCTAGCCTTTAGGTCACAGGGTCCTCCTCACGCCAAGACTCCACCAGCACTTCACACTCACAGACGATGTTGCGTGCCGCTTCTCCATGCATTTTCACGTCTTCTGCTCACTCCTCTCCTTCAGGATCTATACTGATACGTAACGTTGCTCAGGTTCATCGCAGAAGCTGCGGTGAATCCGAAACCATCGGAACATCGGCGACTGGCGGAAGCCCGTGTGGGCGGACGCTTTTCATAGCGTTACTGGAACAGGCGAATGACAAACCCAAGATCCATCCGCAAACAGGGACATGACTACGCCTCGGCCGGCCATTACTTCGTGACACTGTGTGTCCGTGACCGTGACCCTCTGTTGGGAGACATTGTCGATGGGGCGATGCGACTCTCAGACCTAGGCGAGATCGTTCGGGAGGAATGGCTCGCTCTATCGAAACGATTCCCCACGGTTTTTCTCGATGCATTCACGATCATGCCAAATCACATGCACGGGATTGTCACGATCGTAGGGGTGCCCCTTGCGGGCACCCTGTCTATTGATCAACCGCATGTGATAGACACGGGCGATTCGCACGCAACCGGTTCCGATACACCGACGGATCGGGCGGGGGCAAGCCCCGCCCCTACCTTGGGTACGATCATCGGTGCGTTCAAATCTCTGTCTGATCGTCGGTGTCGAACGACAACGATTCCGGGACGTCCAGACCATCGGTTCGGTCGCCTGTGGCAGAGGGGCTACCATGACCGAATCGTCATGGGCAACGATGAACTGGTGAGGATCAAAGCGTACATTGAGGGCAACGTCAGAGCCTGGCGGAACGATCCCGATTACGTTCAACGGCATGATCCATTTTGCGAAGGCTCTGACTGACAGCACCAACGACTTCGGAGATGCGAACAGAAGGCTTCTCGCTCGGGATTTTGCACCCGGACAACGGCACGGGGTCGCGTCTTTGCGTTCGTCCTATCCTCTACTTGTGTTCACGTGCTTCTACGGCACGCGCCTTGCGGATTCAGTACGAAGGAGCTGTCTATCACATCACCTCGCGTGGCAATGCACGAGAGAGGGTCTTCTTCACGCGATCCGATCGTGAGGCCTTCCTGCAGATTCCTACCGAGCGTAGCGAACGGTAGCGAATTGAGCCCCCAATGCAAAGACGTCGAGTACAGCCGAAACGAACGTCCACTTCCCCGGCGCTCCCTTGCGACAGTCTTCTCCAACGCCCACGACAAACCATCGCGCAACGAGTGCATCCATCAACGATGCGAGATTACGAGTACACGCCAGAGGACATCGCCGGCTTCACAGGGCTTCATGACTCAATGATCAGCGTCATTGCCAAGCGGGTAACCAGGGCAAACACCAAGAATGAAGCCGTGACCCCACGCCTCTATCCTCCGCGGCAAGGATTGAGGTACTCTCTCTTCACAGTCGCGGATCGGAGAGCGTGTCATCAGAGACGAAGGCTGTCCTGGCACCTGAGTCCGAAGTTGGGAGGAGGTGGGTATCGGATGCGCAGATTTCTTGAGATTCTCGCCATCGCACTCAGCAGTGCCATTCTGCTTGCTGCGCTCGGTTTCTACGGTTGGACGCGTGTTTCCCGCTACCCGGCGTTCGATGCCGCGGCCTCGCTGGGCGAAGAGGTACAGAGCGCGGAAGGATGGTATGTGCTCGAGCCCGAAGGCGAGCCGGTCGCCGGCTTCGTCTTCTACCCGGGCGGGCTGGTGGATCCTGCCGCCTATACGCCGCTGATGGAGCGCCTCAGCGATGGCGGTGTCCTAGCGGTCATCGTGCCGATGCCGCTTGAGCTCGCAGTCTTCGACATCGATCGCGCGGACGAGGTCATTGCCGCTTATCCGGAGGTCGAGCACTGGACGATCGGCGGGCACTCGCTCGGCGGCGCGATGGCGTGTGAGTACGTTGCCGCTCATCCCGAGGTCTTCGACGGCCTCGTTCTCCTTGCCTCGTATCCTGCCGACTCCACCGATCTCTCCTCGACAGATGTGCAGACGGTGTTGATCTACGGCACCGAGGATGGCGTGTCGGGCGACGTCTTCCAGGACGCGGCGGCTCGCTTGCCCACCGACACGGTGCTCGTGGAGATCTCCGGCGGCAACCACGCGCAGTTCGGCGACTACGGGCCCCAGAAGGGCGACGGCACACCCTCCGTCAGCCGCGATCAGCAGCAACGACTGACGGCGGAGTCAATCCTCGCTCTCTTAGGAAGCCTTGAGTAGTCCGCAGTGAGATGGCGATGGGAAGCATCTAGAGCAATTAGCAGTCCGTACGGCTCCAGGTGCTCGTGCACGGCAACACCGCCATCGTGGTTGACCTGATCAAGTCTTGAAGATGGACAGCGACCATCTTCTTGGGAAAGGATTTCGTATGAGCGGCAAAGAACGAAGCAAGATACGCCCCGGTCTCGAAGTGAACATCGTCCAGAAGCACCATCAGCGGACCGGTACCCTGACAACCGGCATCGTCAAAGATATCTTGACGAAGTCTCCGACCCATCCACACGGGATCAAGGTCCGCCTCGAAACCGGGGAGGTCGGCCGGGTAAAGGAGATCCTGTCGAAGACATGAACTGCCGGACGACGCCTTGGCGACCGCCCGCCGAGTGAGCGTCCTCGTCCCGCACTCCGGGGAGGGGAAACCGTCGGATTCCCGCTGCGATACGTCACCCAAGCAAGCAAGTGCTGCCCAGACAGCTATGAAGATACCTTCGACGTGCTAAAACGCGATGCGACTCCGGCCACTCTCTACGAGACATGCGAAGATCGTTTCATTCGCAATTAACGCGCTGCCGGAGCACCGCATCCATCATCGATCCTCATCGTCTTCCCCGGCTTTCGCCAGGCGGTCTCCTTGGAGTTCCAGACCGTTTGTCACCCGCGCCAGACCGGCAAGAAAGCCGGCCTTGTCCAACGGAGAAACGATCTTCGAAACAGACCTTCCCGACTCTCGATAGTCGATCCGTAGCCGGTCGACAGACAGAGCCGGCGCGCTGCTGGGGTCTCTCGTGGGTCCGACAACCACAATCGACGATAACGAAATGCGCACGCGTGTCCATCCCGCGCGAATGATGAGGTACGGCGCTCGGATCTCATACGAAACGGGATACGCAAGGGCGAAGACAACCACCAGATAGAAGAGAAGACTCAGAAGAAGGATGCACGAAGCCACGTGAGCCAGTCCCTCCGCCCTGATCTGCCACGCGGTGCCGCCCGCAAGAGCGATGCCGATGCCAGAGACAACGGTCATGAGCCACACATCGATCTTGGACGCATACACTTCGCAATTGCGCATAACGGGTATCCCTTCTTGGTTCTCGTTTCCTCTGCCTTCGTTTTTCAAGCCGTGAGCATACCCTGCGCAGATTCTGGCCGCAGCAAGATCGAGACCGATCCCCGTTCTCGAAGCGCTCAAGACACCTCCGCCTGCTGCATATCGAGTTCGAACCCTCTCACCGTCAACCCTTCCGGGGGAGTCCTTGAGAGCGGGTGATCCTGGCAAACCACGAGCAACCAGGAGATCGTCGGGTTTTCCACTGCTCAGCCGTTCGTGTCGCCGCAGAGCGGTCAGCCGGATCAAAGATGGACCGAGAACGGATGTCTGGCAGCCATCACGCTACTTGCTCCAGCAAGGCTCTCGATCACTCGATGGATTCGCGGTTAGATTCACCAACCCCGTGCCATCGTCGTTCATGGAGTAGATTTCATCGTTCCCATCGCGGTCGCTTGTGAACGCGATTCGCCCGCCATCCGGCGACCAACTCGGATCACCGTCGAACCCGGAACTGTTCGTCAACCGTGCGACTCCGGTTCCATCGGCGTTCATCGAGTAGATCTCATAGTCGAAAATGGTGACACGATCGCTGCTGAATGCGATCTTCACTCCGTCTGGCGACCAGGCCGGGTCGCGGTTGTTGTCCGGGCTGTTGGTGAGGTTGGCGACGCCGGTTCCGTCCGGGTTCATGGTGAAGATCTCATAGCTGCCACTTCGAGAGCTGGCAAACGCGATCCTCGTCCCATCCGGTGACCAGGCAGGCTCAATATCGATGTCTGCGTTGTTCGTGATATTAGCAAGGCCTGTGCCATCGGCATTGACGACAAAGATCTCGAACCATCCGTCCCGATCGCTCTGGAAGGCGATCTTTGTTCCATCCGCCGACCAGGTGGGGTGCAAGTCGTGATCGGGATGGTTTGTCAGCCTTCTTGGATCGGATCCGTCGCGGTTCATCACATAGATCTCGCCATTGCCGTCACGGTGGCTGCAAAAGGCGATCTTCGTCCCATCCGCCGACCAGACCGCCTCGGAGTCCCACGCGGGGTCAAAGGTGCGGCGGGTTGGGTCGGAGCCGTTGGGGTTCATCTCGTAGATATCGCCCCCGAGACGGAAGCTCGTGAACAGAATCCCTCGGTCGATCCCTCCGCCCCCCGCGGGGATAATCTCAACGGTCAGTTCGTCGGTTGCCACTCTGCCCTCTGCATCCGTTGCCGTGACGGTCACCGTGTGCATCCCCAACGCAAGATCGTTTCGGCTGAACATCTCCGACTGACCGATCACACCCGACAAGCTTGACACCCACTCATACACCACCCCCGCAGGCGCCCCGTTGTTGCCTATCAACGTGACGGCAGCGCCAAAGAAGATCATCTCCCCCTGCTCAAACGTAGCTCCCGATCCAGGAGACGTCGCAATCACGACAAGAGTCCCTTGAGGTCCCGTGCATCCCACGAATAGCGCCAGCCCCACGCCCACGATTCCTGTCAGGATCCTGCGAAACATGCCGCCTCCCCTCTATTTCCGCCCACTAGGCTCCATGCCACTACAACAGACTACTTAATGCCAGACTACAGCAGTATCGTCATCAGAGTCAATCAGCGCCGTTGTTCTCTTCAACATCGACCTGCGCCAACGATGACTCCATGGCTCTCAATCACCGGCAAAGGAAGGCCCGTCTCGCGATGCACCACCCAAAGCAGGCGAACGGTATGAGATGGATCCGAAAATAGAGATCTGACCCCGGAATCCGGAACTGACCCGCAGATGTTCAATTGCTGTTGGGACCCAGTTGCTCGATAGCCTCGGCGCTGACCCAGTATGGATTGTACATCGCATCTCCTCTCCGTCGTGAGATGAAGAAGAGGTACTTGCCATCCGGAGAGAGCGAGGGAAGGGTCTCGGACGAGGCGGTGTTGATGGACGGTCCGAGGTTGATCGGCTGCCCCCAGTCTCCCGTAGAAATGCGGAAGC
>Ga0272443_10007233_pt1 | contig 10679 bp, 6 predicted proteins | sample SSMAcet12_FD_193581 | JGI IMG/M metagenome (GOLD analysis project Ga0272443, IMG submission 193581) | Marine sediment archaeal communities from Little Sippewissett salt marsh, Falmouth, MA, United States - SSM-Acet-12 | ecosystem: Environmental > Aquatic > Marine > Wetlands > Sediment ... | reverse complement strand
ATTTCTCCGCTGACCCTGGTTCAGATGATTCCCGAAATCGAACCAACTGTCGCTCATACCCTGATGGATCATTTCAAATCGCTCTCAGCGCTGTTTTCGGCATCGGTCGGGGATTTGAAAAAGATTGAGGGGATCGGTCCCAAACGGGCTATGAAGATATATAAATTCTTCAATGACCACAAAGCCGCCTGACGGAGACATACGAATCCATATCAGCTCTTTTCACAAATTCGGCGGCGGGCCAGATCCAGGGCGTCGTGAGTCCCGGCATCAATCCACCAAAATGGCAGATAGCAATATTCGAGACGGTCATCCTGCAGATATTGCGCCAGCACATCGGTAATTTCATATTCGCCGCGGCGGGAGGGCCGCACGCGCGAGGCTATTTCAAACAAATCGGATGGGAAAAAATATATACCGGTAATAGCGCAATGCGAGTCGGGGGATTCCGGTTTTTCCTCGATGTAAAGCAGATGACCGTCCTCCACATGAGCCACTCCGAAAGCCTCCGGAGATTGCACCTCGGTCAGAAAAATCAGAGCCTTATCGGGATTTTGGTCGAAACGGGTGCGGAATTCGGAAACCGAACCGCCGATTATGTTATCGGCCAGGACCAGCATATAAGGTCCGCGCCTGTTTTCTTCTGGCACATGCTGAATCGAACCGGCAATCCCCGGTTTTTCATCGGTCTGAGAAATAAATTGAATGCTGTCAAAGCGACCGTTGTAATCGTTTCCGAGATATTCTTTGAATTTATCCAGATGCCAGGAGTTGGATACCAAGGTAATATCTCTGACGCCGGCCGAAACGAAAATTGACAAAGAATAATGGATCATCGGCCAGCCGCAGATGTCGAGGAGATGTTTATTGGTGTTATCCGTCAGCGGCCTCAGGCGCGAGCCCTGACCACCGGTCAGGATGATTCCCTGCATAGAACTGCTACTCAATTAAATGATTTGTCACGAAAATTATACGGATCGGAACTAAATTACAAGCCAAAAATCCGGACCGGTGCCTTTTATCTATAGAATGATTATAATTCCCTATCGTTTGTATCCGATTTTGCGCAGAAATTCATGACGCCATCGCTTGTTGTCATCATTTTCAATACCCAGAGGGGAGAAACCGTCGATCACACCCAGAATTCCCCGGCCCTGTTCGGTTTCAGCTATTATGACTTCTACCGGGTTAGCCGTGGCGCAGAAGATACGAACTATTTCGCGACAGTCTTTGAGAGCCGGCAGGACATTGATGGGAAAGCCGTTTTTCATAATAATTATAAAGCTGTGACCGGCGCCGATGTCATAAGCGAATTTTTCGGACTTCTCAATCAGGTCGGGATCATTGCCGTCGCTTCTGACGAGACGATCCTGGGATGCCTCGCAGAAGGCGATACCGAATTTGATGCCCGGAGCCGAATTGACCATGATTTCATAAACATCTTCAACGGTTTTTATGAAATGGGACTGCCCCAGAATCACATTTTCATCGGGGGCCACTTCGATTTTATAAGTCTTGGTTTTCATGATTTTTCTCCTTGCCGAAAAACTCCTGCGCGGCCCCGGTATTGATGCGATAACCGGAATATAACTCTTCCGCGCCGAAATGGAAGCCGAACACCCAGAGCGCCTTACCGCGCCCGCGCAGATTAAAACGGGCCGGAAGATAAATACCGGACGCCACGGTATCATAGGCCAGGGACATTTCCAATTCCTTGATTGGTCCCGGCATTTTAGCCGGACGAAATTCCACTAAAACCGGCCGCAGGGTATTGTGGTCGAACCAGAAATCGCCATCGAAAAAATCGCTCTTATCAACTTTGCTTTTGGCCCGGACATGATAACATTCACACTCACTTTCCGCTTCAATTCCTACCAGGCTGAAACTATAACCGGAGCGCTTATCGGGATAAAATATCTCCAGAGGCGATGTGGAAGCGTTACGGGATTCGCCCTTGTTCTGTTTTTCGCGGATTTTTTCGGCTTCCTTGTCTCTTTCGCTGTCGCTTTGTTTCTCGCCGTTCTTAAAATAGGTCAGATATTCCTCGAAATAGAGCGTATCAAACGAATAGATCGTTTTGTCGAACTTCTTTTCTTCCTTGATATTCCCGTCACTGTCGAGTTTGCGCTGATAGCTCTCGGCTGATATCACTAAATCGTTTATCCGGGACTTCTGGAGACTGTCACGAATATAGACACTGTCGATAATCTGGTTTAATTCCAGCATCTGGCCTGATGCGATACCCGCCAGAATGAGTCCGATTATGATGACTGTTAAGAATTTTATCAATCTCCCTCCCCGGGATAGATAATTTTAATCGACTGAATGCTATCGCCGCGGACAACCGCACGGGCAATATCCATTCCCTCAATAACTTTACCAAAAGCCGTATAGCGGCCGTCAAGGTGCGGTTGCGGAGCCAGGGTGATAAAATATTGCGACCCGCCGGTATCCTTGCCGGAATGAGCCATTCCCACCGTGCCGGTAGTATAGCTGACGCGATTGAACTCCGAAACAAGATGATGATCAGGACCGCCCCAGCCATTTCCGCGCGGACAGCCGTCCTGAATAACGAATGTCGGAATTACCCGATGAAAGATAAGATTATCATAGAAGCCTGACTCGGCCAGAGCAATAAAATTATTCACGGTCAGAGGCGCTTTGTTATATAGCAATTCTATGATGATTTTTCCCCTGTCTGTTTCAATTTGTGCTTTTGGATTCGTTTCATACCTGTGATAGGTTTCCTGATAGTTGCGTTTTTCAATCAGGGATCGGGCATGACCGGCTAAATCCATCCGATCAATTTCGTAAGTATCTTTCAATATGTTCGCGGCTTCCCGGCGAATTATAAACCACTGGTTATCAAGGGCTTTTTCCAGTGAGGCTGTCATGAGTGAATCATATTCGGCAATACGGCCAAAACCCCTGAAGGCGTCCAGCATAGAGCGCAGGTAATCGTCCGACAATTGTCCGGTATTATCCAGATATCGGGCGGTTATCGGTTCAATTAGTGCAGTCAGATTTAACCCGGCGGCCAGATCAATCGCTACCGCGGCAACAACATAGTCACTGTCATTCAAACAGCGCCTGATAAACGGTTCGGCTTTCAGGGAATCAATATCGACCAGAGAATTCAAAGCGGTTACCCTGACCAATGGAGCCGGGTCATTCAAAAGCGGTGTCAAACGGGCTCTGGCGGCCGAAGAATTGATAAAGGCCAAACCTTCGGCCAACTTAACCTTATGCCAAGTTTGCCATTCCACTAGTATTTCATCGATTAAAGACAAGGGAGCGCCAAGTTGCAACAGGGCCTTGACAGCCGACGCCTGTGGATTGGGTCTTGTCTCTTTTCGATAGATATTCTCCAGAACGGAGAGACCTTTTTTGTAATTCTTATCGCCAATAAGCTCGATAGCAAGCGTCAGCAGTTTTTCATCGAATGACCGGATTTTAACCTCATTTTCCGGTAGCCAGTCTGTTATAAAGTCCAAACCTTTGTCACCTAGACGGCCCAAAGCCATCAGGGCCGCCGCAACCACACGCTCATCGCTGTCGTTTAGACCGGTCGCAATCAAACGCACAGAAGATGTATCACATGCTCGTCCCAACCCGGAATAGGCCAACAAGCGGTACTCGGGATCGGGATCGGAAACCATTTCACGAAAAAATTCACGCCCTTCAATCCGTCCACCCCGGGCCAGAGCATAGAGCGCGGTTTGTTTAATTTGACGGTTTTCAGTTGATCGGCCGATTTCGACTATACGGTCTGTTTCAGACCAGCTATCGCTTCGCCACAGGGCCATAATGGCCGCGGATACAATTGCGGCCGAGGAATCATTCATAAAATTTGCCAGATCAGCCGCTCGTGTCGAGTCGGCCAGACGTCCCGCGGCTTCAAGAGCGGCATCGCGAGCGGGTCCCGACCCGGCCGCAAGGGCCAGAAGGGTATCAATAAAGGTCGAATCACCGGCTATCCCGGCTGCGAAAAACTTGGCCTCAGCCGCTTCCGGCACCGAATCATAAAGATATTGATACAGAGTCGGGCGGTAAAATTCGGATCCGATACGCCCCATGGCCAGAGCCGCGCGAGCTCTCACCAGAGGTTCGTCGGATTCTATTATCTCTTTGTCTGTCAATACAATATCATTGTCGCGCCGGGATTCTACCAGGGCAATATGATAGAGTTTATCTCTCAGTTTATATTTTCCGGTCAGGCCTTCGCAGGCATTAAATACTGGCAGGGTTGACACCAATATGAAAATAATTGCAAACCCCGTCAGGCATCGCGCGATTCGGGTAATCAAGATTCCTCCCGCGGCTTAAATATTTAGTTTGCAATAAAGACTTTCGAAAGTTAAATTTCAACTATATTTGATGTCAATAAGGACGCCTGAATAATTGCCGAAAATAAGATGTTTTTTATTTCATTGACACAGAGAAAAACATATAAAACCTTATGCATTTTAATCACTTGACATTTAGGGGGCTTTAACTATATTTTAGCATAAGAGCAACGTTAACTACACCATAATTCTCATTTCGAGCCCTACTGCTTGAAATTACCAATCTATTAAGGAGGATGGGCAATGCGCAACAAACTATCGGTCTCTCTCCTATGTACTGCGTTAGTGTGCTGTTTTCTGATGGTCACTATTGCAAGTGCAGCCGATGTAAACAACCAAAGAACATGGACAAAGAAAAGGTATCTGCGTAACCACGCGGTTACTAATGAACGTCCCCCGGCGGATGCGAGGTTAAATTTCGACAAACTTTCAGCATCCATCGCTTTGGGCCAAATTTCCACGCAGTCACCCGGTGAACAAGCCGGTTTGACGACTTATGATTACCAGCACAATGGTACCATGGCCCGTCAGATCGCCTTTGACGAAAGCAACAATATGGTGCATTTCGTCTGGATGGCACAGGATAACTATATTATCCCCGGTAACCGCGGTATTAAGTATCAGTCCTATGACACGGGTACTAATTCCTATAACCAGGCTCTTGGTGGCGAAATTGCCACTTCATACTATTCCGGTTATTGTACCACTGATGCTACCAGCGGCGGTGCGGCTCTTTTCTCCTGCCACACTACTGATGTTGAAACCGAAGACTGGTACAATTCCTGTGTTTATAAGGATGCGGCCGCCGGTTTCAATATTTTTCAGACGCAAGTCATTTCTGTTGACCCGACGGCGGAATGGTATACGGGAACCACCGAAGGCGATAATATCTGGCCGGTTGTTGAAAACCACCAGGCCGGTGGCGGTGTGACCGAAGACGTCGTTTATGTTCTGGCCCACGTCTGGACGGCCAGCGAACACATGATTCTTTATCGTGACGTTGGCGCCGACGGTACCTTCGACAATGGTACCTTTATTGATAAGGTTACCGATCTGTCTTACACAGTCGTAGCTGACCGTACTTCGGACAGTGTCTATATCGTTTACACTGATGATCGCTGGGAACTGGATGAAGGCGACGGTGGTCAGACTGACCTTGACGTCTGGTACCAGTCTTCTCCCGACCAGGGTGTCACCTGGCATGGTCCGTTTTGTGTATCCAACTACACCGAGGACAGCTTGTGGCGTGCTTACAGTGATCTGTCGGCCATCGTTTCCAGCGACGGGGAACTTCATATCATGTGGCCCGCCCGCGAATTGAAAAATGCGGACGACTATGAAGATTACAAGGCTCGTCTGATGCACTGGTCCACAGACGTTTCTTTTGCTCGTATCGTTTCCGAAGCCCGTTATGAAATGTACAATAACCAGGGTCTGGAATGCGATGCCGGTGTATGGAACATGTACATTGCCAAGAACTGCGTATCCGAATGCGATGGCAAACTGTATGCTCTGTGGACGCAATTCGGTGCTTCGGCCCTGAACGACTGTTCCATTTCGGAAGACGGTGGTTACGCCAATGGTGAATTGCTACTGGCCGTTTCCGATGATAATGGCTTGACCTGGGATATTCCGCAGAACCTGACCAACAGCCCGACTCCGGACTGTGACAGCGGGACCTGCGACAGTGACCACTGGTCATCCATGGTCCGTTATGGCATGGTATATGGCGATGAGACTGTTGATGATACGCTTGATCTGGTGTACATCAACGATAAATCTGCCGGTGGCATTCCGCAGGGTGAAGGTTGCTGGATAGAGAACCAGCTCCTGCACCTGCGCGTACCTTGCCGGGCCATTATTCCGTCACCGAAGGTCTCGCTGGAACCGAACAACTTCGAAGATCCGACCCACACTGCTCCCGGTGACCCGCTGGATACTTCATTTACGGTTATCAATACCGGTAACGCTCTCCTGACTGCCGAAGCCACAATCAGTTATATTGATGGCGCCGACTGGGCGCAGGTCGAGGGCGGTCAGTCCTATGCTTTCACGGTTGCTTCGGGAGCAAACAACACTCTGGATATCGATGTTACCCTTAACGTCGGTGGTGCTATCACAGACGATCCGAGTGGCTGGGATGCCGAAATAATTATCACTTCGGATGCGCCCACTACCCCCGATATCATTCCGATTCATCTCACGGTCGCTTCTGATTTCAGTATGCCTTCCTATACCACTCTGGCTACCGAAACCAAATCTCTCAGAATATACAATACGGCTCGTTTCGGCGGCGATACCGATGGTGAGTCGTTGAATATTCCGTGGGGAGTTAATGAATGTGACACGGTCGATGATAACCCGGCGACTGAAATTTACCTCTATGACGCTTCCCCGATGCTGGGCTATAACGACGGTGATAACATCACCTACACGACCATATTCACCCAGAGTTTCACCGAAGACGGTACTTTCCGTCCGCAGTCGGGTGATATTGTTGTAACTTCTGAAACCGATTACACGCTGTATGAATACACGGTCAGTACTTCCGACTCGACCATCGCTATCGATATGGATGTTTATGGTCCTACCGATGCTGACTTTGTCGTTGGCGTAATGACTGTTTACCCGTGGAAAACCGGCGTATCGGTCACGGATCTGAATATCGGTTACATAATTGACTGGGATATTCCGTCCGACTCCTCGGTCGATAACGGGGCCGGATACGATGCATCACGCAATACTGTCTGGCAGTATGGACGTGAAGGCGGCGTTGATAACGACGAAGTCCCCTGCGATATTGATGAATCCGATCGTATCGGTGGTATTGCATATCTGTCCGGTACTATTGCCACAGCCTGGACCCATACCAACTCTGATATGCAGCAGGGTTCCGCTTACAATCCCGATAGCCTTATGTATTACATGGGCCTGTCCGGGTATAACATGTTTACCTATGAAGAACCGGAAGATTCGCTCGATGACCTCCATATGGGCGTAGTCTTCGAGAAGACGAATCTTGGCACTGGTGATTCATTTGAATATGTCTTCGCGCTGGCTACGACTAACACCGGCATGGCTGATTATCTCGGCCAGATCGATGCCGCAGCTGCCTGGGCGGCCGATCAAGGTCTGATCTCTACCGGTTGCTGTGTTGTTCCGGGTGATGCCAACGGTGACGGCAGTAAGAACATCGCCGATGCATCTTATATTATCAATAAGATCTTCTTTGGCGGTGCCGACTATCCTTGCACGGCCGAAGCCGATGCTAATGCCGATGGCAACGCTAATATTGCCGACGCTTCGTTTATCATTAACTCGATCTTCTTCGGCGGTCCTCAGCCCACATGTGGTCCGGAATAAGAAGTCTGTAAGATTGACGTTAATTACGGTATAATTCAAAAACCGGTTCCCTTTAACGGGAACCGGTTTTTTTAATCCTGTAAAATCAAATAAGTCTCGGGGAAAAAACGAATAAGTAGCGGCAATCATTGACATTGACTATATTGCCGAACATTTAATTCGAGAAAGATACGGATCGATAAATATATGGATCGGCAACTCATTCGCAATTTTTCCATTATCGCCCATGTTGACCATGGTAAATCGACCCTGGCCGATCGGTTACTGGAAATTACTCGCTCCCTGCGGCGGCGTTATCTGGTTAATCAGACCCTGGATGATATGGACCTTGAGCGCGAGCGCGGCATCACTATCAAATCTCACGCGGTCAGGTTCAACTATCTGGCTCATGACAAACGTATCTATCAGTTGAACCTGATCGATACGCCCGGCCATGTTGATTTCACCTATGAAGTATCGCGCTCCCTTTCGGCCTGCGAAGGAGCTTTGTTGGTGGTGGATGCCTCGCAGGGCATCGAAGCCCAGACATTATCCAATTTGTACCTGGCTCTGGAAAACGATTTACAGATTATCCCGGTTATAAATAAAATCGACCTCCCGGCCGCTCGCACCGATGAGGTCTCCGCTGAAATTATCGATCTGCTGGGATGCACCCCCGATGAAATAATCAATTGTTCGGCCAAGGAAGGGATCGGAATCGATGAACTTCTGGAAGCGATTGTGGCCCGTATCCCCGCGCCGGAAGGAAATCCCGAAGCGCCATTAAGGGCCATGATTTTTGATTCCATTTATGACTCATACAAGGGTACGGCCGGATTCATCAGGGTCGTTGACGGTTCATTGCGGAAGGGAACGGTTATAAAATTCTTTTCGCATAACCGCGAATACGAGGTGGATGAAGTCGGGTTCCGGCGGCTGAAATATTTTTCCACCGATCAACTGACGGCAGGGGAGGTAGGTTATTTCTTTGCCGGGATTAAAAACGTGGCCAATACTCGCGTAGGTGATACGATTACAGATGCTAAAAATCCGGCTCATCAACCATTACCGGGCTTTGTCCCTGTCAAACCAATGGTATTTGCCGGAATATATCCGGCTGTGACCGAGGCTTATGAGGATCTGCGGGAAGCTCTGAATAAACTGAAACTGAACGACAGTTCCCTTGATTTCATCCCGGAAACATCGGTGGCGTTAGGCTTTGGCTTTCGCTGTGGTTTTCTGGGACTTTTGCACATGGAAATCATCACCGAACGGCTGGCTCGCGAATACGATCAACTCATAATCAATACCGTTCCCAATGTAGCCTATATAGTCACCAATGGCAAAGGTGAAAAACTGGAGGTGAACTCACCATCGGAACTGCCTCCGATCGGAGAGATTGAAAAAATAGAAGAACCTGTGGTCGATTGCCAGATCATCACCCCGGCCGAGTTTATCGGTAATGTCATGAAAATATCAACCGAACGCCGCGGCCGGTACAAGAACACTGAATACCTCAGCACCACTCGGGCCAATTTGTCTTTTTCATTTCCGCTGTCGGAAATCATATTCGATTTCCATGACAAACTGAAATCCGTAACTCGCGGCTATGCTTCCTTCGATTATTCTTTCCCCTATTATGAAGAATCAAAACTGGTCAAATTGGATATCCTGGTCAACAACGATCCCGTTGACGCTCTCTCGGTCATTTTGCATCAGGATAAGGCTTATTATTACGGCCGGGCATTGTGCGAAAAGCTGGCTACCCTGATACCGCGCCAGATGTTCGAGGTTATTGTCCAGGCCGCTATTGGCTCCCGGATAATATCCCGCGCAGTAATCAAGGCTCTGCGCAAGAATGTGACGGCTAAATGCTATGGTGGTGATATAACCCGCAAGCGGAAACTTTTGGAAAGGCAGAAAGAGGGCAAAAAACGGATGAAACAGATCGGGGTGGTGGAAATCCCACAGGAGGCTTTTCTGGCGGCTCTGCAGATTGATAAAAACTAAAAATTTATTGCGTTATTTTTTCAAGTGATGTTCCAGCGCCCGCCACAAATCGGCATCGATCTCGGCGCCATATTCGCGGGCTTTCCGGGCATAGAAGTATGATTTTTCATAATCCCCCTGATTATAATACAGACCGGCCAGTTTGCCGTAGAGTATATCCTTTTCCGAGGCATTCCCAAGAGCTTCTTCAAATATCTGAATCGTGATTTCCGGCTGACCGTCACGATAATGGCATTCCCCCCACATAATCCAGCTATAGATCAATTGCGGTTCCTGCCTTGCTACGGTCTTGAACATTTCAGCGGCCCGGATATTTTCACCCAGATCGTAATATAATCTGCCCAGTTCCAGAAGAACCGGTGTTTCCCGGTTGCCTCGCTCCAAAGCCAATTCATAAAGTTCAGCCAGCCTGCGGCGATCCTTCTCCTTCAGTCCTTGATGGCCTTCGGAAAAATCAATTTCACGGGTCAGGCGGATTATGCCACGATTAATATTATCCAGTTCCATAGCAACCTGCCTTTTGAACCGCGGGGTCATTAGGCCGCCGCCCTCCACATGCACGCCTCCGAAGACATGAGTCATTTCATGGACGATGATAAAGGGCAGGATCATCTGGTGTTGCGGGGAATCGCGGTACATCTTTATAATCATGCCCCGATACGGAATAGTGACTCCCTCCACGCTGGTCTGGGCCAGAAACATCTCGCCGGGAAGAAGGGTAAACCCGATCAGGATATCGGCCTGCCCGGGATCCACCTCGCTGATCATTATGGAAGTCAGGCTGTCCATAGCGATATTATCCTGATGCGACCAGTAATCATAGGACAGGATTTCGAGTTTTACGCCCAGAACATCGGCCAGGTTATCCGCTGTAATGTCAAGCGCTTCGCGCGCCCGTTTCTCCCAGTCGGGCTGGGCGGCAAAACTCTGGTCAGCGACGACCTTAACCCAGACTGTTCTTAAAGGTTTGTTGGTGGCGGC
>Ga0272443_10007230_pt1 | contig 10680 bp, 9 predicted proteins | sample SSMAcet12_FD_193581 | JGI IMG/M metagenome (GOLD analysis project Ga0272443, IMG submission 193581) | Marine sediment archaeal communities from Little Sippewissett salt marsh, Falmouth, MA, United States - SSM-Acet-12 | ecosystem: Environmental > Aquatic > Marine > Wetlands > Sediment ... | reverse complement strand
GACGACGAAAACGCCGACAGCAACTGTAGGAGCGTCGACTCGACGTATGAGCAAGAGCCAGATCGCAAACAACGACAAGAATGTTGCTGGCATCTTGCCTCACCCGGCTCGAATCGTGCCGGAGATCTTCTGGAACTGCAAGGACGCACGTCGCACCGAGGCGGGTGAGGACTTGCCCGAGGGTTCTACTCCTCGATGGTAACACGCACGTCGTCGTAGTATGCGACGCACCGCTCGGTGAAGCTCTCTTCGCCGAGGAGAAGGACCCACTCCGTGGTGTCCTCGAAGGCCTCTGTCAGGAAGCCCGAGAAGGCGACCTCGCCGTCGATCCGCAGCTCGTACGCTCCTCTGGCGAACGCGAATGCGTAGGTGTGCCAGCGATAGACATCCGGCTCGAACGGAATCGGACGCGGAACGTCGCTTCCATGCTCCGAGGGTTCGCGGACGTACGATCCGCCACCGGTTCCGGTGAACAGGTAGTAGGGGAGCGAACCGGCAATCGAGTCGAGATCGCGGCGTGCCGGCGAGAAGAGGAAGGTGTGGTTGTCCTGATTCTGAAGCGTCATGATCCGACACGAGAAGACCGCCCGCTGGCCGACGCGGAGCGGCGGGATCGAGACGGCCGTGTATCGTCGATGCCAATGCTCGTCGCCACTGTGGATGTACAACGCGTAGCCCGGATCGCCCGCGATCCGGTCGACGGAAGCGTCCCCCGCCGTCGCCCAGGTCGGGTCGAGCGGCCAGTGGCCGAGCGCCTCCGGTCCGTTGGCGAAATCCTCCTGGAAGACCACCGTCCCGCTAGGGATGTAGACGGTGAGCGGTTGCTCGAGCGTCGCGACCTTTCCGTCGGCATCCTGGATCGTCAGCCGGACAAGGTAGGTTCCCGCCGCATCGTACGATGCCGTGACGATGCGGCCTGCGGACGGTGCACCGGTCCCCAGTTCCCAGTTGTAGGCCACGATGGACGCCGGACCGGTCGAAGCGCCGGCATCGAACGTGACGGTGTCTCCGACGTAAACAACGACGGGCGATGCGTCGAACCGGGCCTCGGGACCGCCGCCGTCCAACAGGGCGCACGACGAGAGCAGCGCGGCGCCCATCGCCAGCAGAGTCGCCCCGACGAACCTCCACTGCATGCGCATCATCCGACCTCGATCAGTTCATTCTTCGGGAATGCGGTGATCACGTCGCATCCGTCCTCGCGTACGATCACGTCATCCTCGATTCGTACGCCACCGTAGCCGGCGTAGTAGATCCCCGGCTCGATCGTCGCCACCATGCCGGGCTCCAACGTGTCCGTGCCGCTCGGCCGGAGGCCGGGTGCCTCATGGACTTCCAGGCCGATACCGTGTCCCAGCCCGTGTCCGAACGCATCTCCATGGCCGGCTTCGACGATCAGGTTCCGCGCGACGGCGTCGACCGCTTCCGCCGAGGCGCCGCCGTGAACGGCATCGATCGCGGCGAGGTTCGCGCGCAGCACGATGTCGTAGATCTCCTTCGCTCTCGCCCCCGCAGCTCCGACGGAGACGGTCCGCGTGATGTCCGAGCGGTACCCGTCGACGCAGGCACCGAAGTCGAACAACAGGAGGTCGCCCTCCGCCAGCGGCCGTGGCGCGAGCGACGGGTCGTAGTGGTTGAGGGCCGTGTTCGGGCCGGTCGAGGCGTTGACGGAGAAGGCGATCCCCTCGGCCTCGGTCTCTCGGATGAGGATCTCGAGCCGCAGCGCGGCCTCCGCCTCGGTCATCCCGACGCGCAGCTCGGGCAGCAACGCGGCAAACGCCTCGTCCGCGATCGTTGCCGCCCGTCGAAGAGAGGCGAGTTCGTCTGCCGACTTGACCCGTCGGAGAGACATCAGCGGGTCCGGAATCGGGACGATCTCGAACGGTGCCAGCTCCCGCATCTGCTCGACCCAACGGTAGCTGACCCGGTCCGAAGGAATGACGACGCGCTGGAGCCCGCGGGCTGCGATTGCGTCGACCGTGGCCTTTCCGCGCCAGCCCCGATCCTCGACGATCGTCACGCCCTCGGTCTCGCCGCGTGCCTGCTCGGTGTACCGGGAATCGGTCAGAAGGACGGCCTCTGCCGACGATAGCAGCACGGCACCCTCGCCGGTGAAACCGGTTAGGTACCTCAGGCTGGCGATATCCGACCCCTCGTGATTGATGGCGAGATAGCCGTCACCGTCTACGGCCTGTAGGGCGGCACGGCGGCGATTCGGGTATTCGGTCATGCGGTGGACCTTCCTCTCTTCGGATCTCGACCGGGAACTGATGCGTCGGCCGCTGCAAGCCTATGCGGCGGGAAGTGCGTTGTCAACGGGAAAACCGACCGCTATAATCCGCAACCATGACGACCTTGGACGAGCTGCGCGCACAGATCAACGACGTGGAACGGGATCTGAACGACTGTCGCGTCTCGGTCTCCGACGGCCCGACGCTCGATGCGTTTCGGGTCGAGTTCCTCGGGCGGAAGGGTCGCGTATCGCAGCTGTTCAAGACGATCGGCCAACTCGATCCGGCGGATCGTGGCGAGGCCGGCAGGCTGTTGAATGCACTGAAGGAGACCGCAGCCCAGGCCGTCTCCGGCGCGGAGGCGGCGGTCCGCGGCGACCGGCCGGCTGAGCGCCTTGACGCGGAGCGTGTCGATATGTCGCTGCCCGGAAGCTACTCGCCGTTCGGCCATCTCCATCCGCTGACGATCGTTCAGCGGGAGATCGAGTCGATCTTCCTCCGGATGGGATTCTCCGTCGCGTCCGGCCCGGAAATGGAAACCGAGTACTACAATTTCGACGCGCTGAACATCCCGGTCGAGCATCCGGCGCGTGCTGACTGGGACACGTTCTACATCGACGAGACGACACTCCTTCGCCCGCACACGTCACCGGTGCAGATTCGGGTGATGGAGGAGACGCAGCCGCCGGTGCGGATCATCTGCCCCGGTCGCTGCTACCGTCGCGACACGCAAGACGCGACCCACTCGCCGGTGTTCCACCAGATCGAACTGCTTTGGGTGGAAGAGGGTCTCTCCCTCGCGAACCTCAAGTACGTTCTCGAGGTCTTCACGAACGAGTTCTTCGGTGAGGGGTACGAGATGCTCTTCTCCGGCGACTACTTCCCGTTCACCGAACCGTCCGTGCAGGTACACATTAAGGCGCCCGGGGCCTCGGACTGGCTCGAGATCATGGGGGCAGGAATGGTCGACCCCGCCGTGTTGGAGGCAGTCGGCTACGACGCGGAAACCTACACCGGGTTCGCGTTCGGACTCGGGATCGAGCGGATGGCGATGCTGAAATACGGCATCGACGACATCCGCGTCTTCCTGACGAACGACCTGCGTTTCCTCCGGCAGTTCTGACCCTCCACGCGAAGCGCGGAGACAGCTACTCCCGAACAAACAGCAGGCACGCGTTCTGCCCGCCGAAGCCGAACGAGTTCGACAGCGCGACCGGAATCGTCAACTCCACCGGCGTCGGTGTGTAGTCGAGATCGCACTCCGGATCCCGGTTCTCGTAGTTCAGTGTCGCCGGGATGAAGCCGTGCTCCATCGCGAGGACCGTCGCAATCGCCTCGATCCCTCCCGCGGCGCCGAGTAGGTGGCCGACCTGCGATTTCGTCGAGCTGATCTTCACACGTGTTGCGTAGTCGCCGAACGTCGATCGGATTGCGATCGTTTCGACGCGATCGTTCGGCAACGTCGAAGTCCCGTGGGCGTTGATGTAGACGACGTCCTCGGGGGACATGCCGGCGCGGCGGAGGGCCATCTCCATCGCGCGCGAAGCGCCGGAGCCGTCCTCGGCAGGCGAGGTGATGTGGGTCGCGTCCGCCGACAATCCGAAGCCGCGCACCTCGGCATAGATGTGGGCCCCACGGGCGACAGCCAGCTCGTACTCCTCGAGAATGAGCATGCCGCCTCCCTCGCCCATGACGAAGCCGTCGCGCTCGGCGTCGAACGGGCGGGATGCCCGTTCCGGTTCCTCGTTGCGCTTGGAGAGCGCCCCCATCCGCGTGAAGCCGGCGAACGTCACCGGGAGAAGCACGGCCTCCGCGCCGCCGGAGACGGCACGGTCGATCAGGCCGGCGCCGATCAGATCCGTTGCGAGGCCGAGGGCATGGCTCGCACTGGCGCAGGCCGAGACGACCCCGAAGTTGGCCCCGCGCAGACCATTTGCAATCGAGATCTCGCCGGCGAGCGCGTTCGGCATCATCCGCGGGACGAAGAACGGGCTCACGCGGCGCGGACCGCGTTCGAGCAGCAGGGTGAAGTTCTCCTCGAACGCCTCCATGCCGCCGATGCCGGTCCCGACGACGACGCCGAACCGGTCGGCGTCCGTCTCTCCGACATCGATCCCCGCATCGCGCAGGGCGAGGGCCGTGGCAGCGAGGGCGAATTGCGCCGATCGATCGAGGCGGCGAGCCTTCTTGGGATCGATGTACTCATCCGGCTCGAACCCGTCCACCGGTGCGGCGATCTTGACATCGATCCCCTCCAGATCGACACGGTCCTCGACGCGCCGCACGCCGGAGCGTCCGGCTCGCAGACTCTCCCAGAAGGTCTCTTTGCCCGTACCGATCGGGCTGATCGGACCGACGCCCGTGACCGCAACTCGTCTAGCCATACTGCTCCTTGATCGCCCGAACGACCGCGAGGTACGCGCGCTCGTCGACGTCGCGCTCGTCAGGGCTCTGCTCGAGCTCCGTCAACCGCGCGCCCACTTCGGCAAGATCGATTTCCTCGAGCGGCAGCGCGGATTCCACCAACAGACTGACCCGGTCCCCGGTGGTTCGAAGGGTGCCGCGACGCGCAGCGAACACCCGCGTATCGCTCTCTCCATGGACTCGAATCGCCCCCGGATCGAGCACCGCAAGCATCGGCGCATGCCCGTCCATGATTGCGAACTCGCCGCGAGGACTCCGTGCGACGACCATCGATGCGCTCCCGTCGAACAGGATGCGATCCGCCGAACGCAGTTGACAGTGCATGGTATCCCCCCAGATTTCAAGACTATAGGAGTGCGTTCTCAGCCGTTCAAGGCGCGACAGATCGCCGATCAGCCGCTCTCGAGTCCGTCGAGAATGGCTGCCGTCCGGCTCGCGCCGAGTCGGTCGGCGCCGGCCTCGATCATCGCGAGTGCCGTCTTCGCGTCGCGGATCCCGCCGGCCGCCTTGACTCCCATCTCCTCGCCGACCGTCGCCCGCAGAAGCGCGACATCCTCGACGGTCGCGCCGCTCGGCCCGAAGCCGGTCGACGTCTTCACGTAGTCCGCACCGGCGGCTTTCGCCAACGTCGCGCCAGCCACTTTTTCCTCTTGCGTCAGCAACGCCATCTCGAGGATCACCTTGACGCAGACCGGGCGCGGAGCCTTCGCCGCTGCGACGCAGACGCCCTGGATGTCATCGGAGACGGCGACGTAGTCACCCTCCTTGAGCGCCGCGACGTTGATCACCATGTCGAGTTCGTCGGCGCCGGCCGCGATGGCCTTTTCCGCCTCGAACGCCTTCGTCACGGCGGCGCTCATCCCGTGTGGGAATCCGATCACGCTACATGTCTTCACATCGGACTCCTTGAGCAGATCGTGTACCTGCGCGACGTGGCAGGGATTCACACAGGCAGACGCGACTCCGAACCGCACGGCTTCGTCGCAAAGCGTCTTCACCGCCTCGCGCGTTGCGGTCGGTCCGAGAAGGGTGTGGTCGATTCGCTTCGCCAGCTCGGCTCGCTCCATCATGCCTCCCTCTAGGTTCTTCATCCGGTTGCTCGTAGCGCCGCACCTCGATCCGCCTTGCGGTATAGGTGGAAGCTCCGGCCTCCCTCATGCAGGAAACCGGTGCCAACGTACCCCCTCTCGAACAGGAGTTCAAACACCCCCCGACTTCGTAGCCGCCACTCGCGCGCCGCCGCCGGATCCTCGCGTCGAATGCGATCCACATCCGCTGGGATCTCCACGAGGACGTATTCGGCACTCGGCGAATCGCGAAAGCCCGTGATCATGCGGGATCCGCTTGGCATGAGTGTCGTCTCGGTTGCGAGTTCCATCTCGTGCATGCCGACACGGTAGTGCCGCGGCGGTTCGTCACGGTCGACGACGGCCATGACGTGCGGCGAGTCGATCCACCACTCCACACGGAGCCGATCCGTCGCAAGCCCAAGGTTCGGTTCGTCGTACACCTCGGCGTACCGATTGCGTGCGTAGCCCGTCGCAATCGCTCCCAGTCGGTTCAACGCAAGGTGCGCGTCTACACTGCGAAGCGGATCGAGGTCCCAGAAGACCAGATCGACCGCATCCTCTTGGTGAATCCGCCGCTCTGCCATGCGCAGCGCCCGCGCGATGCCGCGATTCCGGGCCGCTGGATGGACTCCTCGAAAGACCGTGCGACGCGCCGAATACGCATCGATCGATGCGTGCAGATCCACCAACGCACCCGTCACCGATCTCTCGTCGGTATCGCCTCGCGCCGCGAGAATCAATCCCCCGCAGGCACGAACGTCGACGAGTGCGGGAACGTGCCAGATCGAGCGCGCCCGCCGGCCGAGGACGGCTCGTTGGAGATCGACACAGGCACCGAACTCGTCCGGGCTTCGCAGAGGCTCAATCCGAATCGCCATCGCCTCGCTTGGCCCGCTTGTCGGCATACATCCGCCGGTCCACTTCCTCGAGGATCTCCTCGAGCGAGTACTCGTCCCGAGCCTGGCGCGTGTACAGACCGATGCTCAGGTCGATCGTATGCCCCTCGATGCCTACTTGCTCCGGGATCCCCTTGATCTCGGCTCTCAGACGTTCCGCAACGAGCTGCGCATCGCCCCGGCCGTTCGTCTCCGGCATCAGGACGAGGAACTCGTCCCCGCCGTAGCGAATCACGCGATCGGCGGCACGGACGCTGTCCTCCAGCATCCGCGCGATCTCGCAGAGCACGTCGTCTCCGCGAAGATGTCCGAACGCGTTGTTCACGGCCCGAAAGCCGTCGATGTCGATCATCATCAGCGCCAGCGGCCGGTCGTATCGATCCGCCCTGCTCAGCTCCGATGCGATGATCGAGTTGAAGTAGTGCCGGTTGAACAGCCCGGTGAGCGGATCGCGGATCGCCTGCTCTCGCAACGTGTCTTGCGACGCGAGATTCGACAGCGCGATCGCGAGATGATTCGCGACGACCTCGAGGAGCTGGCGATCCTCATCGTCGAAGAACCCCGCTTGCTGGCTCTCGACGTTGATGATGCCGAGAATGTTCCCGCTGAACAGGACGGGGACCGCCAACTCGGAACGCGTGCCGGGGATCGCCTCGACGTACCTCGCATCGGTCTTCACGTCGCCAACAAGCAGCGGCCGACGGTTCGTCGCCGCCCAACCGATGATCCCCTCACTGCTTGGCAAACGGGTTCCGATCTCGAACTGCCCCTGATGGTACGGCCCGCGCAGCCCGGCGATGACGAGCGAGCCGTCTTCGTCGGCGAGCAGGATGCTGCTCAGCTCGAAGTCGAACTGCTCGACAAGGAAGTCGAGTGTACTCGTGACGACCTGAATGCGGGTCGATGCCGTCGCCAGCCGCTGCCCGAACGAGTAGATCCGAGCGAGCGAGTCGCGTTGCCGCAGAGCGGAGATGGCCGTCGCAATCTGTGTCGCCAGCGTCGAGACGACTTCCAGATCCTCCTCGTCGAAAGCGGCAACCCGCTCGCTGGCCACATCGATGACCCCAACGGGCCCCTTCTTGCCGATGATCGGCACCACCATCAGAGAGCGTGTCGCAGCACGCGGACCGTCCACGCGTTGATCCTCCACTGCGTCCGGGATCACGACCGATTGCGCGTTCCGAAACGCCCACCGTGTGATGCCTGGGCCCTCAACGTGCATCCGGGTCCCCTTCTGCGGGATCCCCCTCGGAGGGAAGACGTCCCGAAACGTCACGGCTTCCAGCACCAGTCGCATGCCGTCGGCGACGTAGACCAGGAAGAGGTCGTAGTTCATGTCTTCGGCGGCACGGCTGACGGCCATCTCGCACAACGTGCGGACGTCGTTGGCCTGTCTCAGTTCTCCGCCGAACGCGGAGAGACCGTGGAGCTGCTCCTTGTGCTTCCGCAGCTGGCGCATCTTGAATACCCGCTCGACCGCCAGCGCCGCGATATTCGACAGTGCGGCCACCGGTTCGATCGATGCGATCGTCGGTGCGCTTCGATCCACCGGGTCGTCAACCGAGATGCTGCCGATGATGCCTGCCGCCCCTCGGAGCGGGATGAACAGGAAGTCATCTACGTGCCAACCGTCCACCGACACCTTCCCGGAGATCCCGCGTTCGGCAGCCCACGGCGTGTCATCGTGCGGGATGTAGTACGCGGGGCCAAGACGGTAGCGATCGGAGAAGACAAGACGGCGCTCCGCGATCGGGATCGGCGGCTGCGCGAGCAGCGCCTCCGCCTCCTCCGGCGTCAATCCGGAGGTGAGCGTGGTGTGCACCTCGCCTTCGAACGGGACCGGGATCGAGAGATCGTACAACGAAAGGACTGCGCGGCGGAACCCGCTGTGCTCGGTGATCGTGTCCAATACGAGTTGCAGGATCCGATCGATGTCGGATTCGCCGAGGATGACCTCGCCGAGTTCGATCACGACCCGCTGCAACTGTGTCAAGCGCGCTTCGAGCGTGATGTCGCGGACCAATCCCTCGAGGATCGGACCGTCCGGCGTCTCGACGATTCGCGACTGCACCTCTGCCACGTACGTGCCTCCCGATCGCGTCTCGAAGTTGTACACCGCCGGCTCGGCCTGCACGACGCCGCGAGATCGCTGCTCGATCTCCCGCAGGAGCCTTGACCTCTCCTTCAGGAGCACCGGATCGAGGTCTTCAGGACGCTCGCCGATGATCTCGCTTCGCTCGTACCCGAGATTTCGCAACAGGTGTTCATTGACGTACGAGATCCGTCCGTCGCGTAGCTCGATGACTCCGATCGGGGCATCCTCCAGCATTCGACGGGCTCGCCGGAGTTCCATCACGGTTCTCTGCCTTGCACGGGCCCGTTCCGCCGCGATCCGGAGCTTCTCGACGAGTTCCTCTCCCGAGAGCGAGAGCGGGAGCCACACGACGGCTCCCGCAGCCAGTGCCCGAACGCCGGCTGCGACATCGTCGTCCTCGACCAGTGCGATCGCATCGAGTTCCGGGTGATCGTCCGTCCAACAGCGAAGACGCTCGAAGTCGCCGGCGCCGTCCGAGCGCACGGCGAACAGCGCAAGGTCGGGACGGGGATCCGCCGGAAGAGCGGCACCGGGCGACAGCATGCGCAGTTCGCAGTCCGGATCGATGCGATCGGCGATCGCGCCCGCACGAGTGGAATCGTCGGTCACAAGGATGAGTCGGGCACGATACGGTTCGCTCATACGGATCCTGTCTACGGCTGGCGCGTCAGTTGCTCGATTCGTTTCTCATCCTTCGTCCAATGCGCCTCCACCTTGACGATCAGGTCGAGGAAGACCCTCGCTCCAAGCATCGCCTCGATGTCGGCACGCGCCAGAGTTCCGATTCGCTTGATCAACCCGCCACCCTTGCCGACGAGGATTCCCTTCTGCGATGGACGGTCGACCAGGATCTCGGCGCGAATCTCGACCAGCCCGTCCTGTCGCTCGCGGAGCCATTTCACGCGCACGGCAATCGAATGCGGGATCTCTTGGTACGTGTGGCGAATCACCTTCTCGCGGATCAGCTCGCTGATCAGGAACGACTCCTCCTGCTCGGTATCCGCGTCCTCCGGGAACAGCCGGCTTCCCTCCGGAAGGTAGTCGGTCAGCGTCTCGACGACGTCATCGAGTCCGGTGCCTCGCGTCGCCGAGATCGGGATGAGTTCCGCGAACCGCTTCGTCGCCTCGTACGCGAGAAGCGTCTCTTCCAGGCGGTTCCCGCGCGCCAGGTCGATCTTGTTGACGAGAAGCAGGATCGGGAACTCCGCTTCGCCCCATCGCTCGAACGCTCGGCGGTCAGCTTCGGCGACCGCACCCCACGGCTCGATCACGTAAAGCATCGCGTCGATTCCCCGCAACGCGCGATGCGCCTCGCGAAGGATGTGCCGTCCGAGTCGGTTCCGAGGCCGGTGCAGTCCTGGTGTGTCGACGAACACGATCTGGGCTCGCTCCGTGTTGAGGATGCAACGGATCCGGTTACGCGTCGTCTGCGGCTTCTCCGACGTGATCACCAGCTTCCGCCCGAGAATCGCATTGAGAAACGTCGACTTGCCGACGTTGGTCTGCCCGACGACCGCGACGATCCCGAACCGCCCGCCCGCTCCTGCCACTTGTCGTTTGGAACTCGGATTCGTCCGCTTCACCGCCAGGTCCTTCCACCCATTCCCGGAACCCCGGGCGGATCAGTGTATCGGTCACAAGTTCCGTTGTAAAGCAGATCAGCGCCTACTATACTGCGCCTCGGGCGTCCATGGATACAAGGATCATCAACATCGGGCAGATCGTCACGCCTCTTGCGACCCGTTCGACTCCCAATGCTTCCCTCTCGATTCGAGAAGGCACGGACCTGCTGTTGCGCGGCGGACGGATCGCGGACGTCGCGTCGAGTCCGAGAGGCCCAGTCGGTGCGGAGATCGACGCGGGCGGCGGCGTCGTCATGCCCGGCCTGATTGACCCGCACACGCACTACCCCGAAGCAGCGCCCGATTCCGACGAGCCGACGGCCCGTGTAGCCGTCGCGCGGC
>Ga0272443_10007227_pt1 | contig 10687 bp, 8 predicted proteins | sample SSMAcet12_FD_193581 | JGI IMG/M metagenome (GOLD analysis project Ga0272443, IMG submission 193581) | Marine sediment archaeal communities from Little Sippewissett salt marsh, Falmouth, MA, United States - SSM-Acet-12 | ecosystem: Environmental > Aquatic > Marine > Wetlands > Sediment ... | reverse complement strand
TTTTATTGAAATGCGCGGATCCGAGATAAACGCGAAATCGATTATCGGGGTGATGAGTCTTGCTGCTCCAAAAGGCACAAAACTTGTTCTTAAGCTTGATGGTGAGGACGAGGAGGAGGCTGCCCGAGAGTTGATCGATTTTTTCGAACAGGGGTTTGGTGAGCAGTAGGGTGTGCATGTTTTCTGCTCTGTAACGTCTGTCCGTGATCTGTTAGGAGATCATTGCTAACTCTTTTATCGAGGTGCATTTGAAAACCCTGCATGTTGCCCTTGTCAGTCCTTTTTTTCCTCTGAAAGGAGGCATAGCCCGTTTCAGCACAACGTTACGCAACGTTCTTTTGAAACGAGGACAAACGGTAGACGCGATTTCCTTCAAACGGCTCTACCCCGGAATTCTTCTGCGAGGAAAAGCTGTCTATGAGCCCGGTGCTTCCAGCCAGCCTGAAGACGGGGTTCTTCCTCTGCTCGACGCGCTCAATCCTTTGACGTGGTTAAGAGCGGCTCGTTTTATCAGACGGATACATCCGGCGGTTATGGTCTGTGCATACTGGCTTGGGCCGCTCGCGCCGATGTATTGGCTGTTACAACGCGTTTCCGGAATAAAAATGATCGTGTTGATGCATAATTACACCTCTCATGAGCGTTTTTTTGCTGAAAAGAAATTCCGTGATCTTCTCCTGAAAGATGCTGCCGGTGTTGTAACGCTTTCTGGGTATGTCGCCCGACAGGTTAAGGTTTCCTATCCTGAGTTGCCGGTCAAGTCACTGTTTCATCCTGTCTACAGACCGGAAAATGCATTGATTTCGCGTCAGGACGCATGCCGCGATCTCGGCATTGGCCCAGACGAGCATGTGCTTTTGTTTTTCGGCTATGTCAGGGAGTACAAGGGGCTTGATCTTCTTATAGAGGCCATGCCTGAAGTGCTTCGTCGTCATCCGGGCACGCATCTTGTTATCGCCGGGGAGTTTTATTATGGTGAGAAGATGATCCGGGAGCGAATAGAGCTACTGGGTATCGGCGGTCGGGTTCGTGTTTATGCCGGGTTTGTCCCTGCAGAACGGGTGCAGTTTTTTTTCTCTGCTGCCGATGTGGCGGTGCTTCCTTACAGGGAGGCCTCTCAGTCCGGTGTCGTTCAGCAGGCATACGGGTTCGGTTGTCCCGTTATCGTTTCCGGTGTGGGGGGGCTTCCTGAAGTGGTTGACGAGGGAAAGACCGGGGTTGTTGTCCGGGATCTTGATTCTCACTCTCTCGCGGATGGTATCTGTTCTTTTCTTGAGAACCGTAAAGCGGTTCCTTACCGGGAAAACGTTGTCCGTTACGCTGATCATCTTTCATGGGAGGTTTTTACGGAGAAGATTGAGGATTTCATGCTGGAGGTAGTCGCATGAACGGTGCCGATGGAGCCGTCTGTGTTATCGTGGTAAACTGGAACAACGCCGGTGATACGATACGATGTCTTGAATCACTTTCCGATGTTACCGTTAAGGAAATGAGGGTTCTGGTTGTCGATAACGGTTCAACCGATGGATCGGCTGACAGTATCAGGAAGCGCTTTCCGCAATTCGGTCTGCTGGAACTTGAAAGGAACCGGATGTATGGCGGCGGGTGTAATGCCGGTTTCGAGCGGGCTCAGGCAGAGGGCGCGGAATATGTGATTTTTCTGAACAACGATACAGTTGTCGATCCGGGATTTCTCGAACCGCTGATTGCCCCTTTTCGATCTCATGGTGCTGTCGGTATAACGGTTCCCAGGGTATACTACATGGACTATCCCGGTCGTCTCTGGTATGCAGGCGGCGAGGTGAATCTGCGTACGGGAAGGATCGCTCATCGGGGTATCCGGAAAAAGGACGGGAACCGTTTTGGTAGTACCTGTGAAACAGAGTACGCTACCGGTTGTTGTCTCGCGATGCGTGTATCTGACTTCAGCCATTTCAGCGGGTTTGATGAACGGTTTTCAATGTACGGCGAGGATGTCGATCTGTCGCTCAGGATACGGGGGGCTGGAAAGCGGGTTCTCTATGTTCCTGCATCGAGAGTATGGCACAGGGTGAGTGCTTCCGGAGCCGGAGAGCTGGATTTTCAGAAGCTCTTGAGAAAGAATCTGTCGTTGCTGAGACTGCTTGCCAAACACCGGGCATGGCCGGGTATGGCTCTCTATCTCTTCTTTGCGCCCTTTCGATTGCTGACGGGAACGGGAGCTGTGCTTTTGTCGAGGATGAAGCCCGGAAGTGTCGGGTCTTTTGGGGGAGCGCGATGAGGCAGAAGATAACCATAGCGAGAGAGGCTGGATTTTCTCTGGCAGGGTTTTTCGCAGGCCAGGGGTTCCGGTTTGTTTTTAACCTTGTCGTAGCCTCTTTGCTTGGTCCGGATTCTCTTGGTGCCTACGCGCTCTCGCTGGCGGTAATTCAAATTGCCGAGGTGGTTGCTGTGGGTGGTCTTGATGCCGGAGTGCTTCGGTTTGTCAATCTGCACGAAAGTCAGCCGGGCAAACAGCAGGGTACTGTCGCTGCGGCCCTGAAGTCCTCCCTGTTGCTTTCTCTGCCGCTTGCTTTTCTGATTGTCGTGTTTTCTGGTTTTCTCAGCTCCGTGGTTAATGGGGATAACCTGTTGCGCCTGATGCTTGTCTCTTATGCCTGCTCTGTGCCCTTCCATGTGTTTATCGCTGTCGCTGGCCATGCAGTGCAGGCTCACAGAAAACTGCTGCCGAGGATTATTGCCGGACAGATTTTTGTGCCGGGAGGGATGCTGCTGTTTTTTGTGCTGATCTACCTGTTTTCCGGAGGAGTATCCGCGCTGTTGTTAGCGCTTCCTCTCTCGGCGTTTGCCGGTTTTGTCTGGATGTGGAAACAGCTTCAGGTCAATACCGGGGTTTCTGCGGGTGATATTGCACGGGCAAAACCTGAAAAAGAGATGGCACGATACGCCCGTCCGCTCATGGTGGTTGCATGTATGGGCATGGTGAGCCACTGGCTGGACATTCTGATGCTGGGCTGGTATGCCGGAACCGAAACCGTCGGACTGTATCAGCCGGCGGTCAGGACGGCCGGACTGATGCGTTCGGTTCTGCTCGCTGTGGCCGGTATAACCGCGCCGATCATTGCCGGGATGCATGGTCGCGGAGAGATAGAGGAAATAGAGAAACTGCTCAGGGTCGTAACCCGCTGGGTGATGATCGCGGCCATACCTCTTGCAGTGGTTCTGCTGATTATACCCGCTACTGTTCTCGGTCTTTTCGGTGATGCTTTTACCGTCGCGTCGCCTGTGCTGATTGTGCTTGCGGCCGCGGTTCTGGTGCAGTCTTTTTTCGGGTTATATGATACCGTGCTGCAGATGGCCGGATACCCGAAACTCTGTGTCCTGAACGCGGCAGCGGGCCTTGTGGCGCACGCAGTGTTCAACATGCTGCTTATTTCCTCTTATGGTATGATCGGGGCAGCGTGGGGACTGCTGGCGGTCTATCTGCTGCTTGGAACGGCCAGGGCGGTCGAGGTTCGGGCGCTTCTTGGTATTCATGCGTTTTCCTTTTCATTGGCCAAGCCTCTTGTCGCAGGAGTTGTCTCGGGTCTGGCGCTGTTGTCCGTCAAGCCATTGCTTGCGAGTCTCTCTGTCTCCGCATCCCTTGGCGGTGGTGTGCTGCTCGTTCTGGTCATCTATTTGCTTCTTATCAGGCTGATGAAGTTGGAACAGGATGAGATGGAGGTTATTATGAGACTATTTTCTTTTGTAATAAAAAGATGACAGGCCAGTGAAAAATAGAGTCGTGCCGTTTTTTTTCGCCCTCGCCGGATATCTGCTTCTTGTCGCCGGGCTTTTTTACCCGGTGGTTTTTCAGGGACAGCTCCCTGCATCGCCTGACAGCGTCAGCCCCATGGCGACCTCTCTGGCGCTTGATGCTGTCTTTGAACAGACAGGGCACTACCCTTTGTGGCAGCCGTGGTCTTTTTCAGGAATGCCTACGGTCGAGGCCTTTACCTACCTTAACGACCTCTACTATCCGGGTGTTTTTTTCGATCTTTTCAATGTCGACGGCTTGACGCTGCAACTGCTTCATTTCGTGTTTGCCGGTCTGGGAGGTTTTGTTTTGCTGTGGCAGTTCAGGCTTCACGCTATAGCTGCGTTTCTTGGAGGAGCGGCATTTATGCTTACCCCCTATATGGTGACCATGTTTGTCTTTGGTCACGGAAGTCAGCTGATGACTGCTGCCTACATGCCCTGGATCCTCTGGGCGGGGGTTCGGCTTCTCGATACCATGCACCCTTCGGATATGGGCCTTCTCGCTCTTCTGGCGGGACTGCAATTGCAGCGAGGCCATGTCCAGATCGCCTATTATACCTGGATTCTGCTGTTTTTTCTGATTGTGCTGAGCGTTGTCACAGCTTCTTCCTCCGCTGTCAGGATCAGGCAATCCGCGATGGCCTTTGTCGCGCTCTGTATCGCGATTGTGATTGCTTCAGCCGTCTATCTTCCTGTTTTTGAATATACCCCTTATTCGGTTCGCGGCTCAGGTACCGGTGGAGGCGCAGCCTATGAGTATGCCACTATGTGGTCCATGCATCCTCTTGAATACAGTACCTTCCTGCTGCCGGGAGCGTTGGGTTTCGGGGGGATCACCTACTGGGGAAGGATGCCGTTTACCGATTTTCCGAACTATGCGGGGATTGTCGTGCTTCTTCTTGCTGCGACAGGTCTGGTTGTCGAGAGGAACAAGATTTTTGTCAGATTGCTTGCACTCAGCACACTTCTGATGGTTTTTCTTGCTTTCGGGAAATTTTTCAGTCCGGTCTACGACCTGTTTTATCATGTTGTCCCGTTTTTCAGCCGGTTCAGGGTTCCGTCCATGGCCCTCATTGTCGTTTCTTTCAATCTTTCATTACTTGCGGGATTCGGGCTCCATGCCCTGATGGATGGAGTCAGGGGAAAAGGAACTGTTATTCTGAAGTCCGGGGCGCTGCTTCTTGCTGTGTGTATGCTTGCTTTTCTGCTTGCTGAAAAGCCTTTCGAGCAATTTCTTCGCACACTCTTTCCATCACCTCCGGTTGAAAGTGGGGAGCTGGCCGGTCTGATCAATCAGGTTCGCTGGGAGCTGTGGAAGTCCAGCTTTCTCGGTCTCTTCTGTTTCGGGGCTTTATTCGCGTGCCTTGTCTGGCTCCGATCGAAAAAGATACTGAGCGGAGTTCTGTTCGCACTGTTTGTTTCAGGACTCTGTGTTGTCGATCTGCTGCTTGTCGATCGTCAGGTGGTGACTCCTTCCAGTACCGCTCTCCGGCCCTCCAGACTGGTTTCCGCCGAGTATCTTGAACAGGCGTTCGATGAGGACGGCGTGACACGATTTCTTGAGGCTGATCAGGGAATGTTCAGGATATATCCCGCGGGACGGCTTTTCGGAGAGAACAAGTTCTCGGTTTTCGGCATCGAGTCAGCGGGTGGTTACCATCCCGCGAAACTTCAGGTGTATGATGAAATGCTCAGGGCTTCGGAGAACCTGTCGAATATCGACCTGTTGCGTATGCTGAATGTCCGGTATGTCATCAGTATGTTTCCTCTCGATCATCCGCTTCTCGATGTGGTCTATGAAGGGACCCTTCGTCTGGTAAGAGGGCCTGTGGAGGTGACGGTATACCGCCTGTCCGGTGCGATGGAGCGGGCATGGTTTGTTCGAGAGGGGATTTCAGCCGGGCAGAACGGTGATGTATACGGCAGTCTGCTCAGTGGCGGTGTTGCTATTCCTCGTCAGGCCCTGATTCAGCAGGCATCGTGGGAGGGGAAAAAACTGTTCGGCGACGGCAGGGTTGTTTCGATTGATGCGGTCCCTGAAAAAATCAGGCTCTCGGTATCGGCGGAAGAAGAGGCGTTTCTGGTATTGAGCGAAATCTATTATCCGTTACGATGGAAAGCGGAGATGGATGGCAGGGAGCAGCAGGTGTTCAGGGTCAATGGTATATTACGCGGAATCCAGGTTCCTGCCGGGGAGCATGACGTTGTCTTTTCTTTCGACAGAAAGAGTTTCGAAAATGGCAGGAAGCTTTCTTTCGCAGGTTTTATGGTCGGTTTGCTGCTGGCCGTTTCAGGCTTTTCAGGTTCCGGAAGATGGCGTCGGAAGAGGTAGTAACATAATTGTAGTATTGAGTGAAAAAAATATTATTTCTCTGCATGAACTTCCCTCCGATGATGACCGAAGGGGCGTCCCGTGCGTTCAAATTTGCGTCTTGCCTTCCTTCCCTTGGCTGGGAGCCGGTTGTTATCGGGCTTCATTCGGTTTCAGGCCCGGAAATTGAACAGGTGCCTTTTGAGATTTACTATGCAGGAAAGGAGTATTCGACCGGGGAGACTGATGTAGGAACGCTTTTCAGGATAGTACACGGTCTGTCGGAGAAAAAATTTTCATTACGAGGTTTCAGCGGGAGCAGCGGGTTGGGCTCAGTGGAAAAAAACTGGCTGAAAAAAGCAAAAAGTCTCGCTCGAAAAGCGCTCGATGAAAATCCTGATATTGAAATGATCTATGCTCAGGCGCCCTCCTTTGCCTCTCACATGCTTGCGTTTGAACTTTCGAGCGAGCGTCATCTGCCGGTCATGTTCGATTGTATCGGCCCCTTTGCCCCGAAAAGGCTTGAGAAGACTATCATGCATTCCGGCCACTGTGTTATCATGCCATCAAGGGAGTTAAAAGAGCTCTTTCTTCGAAAGTATCAGGGTGAGATTTTCCATGATGATATTTCAATCGTGAAGAACGGATATGATCCGGATGCTCTCCGGTTTTGCGGGGCAGGCGATGAGCAGGGGGGGCTTATGAGGTGGGTTTTTCATGTCGATATGGTTGACGGGGGAAATGATCTGAAACGCTTCTTTTCCGCTCTTTCTTCTCTGGTCGGTTCTCAGCCGGCGGTGAGGGGTGCGTTCTCGTTTGCCTTTACAGGGCCGGGGTCCCGGGATGTACGGCGTTATGCTAAAAAACACGGTCTTGATGATCTTATTGAGGCCGATGCTGTCTGGTCTCATCGTCGTGAGCTTGAACTGTGTATGTGTGCTGACATTGTCTGTCTGGTGCTTGGCAGCGTTGAAGGTCACGAGGTGTATATACCGGAGCGGCTGTTCGATACTCCGGGAATGCATGTGTCAATTGCAGGCATTGTGCCTGAAGGTTTGTCAAAACAGTTTATCCTCGACGCGGGCGGCAGAACGGCGCCGATTGGTCAACCTGAGGCAATCGCCGGTTTTCTGCAGGAATCATTCACTCTGTGGCGTTCCCGCCAGTTGCCGGCGGTTCGTGAAGCTGCGGCGGAGAGCTGTCATATTCGTTCAACGATGCAGGATTTTATCAGAGAGATGGCTGTCAGACTTCCCGTTGCGTGAGCTGCAGATAAGAGAATTGAGAAATCGTAGAAAAGTCTTGAAAAAATGTGGCGTCTGTCTTTGTATTTTTTGAAGAAATATTTTACCTTGGTTGTCCTTATGGATTTTTATGATTGATTCATACTTGAAGGTTTAACCAAAAGAACAGAAGAGAGTTTAGAATATGCCGACGATTCAGCAGCTTATCAGACGCGGTAGAAAAACCAAGGCGTCAAAAACAGCGTCACCGGCTCTTGAGAGCTGTCCGCAGAAGCGAGGTGTCTGTACGCGCGTCTATACGACAACGCCTAAAAAGCCTAACTCCGCGCTCAGAAAGGTTGCTCGTGTGAGGTTGTCAAACAAGATAGAGGTGACAGCCTACATTCCGGGTGAAGGTCATAACCTGCAGGAGCACTCTATTGTGCTTATCCGTGGCGGAAGGGTCAAGGATCTTCCTGGTGTTCGCTATCATATTGTGAGGGGCTCGCTGGATACGTCCGGTGTCGCCGATCGCAGGAATTCGCGTTCAAAGTATGGAGCCAAGCGGCCTAAAGAGGCTGCTGCCAAGTAAATCGAATCTATTAATTTCTGATAAATATGGCCAAGAAAGTTGTAGGCGGCGGTGTCAAGCCTGATTTGCGTTTCAGTGACGAGAGTGTCGCCCGATTGATAAATGCTGTTATGCTTGATGGAAAGAAGGATGTAGCGGCAAAAATAGTGTACGGGGCAATGGATATTATTGCCGAGAAGATGAAGGACGAAGAGCCTCTTGAGGTGTTTCGTCGTGCCTTGTCGAATGTCGCTCCTCTTGTTGAGGTTCGCAGTAAGAGAGTGGGTGGGGCAACCTACCAGATTCCTATGGAGGTAAAGGCTTCCAGGAGGGACGCGCTGGCTTTTCGCTGGATCAAGCTGTATGCTACGCGTCGTGGCGGACGTTCAATGTCGGAAAAACTTGCTGCCGAGTTGATAGATGCGGCGAGTGAGCAGGGTGCTTCTGTAAAGAAGAGAGATGAGGTGCATCGTATGGCGGATGCGAACAAGGCGTTTGCTCATTTCAGGTTTTAATAAATTATAACGGTCGAAAGATTGATTACATGGCACGGCAAGTTGGTTTAGCGAATGTGCGGAATATAGGCATCATGGCTCACATCGATGCGGGAAAGACGACGACTACAGAGCGTATTTTGTATTATACCGGGCGTCTTCACAGGATGGGTGAGGTTCATGATGGTGGCGCGACCATGGATTGGATGGAGCAGGAGAAAGAGCGGGGTATCACGATTACTTCGGCGGCTACGACCTGTTTCTGGGAGCCTAAGGATGGGAACTTTGCCGATGTCAAGCATCGCATCAATATTATTGATACTCCCGGTCATGTTGATTTCACTGTCGAGGTTGAACGTTCGCTGAGGGTTCTTGATGGAGCGGTCGCGCTCTTCTGTGCTGTTGGCGGTGTTGAGCCTCAGTCTGAGACTGTCTGGCGTCAGGCAAACAAATACAATGTGCCGAGGGTTGCCTATGTGAATAAGATGGATCGCGTGGGCGCTGATTTCTATTCTGCGGTCAAGGCTGTAAAGGAGAGGCTCGGTGCGAATCCGGTGCCGATTCAGATTCCGATCGGTCAGGGTGAGATTTTTGCCGGTGTTGTCGATCTGATCCGTATGAAGGGGATTATTTACGATAAAGAGGATGGCAGTACCTTTGAAGAGGTGGAGATCCCTCATGATCTGGAGACTGAGGCCAAGCATTGGAGGATCAATATGCTGGAGGCTGTCTCCGAGGTGGATGAGACGCTTCTGGAGAAGTACCTTGAGGGGGAGGATATTACTGAAGCCGAGGTTCGCAGGGTTCTGAGGCAGGCGACGCTCAACGGAACTATCATTCCTGCGCTGTGCGGTTCTTCGTTCAAGAACAAGGGGGTTCAGTTTATGCTCGACGCGGTTATCGAGTACCTCCCTTCGCCGGTTGATGTGGGTGCGGTAACGGGCCACCATCCCGGAGATGACAGCGAGATTACGCGTGAACCAAGTGACGATGAGCCGTTCGCGGGCCTGGCGTTCAAGATCGCTACGGATCCGTTTGTCGGTAAGCTGACTTTTTTCCGGGTATACTCGGGTGTTCTTAATGCGGGAAGCTATGTGCTTAATGCGCTGACAGGGAAGAAGGAGCGCGTCGGAAGGCTGATGCAGATGCATTCCAATAAGCGGGAGGATCGTGACGCAGTGTTTGCTGGTGATATTGCTGCGGCTGTCGGGCTGAAGGATGTGAAGACAGGTGATACGCTCTGTGATGCCGGTAAGCCTATCGTGCTTGAGAAAATGGTGTTTCCTGAGCCGGTTATACAGATCGCTATTGAGCCGAAAACCAAAGCTGATTCGGATAAGTTGGGTGTTTCTCTTGGGAAGCTTGCTGAAGAGGATCCTACTTTCAGGGTGTCCTCTGACGAAGAAACCGGTCAGACCCTGATTGCGGGCATGGGCGAATTGCATCTGGAGGTGCTGGTTGATCGCCTTAAGCGCGAGTTCAAGGTTGAAGCTAATGTCGGTCAGCCCCAGGTTGCCTACCGTGAGACGATACGTGGTACGGTTGAGCATGAAGGGAAGTTCGTCAGGCAGTCAGGCGGTAAAGGTCAGTTCGGTCTGGTGAATATCAGGGTAGAGCCTCTTGAAGAGGGTAAAGGGTATGAGTTTGTCGATGCGGTCAAGGGTGGTGTGGTGCCAAGAGAATATATTCCTGCGGTATCAGCCGGTATTCAGGAGGCGATGAAAGATGGTGTTGTTGCCGGATATCCTGTTCAGGATGTGAAGGTTACGCTTTACGACGGAAAATATCATGACGTCGATTCATCGGAAATGTCATTTAAAATCGCAGGGTCCATTGGTTTCAAGGGCGCGGCGAGAAAAGCTGATCCTGTTCTGCTCGAACCGATCATGAAGGTTGAGGTTATCACTCCGGAGGAGTATCTGGGCGATGTGATGGGTGATCTTTCAAGTCGCAGAGGTCATATTGAGGGTATGGGGGAGCGTGCAGGTGCCCAGTTTGTGAAGGCGAAGGTGCCGCTTGCCCAGATGTTCGGCTACTCGACAGTTCTTCGTTCCATGACGCAGGGCAGAGCGAATTATACTATGGAGTTCGAGTGTTACAATGAGGTACCGAAAAGTGTAGCGGAGACGCTTCAGGAAAAGAACGGTGTAAAGGGTGATGGTTAAGATTCTGAGGAGAATAACGGGCAGGTTTATTTTACTACATAACAACAACAGTTAACCGATAGAGGGAGAAGAGATATGGCAAAAGAGGCATACAAGAGGGATAAGCCCCATGTCAATATTGGTACCATTGGTCACGTTGATCATGG
>Ga0272443_10007226_pt1 | contig 10688 bp, 6 predicted proteins | sample SSMAcet12_FD_193581 | JGI IMG/M metagenome (GOLD analysis project Ga0272443, IMG submission 193581) | Marine sediment archaeal communities from Little Sippewissett salt marsh, Falmouth, MA, United States - SSM-Acet-12 | ecosystem: Environmental > Aquatic > Marine > Wetlands > Sediment ... | reverse complement strand
TGACCTATCAGAAGGCTGAAAACACAATTGCGAAAAAACAGCGTGATTATTTACTGGAACAAAACAAATTAAAAATGAAGGTGGGTCGATCCGCAGAAAATGTTAGAAAGAGTCAGGAAAAAATTGAAAAGTTTAAACAAGCTATGCGGGCAGCAAGAATTACAGCTCCCGAAGATGGAATAGTAATTTTCGGAACCAGTTGGGATGGTCAAAAACATACGAAAGAAGGCACTGTTAGTACATATGAGTTTGCCCCTCCTATTGCTACTTTACCTGATATGTCAAAAGTTATTTCTGAAACCTATGTAAAAGAGATCGATATTTCAAAAATTAAAGTGGGAGATGAAGTCAGAGTATCTTTTGATGCACTGGAGGGAGTTGTTATCAATGGCAAAATACATAATATTGCTACAGTCGGGGAAGATCATAAAGACTTTGATATGAAAGTTTTTAAAGTGATCATTTATTTGGATGAAACAAATGACGGTCTGAAACCAGCAATGTCAAGTAATAACGATATCGTTCTGGCAGACTACGACGAGGCTCTTTATGTTCCTCTTGATGCAGTTTTTCGTGAAAACGGGACAAAGTATGTGTACCTTAAATCAAAAGAGGGAATCAAAAAACAAGTTGTAAAAACCGGTCTGGACAATGAAGAATTTGTTCTGATAGAAAGTGGTGTTAAAGAAGGTGACAGGATTTTGCTTACAATGCCCAACGATGAATTTTTATTGGCCGAGGATATAAAATAATAGACCATCCTATAGATCGTATCTAAATTAACATATAAACCGTTACAACTATTTTGCAAAAATACCGGGGACTAAAATCCCCGGTATTCTTAAATTTATGAGATTGTGCTGTTTTATTAAAATCAGCTTATCTTATCAACGATAACCCAAATATTTATTTTTAGTTCTGTACCATATTGGGATTAGCATCGATCTCCCTTTGTGGGATCTGGAATAGCCAATCATCGTTAACGCTTGGTTTGGCCTGATTCATGCCATCCAGATAAAGGTCAGGATTAGCTCCTGAATTAGTGAGGTCAAGTTCCTCATCGTTTCTGAGCATATCAAAGCGACGATGTCCTTCGAGGAACAATTCAATTCTGCGCTGAACAAGAATTTCATCAACTAAAGCCTGTCCGGTATTGGTTGATTTTGTATAATCCGCATCCCTTTCGGAAACGAGAGCAAACAACACGTCCTGGGCAGATCCATCCTGTCCCTGACGGGCGAGTGCTTCGGCTTCAATCAAATACATTTCAGAAGCACGCATATGCAATATATCCATCGGCGAAATGGTTGGTCCGTCAGACTGCGATAATTTAATATGCAGGTAGGGAACCATATTGTGCGAGTTACCGTTATTTACAATTACCCTGTATTCATCAATTGCGGCTTCGTATTCCTCTTCGCTGGTGTACCTTCCGGCATTTTCACCTTTATCCCAGTCATCGAATGTGCTTGGACAATCTTTCAGAAAAAGATCCTTGCGGTAATCTGTATCCGAAATCATATCGTACAATTCGTGGTTGATGAATTTCGGATTACTCCTGTTCTGTGAACCGTTAAAGTTGTTCGAAGTATAATAGAAATACGACCAGAAGTATGCGGTTTGATCTGTGATCATTTTTGATCCCCACATCCATTCCGGATTGTCAACAGAATTGAAGCCTGATTTGTATTGTGCTTCGCTCATTAAGGTATAACCCTGGCGTGCTTCCCTGGCAAATTTTGCTGCATTGCCCCAGTCGCCAATGGTTAAATAAACCCTTGCCGCAACACCTTTGGCTACATCCACATTCAAATGCGAGATATTAGGCCGGTCTGATGCATTGGCAAAATGTGAAACGGCAGTAGTAAGATCAGCTGTGATCTGATTGTAAACTTCCTGTACGGTATTACGTGCCAGTCCTTCGTAAGGAGGTTCGGTAGCCAGCATAATCGGTACGCCCGGATCGGAAGAAGGATTGCCGACCATATAGGGCTTGGCAAAAAAGCGAACCAGGTTAAAATGTGCCCAACCCCTGTAAGTGTATGCCTGTCCCAGTATATTATTCAGGTCCTCAGACTCTTGTAAATCGGCTGCAGCGTTAATGATATTATTTGCCGAACCAATTACGTTATAGTAAAACCACCACGGGTAAGTTACATCATTGGAAGTAGCCTGTGTATGCGAATTCCACTGCAAAAAGCTTCTAAACCAACCATTACCTGTGCTTGAATGCAAAGCATCGCTTGCGCCAAATTCTGCCGCTGGTATCATATATTCCTGTCCCGCATAATAACGAATGATATTCGGGTTTTGCGCATAAAGAGTACGATGGATACCGTTGATTGCCAGCATCATGTTATCGGTTGATCCCAGGGCAATTTCTGTAGAAACCGAATCTGTTGGAACGGTTTGTAGAAAATCTTCGCTGCAAGAGCTTAAGCCCATTGCAAATGCAAAGACTAACGAAAATGTTAAAATTTTATATTTTGTCTTCATTGTTGTATACTTTTTCTAATGATTAAAACTGCAGGTTAACTCCTAACATGAAAGACCTGCTAGGATAATATGCCTGATCGTCTGTTGTACCTGAGAAGTTGTACACCGGGTTCATGCCCTTTCGCGCAGTGAACATATACAGGTTTTCTCCGGTTACAAATACGCTAAGCTGGCCAACACCCAGATTATCCATCATTTGTTTCGGGAACTCGTAACTAATTGTCACGTTCCTGATATTCAAATAATCTGAAGAAATCAGGAAGTAGTCTGATGTTGCATAAAGATCAGAGTTTGCATATTGCAAACGTGGCAGTTCGGCTACATCGCCCGGGTTCATCCAAGAATCCTTTGCATCAGGATGGTAAGATTCACCAACATTTAGTGAGCTAAGCATGCCCTGGTAAATACCGTCAAGCATTTCTCCTCCCAGCGAGTAAGTCAACAACGCACTTAAAGTGAATCCTTTATACGTAAATTCGTTGCCAATCGACCCTTGTAATTTAGGGAAAGCTGAAGCACCTACATATCCATATTGAGCTTCATCCGCTTCTTTGGTCAATACCGGATCCCCATTATCGTCATAAGCCAGCTGAGTTTCCCCAGTCGGATCACCATTTTCATCCTCTATATCTTCCCAAACATGGAAACGGGTAGCTCCATCTTCCGGATCGATATCATAGTATTTTCTCAACCAGAAATCGTAGATCGAATGGCCTTCCGACCATTTTTTGGTACCGCTAACGAAAGGTTCAGGAATCGACGTAATTTCATTTTTAATTGTAGATCCCATCAAGCTAAGGTTCCACCTGAAATCACCTGTCCGAACCACATCACCGTTAAGGTTGATTTCCAATCCCTGGTTGACCATTGCAGCGATGTTTCGGGGTTGCTCCAAGAGTCCCATGGTAGGAGGTAATGGCATGCTGTACAGCAAATCGTCCGATTTACGGTTGTACCATTCCAGGCTACCACTTAACCTGTCGAACAAGGCAAAATCAACAGCCACATCAAAGGTTTTGTTCACCTCCCAGGTCAATTCGGTATTTCCGACAGTAGACCAGCGGATTCCCGGTTCTTCGGCGTTTGGATAGGTTTCGTACAGCGCCTGGTAACCATAAGAACCAATATTATCGTTTCCAACTTCACCGTAAGAAGCTCTCAGTTTTAAGCTGTTTACCCAGGCGGTTCCGGCCATAAACTGTTCCTGGTCCACTCTCCAGCTTCCACCAACCGAATAGAAGTTACCCCAACGAACATCCTTGGCAAAAGCGGATGAACCATCTCTACGGTAAGATCCTTCGATATAGTATTTATCCATGTAATTGTATTTCAGCCTTGCCAGGTAACCTTCAACTGTTTTATCGGTTGTGTAACTGGTGTTGGTAGACGTATTAACAAAGTTGTTCAATTCATAAATACCACTTACAATAAACTGGTTTTTAAAACCTCTTTGGTAGGTATACTTTCTTGAGTAAGATTCGTGACCAACCAGAACGCTAACATTATGAACGTCATTAAAGGTTCTTTCGTACTGAACCAATTGGTTCAGGTTAACCGTCGTCCTTGTATATCTTGACTCATCCATCCTTCCGGTTGGTGCACCGTCACCGATCTCAGCATTTTCAAATCCTTTGTACTGGTAGTTCTGAATATCGACACCGGCATTAATGGTAGCCGTCAGGCCATCCATCAAGGTAAACCGGGCATAAGTTCTGTTACCAAGATTGTTTCGTTTGTAATCGTCGCTGTTCCAGTTCAACTCGGCAATGGCATTCCTACCTGCATTAATCGGTCTCGAATACAGACCACCATCGTCGTATTGTTTTTCACCTGCTCCGTCGAGAATATATTCACCGGTAGCCTGGTCAACCAGATAAACCGGGTAAATCGGAGGAGTCATCCTGGCATTTCGCCATGGGTTGGCGTAAGTCGCTGAATTGGATGAACCAATATCACTGTTGATTATAGAACCGCTTAAGTTCGTACCGATATCCAACCAATCATTCACGTCAAAGTCGATATTCAATCGGGTATTGAAACGTTCGTAGTCCGATTTGATCACGTATGATCTTTCGTCCAGGTAGCCAATAGAGAAAAAATAGCTGGTTTTTTCACTACCACCGGTCACACTTAAATCGTAGTTTTGACGGTATCCCTGTTGTTTGGCAGCTTCATACCAATCCACATCAGGGAAACTTGCCACTGCACTTGGATTGATTTTACCATCTGATCCAACAATCTGATCATTAGGAGTGCCAACAAAAGGATTATACCTCAACTGCTGGTAGATGTTCTCGTAAGCATAAGCTCTGGCCTCACCAATGGTATTGGCATTACCCGAGTTGAATCGTGACTGTGCAAAAGCCTCAGCCTGCAATTCGTAGTAATCGTAAGCATCCAATTCTTCGTAGTAGGGAAGTGCCTGGTTAATAATACCGGCCTGAGCTTTTAGATTCACTTTTAAACTTTCAGCACCTTTTGTTCCTTTTTTGGTGGTAATGATAATTACACCGTTTGCTGCACGAGAACCGTAAAGAGCTGTTGACGAAGCATCTTTCAACACAGTCATCGAAGCAATATCTCCGGGATTAATGCTTGAAATATTTCCTTCGTACTGAATTCCATCCAGAATAATAAGTGGATCGGCTGACGTATTCAGGGTTCCTACACCACGAATGCGAATTGCCGGTGCACTGCCGGGTTGTCCTGAACCCGCGGTAGTTTGTACCCCGGTTGTTGAACCCGTTAAAATCTGGGCAACGTTAGATACTGAGCGTGATTCGATTTGTTTCTCTCCAATCACCGCAGCAGAACCTGTCAGCGATTCCTTCTTGGCTGTACCGTAGGCCACAACCATTACCTCATCGAGGCCAAGAATATCAGCCTCCATTGCTACATTAATTTGTGTTCCCGAAATTGGCATCTCAACAGTTTTCATACCAACAAACGAGAAAATCAATGTTTGTGCATCTTCCGGTACATCCAGATTATAGCCACCATCGATGTTTGTAATGGTACCCAGTGTAGTACCTTTTACAATTACAGAAACTCCAGGTATTGATGAACCGTCTTCGACACTGGTAACAGTACCCGAAACGCTTCTTACCTGTGCATTTACTATTTGCATCCCTGCAATAAAAATGCAAATCAAAAACAGCGTAAGTTTTTTCATAGAAAAAAATTTTGATTATTTGATTCGACAAACTAACTATATGTATAAACTTCGGTAAATAATTACAGAAGCATCTACTACAGTTTTTCCTTTAATTAAACATTATTCTCACAATTACCCGGTGTCAAAAGTATATTAAAAATTCAAAAAGCAAAAAAAATTAACACTTGATTAAGAAATTCTCAAATAATGTTAAATCGTTTTTACTTTACGAAAGAAAAGACAGTTTGGTTTCTTTTTACCCTTAAAAACTTAATATAAAGGCTTAATATACCTGAACAGGTAAATTAATTTATGCACATTGGTGATCTATAATAACGGTATCGGAATGATGATTATATATTTGTGTAATAATAGTAGTTGTGAAAATAATGGCAAACATCCTACCTGACATATATTTCTTCAATCCAACTTGTGAATATGCCGTTGCAAATGGGAACGCATCCTGGCAACCCAACCGAATCCTGCAAAAAATGGAATCTGACCTGGCTTTTTTACCACTCTTTTTGGCAAAACCAAAAGATATCATATTGGTTTCTGAATTACCGGGTAATCGATACCAGAATTTGCTCAAAGAGTTGAAGCTTGAAATACCTGAATTTACAGACCTCTCTAATATATCTTCTAATGAGAAACTGATAAAATCTCCGAAAGACAGATTACTCCCCTGGGGCTGGAGTCCGGCAACTCATAAAAAACTGGAATCTCTGAAAAACAGTTGTTCACCGGAATTTAAAGATTCCCCTGTTTTTAACTGGCAGCCACATCATCGTAACATTTATTCCAAAAAATTTGCGCAGGGAATCTTAGAGTCAATTTTATCTAATTACCCTTCCATGCATTATATTTCCAACGATCAGATAAGTGAAGTGTGTGTTGTGAAGTCTGATTTTGAAGTTCTGCTAAAAAAATGGGGAAAGTTAATGGTAAAAGCCCCATGGAGCAGTTCTGGTCGTGGATTACAACCCATTAGAAAAAAACCGGTTCACCCAAAAGTCTGGGATAAGTTATTAGGAATAGTTAAAGAACAGGAGTATGCAATAGTTGAACCCTACTTAAATAAAGAATTGGATCTGGCCTTTCAGTTTGAACTGACCCAAGGCAAGGTAACTTTTCTGGGAATCAGTAACTTTTCGACAGATTACAAAGGACAATACAATGGAAACAGTTTAAATGGCTTGCCTGACACTTTAAGTTCAGAAGTATCGGAATTTGCCAACTTCGTTCAGGAATTAATAATAAATCCAATAATTAAAACCATTGAAAACAGTGATCTGGCAAAATACTATGAAGGGTATTTTGGTGTTGACACATTAATCTTCAGGGATAAACATGGGAAACTCAAGATAAATCCGTGCCTTGAAATAAATGTCAGGCAAAACATGGGATTGCTTTCACTTCAGCTGGAGAAACTAATTCATCCGGAGAAGAAAGGTATTTTTCGCACATTTTATAAGCCCGGTAAGAGCTTCTGCGAATATGTAAATGAGATGTCAGTAAAGTACCCTTTGAAGATTTCAAATTATAAAATTGAATCGGGGTTTTTTCCCCTGGTTGATGCAAACGAAAATACCTTATTTGGAGCATTTCTTCTGGTCTAAACAAAAGCTTCTGCCAATTTCTTATGATTTTTATTAATTTTAGACTTTGTAAACCCATCTATTAATCAAATCTTTGAATTATGGAGAATTCAGATATTAATCCTTCTGCTAAGAAAAGAATAGCGAAAAGAGTTTATGAAAAAGAACTGAACAATCTTCAGATAGAACTGGTAAAGCTTCAGGAATGGATCAAACACAAAGGTTTAAAGGTTGTGGTAATATTTGAAGGTCGCGATGCAGCTGGTAAGGGTGGGACCATAAAACGGATTATTCAAACTCTTAACCCCAGAATTTGCAGAGTTGTGGCCCTTGGAACACCAACAGAGAGAGAAAAGACTCAATGGTACTTCCAGCGTTATGTGGCACATTTACCGGCCTCAGGTGAAATGGTTCTTTTTGACCGAAGCTGGTATAATCGTGCCGGAGTTGAAAAAGTTATGGGATTTTGTACAAAAGATGAATATTGGGAATTTCTTCGTTCATGCCCAAATTTCGAACGAATGCTGATACGTTCAGGCATTATACTTATTAAATACTGGTTCTCGGTAAGTGAAGAAGAGCAGGAAAAACGATTTTTAGCTCGAATTGAAGATCCAACAAAGCGCTGGAAGCTAAGTCCGATGGATATGAAATCACGTGAGTTTTATGTGGAATATTCAAAGGCTAAAGATGAAATGTTTGCTTACACCGACACAAAAATAAGTCCCTGGTATATGGTAGATGCAGATAATAAACGAAGGGCAAGGCTGAATTGTATACATCATCTTCTATCCCTTATTCCTTATCAGGACCTGACACCGGAGCCTGTTGAACTTCCTCCAAGATCAGATACCAGAGGGTATGTACGTCCTCCTTTGGAAGAAATGACATACGTACCTGAAGTCTATTAAAAATGAAAGGGACTAATAGTCCCTTGTTTTTGTCATATCAAAAAGATGCGCGGCCTGCTCACCCAGGAATCCGGAAAAAAGTTTTCGATCTCCATTCACTTCGATATAATCGCGCTGAGCCAGTTCGTAATAAGCATAGGTCCAGATTATTTTTTCGATTCCATCTTCACCTTTCACTTTAACTTCCTCTTTTACTGCATGAGTTGCTGACTGTTGTAACTTACTTCCTTTTTCCCCTTCAATGGCCTCCTTCATCGGAATTCCCGCCTCTGCCAATCCTTTGCAGGTAGATTCCAGATCGGGCCATTCTGCAACGTTCTGGTGATTTATGAATGCTGTAAAATGATTTACTGAATTCCCATGTAACAGCACCCAGGCAGCGTATTGAGAAACATCATTCAGTTTTAATAAATCGGTTTTTAACGGGATTTTCCAGGGTCGCCTAAAATACTGAGCCAGGTCATCTACCAGAGAATCAGCGGCCTCAACCGGCAGTTCACCTTCGGTTTTTACTTTTTGTAACAGGCCGATACTTCTGTCTGACAACAGATATGGTGTATCTTTTACTGTATTATTAATAATATCCTGAGCCCAGATCGGTAGCAATTCTGTCTCCAGCTGACTGACAAATATTTTCGGGAATGTTTCATCAGGATGTTCAAAATGAACAGCATTCAGTTTTTTCTTTGTAAAAGTATATTTTGAAACCGGTTTATATTCCAGACAGGTTAATATGTGTTTAATAGCTCCTATTCCTTCCGGTTGTTCTCCTGTATGTGTATTAAAAGTTCTGAATGCTAGATGATCATTAACCACGTTACCTCCTTTCTGGGTAACCAACTCTACATACCTGTATGCAAAAGAAACTCTTTTAATGTATTGATCCCACAACTTGTTTAGTAATTCACTGGTAATTTGTTTAGCTGACTTTTTCATAAATTTCTGTTTTTATTTTCCGTAAAATCAACACAAATGTAATTCCCAACATTTGAATGATTCCTATCATTATTAAACATGAAAAAGATAGTTTGGGTTACTAAAAATCGGATGTTTAAAAGTATTGTTTATTTAAACAGAATAGTTTATAAAGCTTATCTTTTCGAGGTCTTTTTCATAAAATCAGTTACCTCTCTGATGTCGAAATAAGTTGTAGCACCTCGTTTAGTTGCATTTAATGCCCCGGCTGCATTTCCAAAAATCAAAGCGTCCTGAATGCTTTTCTTATTTAGGTAATAGTGTAAAAATGCAGCACAAAAAGCCATTCCGGAACCAATATTGTCTAAAACATCAACATTATATCCAGAATCAACAAATACACCCTTCTTCTTCTGATAGGCAAAAACACCATTACTTCCACGGGTTATTAATATTAAATCCAGTTGGTATTTTTCTGTAAGTTGTTGGCTAAACTGATCAAGACTGCCATGTTCCATACCCAACTTTTTCATTAAAAAAGAAATCTCTTTTTCTTTAATCCGAACAATATCAGCACTCTCCAGCAGATTTTCAACCACCTTTTTATCGAAAAAATGTTCAAACAATTTTAAATCGAAAAAATGAATTGAATTGGGTGACTCTTTTATTAGCTCACGAATTGTATTTTTCGAAACACCAAATCGTTGCGGTAAAAGCCCATAGAATAAACAATCAGCTTTCCTTGCCAATTTTAGGGCCTGAGCAGAAAACTCAATATGATCAAAGGCAACATCAAGCTCAACTTTGTATCTGGGTTCATTGTATTCATCAAAAGATACATCCACAGTACCTGTCGGGAATTCATCATCAATCTGAACGTTTTTTATCGAGATTCCCAACTCTTCCAGCTTATCCAAAGCTTCATTTCCAGAATTATCATAACCTAATCTGGATAACAGGAATCCTTGTTCACCAAAGGAATTACATCTGAAAACCATATTTACAGGAGTACCTCCTAACACCCTACCCCCGGGTAAGATATCCCATACAACTTCTCCAAATGCAACAATTTTTTTTCCCATTTTCTAACTTCTGTGCGCAAAAATATATATAATTAAACCGTATTCAAACCTCTGGTTTATTAAATGAAAAAGAATAAATTTACTATCTCTGTTCAACGTTCAAATAATCAGGAATTAAGGACTCATGCTTTTCTTGAAAACTTTTACAATTCATTCAGTTTACTTATTCTATTTAAAACAATTTTTACACCTGACCGTTCAAATTAGATCGAATATGAATTTTTTAGCACATATCTATTTATCAGGTGAAGATGAAAAACTGATGGTAGGCAATTTTATCGGAGACTATGTAAAAGGAAAAAATTATGAAAATTATCCATCTCCAATTAGAGAAGGAATAATACTACATCGTCAGGTTGATTCTTTCACAGACAGTCATCCAAATTTCAGGAATGCCAAAAAACTGTTGGTTGAAGAGTTTGGCTTATATTCAGGAATTGTAATCGACCTTTTCTATGATTATTTTTTAGCTAAAAACTGGAACAATTACTCCGATACAACTTTAAAAAGTTTTTCCAGGCGAACACATGCC
>Ga0272443_10007225_pt1 | contig 10688 bp, 27 predicted proteins | sample SSMAcet12_FD_193581 | JGI IMG/M metagenome (GOLD analysis project Ga0272443, IMG submission 193581) | Marine sediment archaeal communities from Little Sippewissett salt marsh, Falmouth, MA, United States - SSM-Acet-12 | ecosystem: Environmental > Aquatic > Marine > Wetlands > Sediment ... | reverse complement strand
ATACTCCATAACTACCTCCTACAGTGGTGTCATAAAGTTCTCATCCACTTGTTTGTGACCGCAATAGGGACACACTACCCCTACCGCATCTTCCCTCTTTGCGACCGACCTACCACCGATGATGGGAAGTTCCATCTCATCGTCGGGTAGGAATCCACGATTACATTTCTCGCATTCGATAAGCCTCATGTTAGTTCACCTCCTTTGCTGATTTTAGTTTGTTAAACAACGGTTTAGCGTCGAATATCAGAAACAGGATTAATGCAAATATAGGACATGTACAAAACAGTATGATATAGATACCCACATTCACTACGTGTTTTATCTGTATATCACCACCTATTTCTTTGTTATAGACACCACACTTTCTTAAGACAAATAGTGTAATTAGAACTAATATAAATATTATCATGTTAGTTCACCCCCTTCCATTCGTAATGTATCCCTCCATACTCCGCACAGGAGAGATTGTCTAAAGAGTTATCGATTGAGATACCCTCGACTTTACTGAAACGTTTAGTTCCAGAATAGAACTCGAAAGAATCGAATATAGATTTATACTCACCGAGATTCCTCAAGGTTTTATTTCTCAACTCTTGGTTCCTGTTAGTCCATAGTCTTATGGTATGTCCTATGTCCCTCAACCCATGCAACCACCACAACAATCCAGTGTTCAGTGGTGCAAGGGGAGAGTCATTGACAAATCCAATATACCAATCGAATAACTTACCATCGAACTGAGAGATTTTAGTATAACCAGAATCCAATCCCTTCAATACGAGTTTCTTTTCAAAGTCATTAGGGATTAACACACCATCCAAATCTACATTAATTAACATGATAATCTCCTTTCTATGCACCGAAGATGATTAAGTATCCTGCAACTACACTTAGACCAATACCAATCCACTGCGTTGTTGATACTGCATCGTGGAATACTATAAGACCTACAACGAGTCCAAGTACGTTGAGTGCAGTTGCACCCATGAACCATGCACTTGTGAATGTAGGTGCAATTGCGAAAGATTTCCCAAAGGTTGGATATGTAACAAACATTGCAATCAAAGAATAGATAACCCAAGAAGGGACACCTACTCCTAACTTACGATTCATTACCTGTGCACCACAAACTCCAATAGAACCTACTATCTGTAATATCCACCACATAACTATTCTCCTTTCAAAACTTATTTATCAAGACTTATATACAAGGGGGGCTATAACCAAGTATATGTATTTATTTGTATACATCATATAATAGGGGACCCTATTACAATAAATTTGGGTCGATCGAACCTCACGACCATGATATTTTAGGTTTTATCTAGCAAAAGGCAAAAAATATTCTATAATATAATTAGGCGAGTGTTAATTTCGTCATAAATTTAGAGGAGGCCTACTATGAAACTCTTAAAAATGGGCAGCTTACTATTTTTAGCCGCCTTACTATTGATGTCCTGCGCTAATATAAAACTTCTATCCACCCCCGTTGCAGCAGCCCAACCCACTGTAGATCCGCAAAGAAAATTTCACGAGCCGGATGAATTCAAAATAGGTAATCACCCCCCAATCACTTTTTATGTCAAACACAATCGTTGGGAAAGCCCATTTAATCCACACGAAGTTCTCCAATATTGGGCTAAAGTGGCCGCTCAACAAGTAGCCCCAACAGTTATGATAGCCATATTGGGTAATCCTAAAGTAGATTGGAAATTTCTTAGAAGTAAAAAAATTGATCCGATGAAAGTTGCAATTCCCAAGGGAGAAATATCATCAGCAGTAGTATTCATCTTTGTGCAAACACCTAAAAAAACCATTGAACTATTTTCATATGGGTATGTAGATGACTTGGGAGTGCAAAACGTATATGTATTAAACCTGGAAACTATGGTTTATGAAAGAAAAATGGTACCAAAACAACAACAATCCTGTCTAGATAACCATTTGAAAGTTGCATTTGTGTCAGATCCTACCTACTAATAATACTAGGGGAGCCTGACTCCCCTAATTTCTTATAAAAAATGTCTAGCAAATCTTCCAAAATATTCTATAATACATATAGTAAATCAACCATACGTACAGAATTTGTGCTAAAAAGGAGTATAAAAATGGATGATAGTTTTATTTTATGGATAATAATAGGAATGATGTTTCTTATATTATTTAATACTGATTGTACTGGAACTCAGCTTCAACCAGTAGCAAAGACCCCAGTAACTTTCATAAATGGAAATCCGGGGGTAACAGAATTAGGTATAGTTAAGTTCAAAATGGAATATGGGCGAAAAGTAGATTATGAAATAATGAATATACATTGGGATTACAAAATATATGTAATAGACCTGGAACCTGGAGTATACGGAGTAACCCAATACGCACCAGAAATAGATAAAATAGTAGGATACCAAACGATTACTGTGGGCAACGAACCCATGATAGTAAAATTTAGGAGATTGTAATGGTATGGGTCTCAACATATTTTGGGCCTACTTATTGGAAAATAGACCCAGCTATGCATATGGGATGGTGGGCAGATAACAGATGGAACTCTGAACTTTATTATGATGATGATTACTATGTAGTTCTTTCTAAGGTAGGTACTTGGACAAATAATTATCGTCCAACTAAAAGTAGGATTACATTTACTACTGCAAGTGGAAATCCCGTTGACAATATAACATTCCATGTTTTAGATAGATTATGGGAAAAACTAGGATCTTCTGATTTCGATCCACCTTATAATAGCGGTGACGAAATAGACCTTACCTTTTCTGGTGGAACTAGTAGAGACATAGAGTATTTAGTGGTAGGCAAAGGATATAGAAATTATCTTACTAAAATAGAATTTTGGGAAGTTTGAGAGGTTATAATGGAATGGGTAGTAAGTATACTAATATGTATACTAATAGGTATTTTTATATATATAATGGAAAAAAGGCACACTGAACAATTGGACAAAATAGCAAAAGTTAATCCAGCAGGTGCCAACAGAATAGCTACATTGAACTGTAGAGCACCTGTTAGAAGATGCAAATACGGTAGGAGAATAGTGTAATGGATATAGTACTACCAATAATAGTAATATATATATTATTATCCTTACTAAGATGGAGAGTAAGATAAAATGTTTGAAGATATTTATAGTAAAAAAACTAAAAGAGAAGATTGCGTAAAAGCTACCTTATTAGCAGATGGTCATACGTACAAAGTGAAAGCATGTAACATGAAGATGGCAGCTGGTACAGTATCGGGAATTATAAAAGATAACACTCGTAAAATGGACGGATATGTTAACTATAAGATATCTATACCTATAAAGGAACTAAACTGTGAATGGTCATTCGATGTAATGGTAGTAAGAGAAGATTCGGAAACACTTAAATTTAGAACAGAGGATTAAAAATGTTTGAAGATATTTTAGGAAAGGATAAAAGATACGTAAAAACAAATACATGGAATTTATACATAAATAAAGAAAAGTGTGGTGTTGAAGTATATAACGTATCAGAAAATGATATGGGTGTTGTAGAAGGATATATCAAAAATAGGGAAATTAAAGTAGATGGTTGGGCAGACTATATGATAAAAGCACCTGGCCAGACTTCAATGATTAAAGTATCATTACTAAGAGTAAATCAACATACTCTTAAGTTCTACCTACATGCCAAAGGATTCATTTAATATGGAATTAATAGCTTATTTATGCGTAATTATGTTATACTGTAACATCTTTGGATCAGGAATTCTAGTATTAAAATTCGTCAAGGAGGAGATAAAAGAGTGGCTTTCTAACAGAACTAAAGAATAACGGAGGTATTTAGCAATGTTTGACGATTTGGTAAAACCTACGAAAATTCCGATAGAGGAACTGATTGAAAGATGTCCATATTGTGGTTCATACGAATTCAGCGAATCAGAAAGAAAACCTATGATAGACGACAAATGGACACAAAAAATAAGATGCGATTTATGTTTGAAATTATGGACCCTAGTATATAACGAGGATCAAACTCCATCGCATATATTACTGGATGAAAATAGAAGAGATAAAACATGAGTACAGCAAAAATATTAAGTATATTTACATTTATAGGACTAGTAATCTTATCTCTAATAGCGTTTGGATGGTCTTGGACAGTGTTAGGTATAGGACTAGTAGTTTCTGCCGTATTTAGTATTATATACTATATAGTATTAAAAAGGATAATAGTAGATCACGATTCGGAGGATTATTAACATGGATTTAGTAGCAATAGTAGGAATGATATATTGTATAGGATTAGTAATAGTACCAATACTAATTAGAATAATACCTGGATCAAATGCTTGTTTAAATGAGCACATAAATTCGCCTAATCCAGCTGTATTTACTACTATATTATGGCCTATAGTATTTGTATATTTATTATTATACCATACATATAAATTAATCGTAGCTACAATAAATTGGATTTCAGGAAACGGGTTTATTACTAAAAGTAATAAAGACTAAGTACATACTGTTAGAATGAATGTAAGGGGTATTTAAAATGAAAAGACCAAAAGAATGGCCAGATCCACCAGATGATAGGGAACTCATAGAGTTAAGGATAGAACAGTTTAATCCACTATATCCACCAGTAATAGCTGAAAAAAAATCATGGTGGGAAAAAGTAAAAGAGTTTTTTAAATAATTTTGAAACAGGGGTATTTGAATTATGGAATTAGTATTAATAGTATACATAGTAGTATCAGTAATACATATAGGACTATTTAGGTTCTTTAAGGGTTACTATAGGTACATAGATAAGTTCGGTATACCACCTACAGCTTGGTGTTTCCTATGGCCTCTTGGTTATATAGGACTTTTTGTCTTTTATCTATATGCATTATTAGAGCTTATGTACTATGGATTACACTATCTCGTAACCGGACAGTGGACTTACAGATAATGATTTTTACCCCCGAGGATTTTTTATGGACGTAATATTAATATCTATAGTAGTATCATTATGTTATATGGGCGCCTACCATCTAGTTAGATGGTTGATTATATAAAGGAGTATTAAAGTGGATAGAATTAAAGGAAAACCAGAACCAGTAGGTCAACCAGATCTAACAGAACTGAAAAAAGAGGCTGATAGATTTATTAGCAGTATCATAGATGGAACGTCTTCAGAAGAAAATTATGAGAGAATAACTCAATATCGTGTATTCTCATCTGCTATGAAAGCGCTTTATGGGGACGATATATTCGTATGGATACGTGATAATGAGTGAGTAGTATGAGTTACCGTGGTGCTGAGTGTCTAGACATATATTTAAATACAGAAACAAACAGGGCGGTCGGCGAAAAACCGTGGTCGTAAGGCGTAGGGACCAAAACGAAAAACAGGACAAGGAGTAAAACAAAGATGGGATTTATAGCACATGTAACCATCTCAGACGAAGTTTATAACGGTACTAGAAAACTAATGAAGCCTGGGGACCAAAATATAGACAAGGTCTTTATAAGGGCTTTGACTCTATATAAGTTTGCCAGAGATATAGAAGCAGCTGGCGGAGAAATAGATTTTAAAATAAAGGGACAAAAGAGAAGAAAGATAAAAATACCGTAAAAAATTTTCGGAGGTGTTAAATGGCAGATGACCATGATTTGGAAAAGGATGCTAAAGACAGGGAACTTTTAGAAAAGATATTTTGTCTTGAACCAGAACAAGAACCACAGTCTTGGCAAGCCTGGAGGGCAGGCGAATCGAATTACAAACCTTTTAGTTTACAATTCAGTGAGTGTAACAAAGATGGCACTGTGTTCTTGGAAAAGTGCCACGTTTGTGGGCACGAGCTGCTCATGTGCAAACAACACGGTGGGCAGTGCTCAAGCAAAAAGTGCTGTAGTGCCCGCACAGAAAAAATGGAGGAATTAGAATGCCTTACGTAGTAAAATGTAAGCACTGCGATTACGTAGAATACAGAGATAAGGGCGGACCGCCCAAACGATGCCCAAAATGTGGATCACCGGCAGAACAAGTTAAAAGTCCGTACGATATGGAAACCATTAAAGTGTCTGTGATGGACACCAGGGCACAAGTAAAAAAAGTAACTGTCACGTTTCACGATTTGGGAGCAATAGTAAATAACATAATAGGGTACAGCTTAAACAAAGACATTCCTGTAGAACATTTGAGATTACGGGTTATGTATATGATTAAGGTTTACTTATGGTTATTATTAAAGAAAGCTCCTCAATTATGGTTACATATAGATATGGCGGTCAATGGGGTTAAAGAGTTAATGCTTTTAAAACTGGATAAACAAGGAGACTAAAATGGTACCCAGCACTACATTCGTAGTATTAAGTTGGCTCGGCCCGATTTGTGGTATAGTAGGTTTTATAATCACGCCGGGACTAACACATATTAGGCCCTGGTTAAAAGAAAAATTTAACAAGGACAAGAAGGAAGTAACTACTAGATTATTGAATAAAGATTACGCAACTATGTCGCCTGTGGACTTATTCAAAGAAAAGGTAAGACTTGAAAATAATTATAAATTTGACTGGCGAAAAAAAATTCGAGTCCGTAGAAAAGAATTGAATTCGGTAATAAAAAATATCAGTTGTGTAAATTGTGAGGAAAGGGACAGTTGTAATAAATGATTTATTTTATTGATGGAGATTTAATAGCACAGTCAGGGGAAGTTAGTGTATATTTATATGATGGGCTTTTACATTTGGAAATAGGCCCAGGGCATAATCTGTGGATGGTTGAAAGCGAGATAGAAGAATTGTCTCAACAAATCGGTGATTTACCCCGAGGAAAATGCCTGGAAATAGGGCTAGGTTTGGGAGTAGCTTCGAGATATATTCTTTCTTTTCCCGAGGTAGAATCACTTACTACTGTTGAAATAAACCCTGATGTTATAGCAGTTCACCAAATGGTGAATTACATAGATGACGCTAGACATAAAGGTATAAATGGTGATGGTTTAGATTTTATTTTACAAGCAGAAGAAAAATATGATTTCATATTCTTCGATCACTACTCCATAATAGATGAGGATACCCTGGAGACGTTAGAAATTTATGTTAAAGCTGCGAAAAAAATATTAGCAGAAAATGGAACTATGTTAGGGTGGTTTGATCCCTATACTCCAGAAGAACATGCTCGTGAATTTTTTGCACTTTTTAAAAGGGATGTTTTATGAATTGTGTAAAAGTTTTTGGAACAGAAGTTTCCGGATCTAAATTTTTAATTGATTTATTAAAATTGAATACCTCTGGAGCCAGAATACTGGATCATGAAATGGGATACAAACACGGAATCCCCTTAGATGTTAAAGAGATACAACAATGGTTCAAAACTGAAAAGAGGCCAGATCAGGAATTGATGCGGATAATGAGGTCTTTGGGAAAAGGGGAGTTACACCCCTATCCAGTAATCATAATAAAGAACCCATATTTGTGGTATAAGAATATGAGTAATCACCGCGGCAAAAAAAATTTCAACTTCGATAGAGAATTTGAAATATATAATAGTTCCTATAACATATACAAAGATCTTATTGAAAACAGTAAGAAAAGGTATGGAGGCTTATACGCAAAGGGGTTGTATGTAAAATACGAAGACATACTTAAACATCCAGCATCAGAGATAAGTAAAATATCTACACATTGTAGTTTACGAATGAAGTTAGACAAAGATTTCGTAATGCCAACACATATAAATGCTAGGGAAAAGAAGTTTTATCTTGAAGGCCCGCCCTGGAAAATAGATGAAATTAAATTGATAAACATACAAACCAGGGTAGATTGGAATTTGATGGAGTATTATGGTTATGAACTTATTAATGTTGAAAAAGCATATAATAATTCACATTACATAAGGAGAATTTCCAAGTGAAATTAAAATCAAGCCGTTACTATCAAAACTGTGTTCAAATAATAGGTTCGAGTGCTGAAGTTATTCTTTTTCTCGGCGGATTTTTTATGGGTAAAGAGATGTTTATAATTGCCTTTGCCTTATTGGGATTACGGCTTGTAAGTAAGGTAGCAATTTCAGAATTTATGTATAAAAGAATGTCAGCCCAGATAGAAGAGGGCAAGAAAGGAGGAAGTTAAGATGCAGAATTGTGTAATACTAAATGGAGATTATAGTTATTTGAATACTGTTAGTTGGCAAAAGGCTATTAAGCTAATGGTCAAAGGAAAAGTCACAGTGATTAAGTATACTGAAATGGTTGTAAATACTGCGGAAAAGGTGATAGTGAAGATCCCTGCCGTTATGAAGTTGATAAAAATAATCCGTACTATTTATAGAACTAAAGTCCCGTTTAGTAAAAAGAATGTGATGATAAGAGACGGTTTTATTTGTCAATATTGTGGATCATCAAAAGAGTTAACGATAGATCACGTTACGCCTGTATCTCGTGGCGGTAAAAGTACGTTTGAGAACTGTGTAACCGCGTGTAAAGATTGTAACAATAGAAAGAGCGATAAGCTTCCTTCAGAGTTACGGATGTATCTAAAGAAGTCACCGATAGCTCCAACTATTTCAGAATTCACTAGAATTAAAGCTGTTAAAGCCGGAGTATATGATTTACTTAAGGATTTGGGCGTATACTAATTTAGGAGAATTCAAATGAAAAAATTATTGATGTTAGTATTAGCATTAGCAGTTGCGTTTGGAATTAGTTTTAGTAGTACAGCATCAGATAAAAATAAAGCCGATGAACTAGTAGGGTTGATAAAATCTGGAGAAGTTAAGCTTTGGAATGATACCCCAGGCAGTAAAGTAATGTATATTTATGAAAATACTGGAGCGCACGATCATTTCGAGACTACTTTCAAGAAACATTACGCTATTGTGGAAAGGCATCCAGCTGGATTTGAGATGTTTACTATAGTGGTAAGAAATTATCAGGATTACTACACAATACACGATGCTCAAGGGTTTATTTTGTATGTATTAGTCGATTATAATAAGGATGGGATAGTAGATAAATGGCGCAAAGACTATTTGATATTGTTGGATAAATCTTATTTTTTAGTTCCTAACTATCCACCGGGGTTAATAAATTACGATTGGTTTGAAATGTCAAAAGAAGAAGCACAAAAGATATATGATGCTGAATTAAACTATATGCTAGAAAATGTAGATAAAGCTAAAGATATAGAATAGGAGGAACCTATGGGACTAGAATATATCATTCCAATTATGGCCGTAGTAGCTATTTTAGCATTTATTGCTGTGATGGAATTGCGAAAAAGAGATAAAAAAAATAATAATGAGGAGAACGAGGTGAAAATAAAGCCCGACACTTCGGCAAGAAAACCGATTAAAAAGGCATTACTCGTTGGAATCAATAAATATAAACCAGAGCTTGGAGCTGATTTACAAGGTTGTGTAAATGATGTAGAAACCATGCATAGTATATTAACCAATAAATATGGATTTATGCCAGAAAATATACGCACAATTGTCGATGAAAGAGCTACCAGGCAGGGAATTTTAGACAGATTGAAATGGTTGCTCGACGGCGCCAAAGCTGGTGACGAATTAGTATTCCATTACTCAGGACATGGTAGCCAAGTCAGAGACAGAGACGGTGATGAATTGGAAGACCAGTTGGATGAAATTTTATGTCCCCATGATTTAGATTGGGACAACCCTCTGACTGATGATATCTTAGCTGCAATGTTCAAGCAATTACCAAAAGGGGTTTATTTAACCATGATTTGTGACGCATGTCATAGTGGTACTATGAGTAGAAGTATTAATCCTATGAGACAGGCAAGAAACATTTTGCCTCCTTTTGATATAAGATCCAGATCTTTAGGACAAATACTACCTAAAAATAAAATGGGTAAAAAACAAACAGAAGGACCTCAAAATCATGTATTGCTTTCTGGATGTAAAGATAGTCAGACTTCTGCTGATGCATATATAGATGGAAAACGACAAGGTGCATTTACATGGTCATTGGCTACAGCTATACGAGAAAATCCAGAACTTACTTGGGTAGAACTCTGTAAAAAATCAACAGAATTATTGAGTGGTTATACTCAAGTTCCTCAAATTAGTGGAAACGCAGATTTGATATTTAGAAAGGTATTTGGCGGAAAATAAAAGCAGATCGAGGCTTTATCCAGAATTTCGTTACCGGGGAGTAGTGTGCAGCTGCTCCCCTAATTTTTTATCTAGCAAAATTGTAATTTTATTCTATAATATAGATAACGACCACGATAGAGGTGTATAAATGTTAGAAAAAGCACAAGAAAAATTTTATAAATCAATAAGAGAAGGCTTATTAGACCAGACTAGTGTGGAAATCCCATTCAAACATTTTTTAATGGAGTGGTTTCCCAATCAAAGGGTAGATGATAGAGTTATGACCAGAGCCTTACTGGATTTTGATAAAAAATATAACTTAGATCATATAGTTATATTAAACGGTAAAGGAGCTATGGCGGTTAGGTTTTGGTGGCAAAAGAATAGGTTGGTGGAGGGAGAAGATGCCTGATATAGTAATTTTACCATCCGCTAGGGAGATAGATGAGTTAAGAAGATTATTAAGAAAATATCGTAAAGATGAGGCGGAGGATTACGAAATAGAAGACTTTGTAACAATGTTAGTAGGTAAAACATATAGATTAACTAAATCAATAGTAAAATTAACGGAGGATTAAAAAATGCCTTATGTATTACCAG
>Ga0272443_10007224_pt1 | contig 10688 bp, 7 predicted proteins | sample SSMAcet12_FD_193581 | JGI IMG/M metagenome (GOLD analysis project Ga0272443, IMG submission 193581) | Marine sediment archaeal communities from Little Sippewissett salt marsh, Falmouth, MA, United States - SSM-Acet-12 | ecosystem: Environmental > Aquatic > Marine > Wetlands > Sediment ... | reverse complement strand
ACGGGAGTGGAGCCGCGAGGAGATCGAGTTCGCGACCGAGGCGACGTCGCTGATTGCGTCGACGTTCGAGTCCTATCAGCGTCGACAGGCCGAGTCTGCGCTCGAGCGCCGCGAGCGGGAATACGAGGCGCTGTTCGAGGATTCGCCCGTCCCGCTGTGGTTGGAGGACTTCTCGGAGGTGAAGGGCTTCATCGAGGAACTGAAGGCGTCGGAGGTGACGGACCTGACGGCCTACCTTGCGGCGCATCCCGCGGCGATCGACGAAGCGGCACGCAGGATCCGGGTGTTGGCCGTCAACGCGGCGGCGGTGGCGATGCGCGAAGGGCAATCGGAGGCGGAGCTGCGGGATGGCAGCGAGCCGCTCATCAGCGAGGGCTCCCGGCCGTCGTTCGCCGAGCAGCTTGCGGCGATCTGGGCGGGGGAGACGTTCTACGAAGGCACGGCGGTCGATACCTCGGTGGCCGGGAAGCCGCGACACGCCGCGGTCCGTTGGACGGTCATGCCGGGGTACGAGGAGACACTGGGACGGGTGCTCGTCGCGACGACCGATGTGACGGCGGTCGTCGAGGCGGAGCAGGCGTTGCGGGAGGCGCTGACCGGGACGATCGAAGCGATTGGCCTGACCACCGAGACGCGAGATCCGTACACCGCCGGGCATCAGCGGCGCGTCACTGAACTGGCCGTGGCGATCGCGGAGGAGCTCGGCCTCAAGGCGGAGCAGGTCGAGGGCATCCGCGCGGCGGGCCTGCTACACGACATCGGGAAGATGGCCATCCCGGCGGAGATCCTCAGCAAGCCGAGCCGGCTCAGCGAGATGGAGATGGCGTTGATCCAATCGCACCCCCGAATCGCGTACGACATCCTCAAGTCGATCGCGTTCCCGTGGCCGCTGGCAATGATCGTCCTCCAGCACCATGAACGGATCGATGGGAGCGGCTACCCGGAGGGTCTACACGGAGACGAGATCCTGCTCGGAGCACGCATCCTTGCGGTGGCCGATACGATGGAGGCGATGGCCTCTCACCGGCCGTATCGCGCGTCGCTGGGAACGGAAGCGGCGCTGGCGGAGATCGAAGGCGGTCGAGGCACCCGGTACGATGCCGACGCAGCCGACGCGTGCCTGCGGCTCTTCCGCGAGGATCGCTTCGCGTTCGAGAGCCCAACGGCGACGGTGTAGCGAAGTCCAGATCCGGCATCTCAGAGCGGCTCGATCGACCACTCGGCGACCGTTTCGTTGTCCTGGGCGAACGTGAATCGCGCACGGATCCGTTCGCCGGCGAGCACGCGTGGCAGCCAGTAGCGATCGTCGTCCCACATCCGATCGAACGGGATGGCGTCGAGCGGGTGCCAGGCTGGCGCCATTTCGGCGCTCTCTCGCGGCTCTCCTTCCCAGTAGCTCGTGACGAACAGGTGGACGTAGTGGTCGGCCGATCGATCGAACGGGAAGGAGAACGTGATCGTTCCAACGGCGCGAAGGGTCTCCGGCGTGATGGCGAGGCCCGCCTCCTCCTGAACCTCGCGGACGATCGTCCGGACCGGTGTCTCGCCGGCATGGACCTTCCCGCCGAGGCCGTTCAGTTTACCGACGCCGAATCCGCGCTTCTTGCGGCCGAGAAGAACTCGCTCCGGAGGTGTCCCGTCGAGAATGAAGCAGAGCGTGGCTTCGATCATTAGCGTTCCGATCCCTCCCCCCACGACGGATGGTACGGGGCCGGGTCGGCCGACGCACGACCCCGACGTGCCGGCTACCATCCCGTGGGCCGAGCCGATATGATCACCGCACGGAGAAGGGGGAGATCGGATGGAGACGGGCGACCTGAAACGGAAGGCGAACGAGCTGCGGGCCGATGTGCTGCGGGTCGTGACCAACGCGAACTCGGGCCATCCGGGTGGAGCCCTGGGCATGGCCGATCTGCTGACGGTTCTGTTCTACAAGTACCTGCGCCACGATCCGAGCCGCCCCGACTGGGAGGATCGCGATCGCTTCGTCCTGTCAAACGGCCACGCCTGTCCGATCCTGTACGCCGTACTCGCCGATCGCGGCTACTTCCCGCGTGAGGAACTGTGGCGGTTCCGCAAGCTCGGCGCGATGCTTCAGGGACATCCGTCGACGGCGTGGAAGGTCCCGGGTCTCGAGGCATCGAGCGGTTCGCTCGGCAACGGCCTCTCGGTGGCCCTCGGCATGGCTCTCGGGGCGAGGCTGGCGGCACGCGACGCACGGGTCTACTGCTTCGTCTCCGACGGCGAACTCGAAGAAGGACAGCCGTGGGAGGCGGCCACGGCCGCTGCGCACCACAAGGTCGACAATCTCTGTGCGCTGATCGACTGGAACGGCATCCAGATCGACGGATACACGAACGACGTGATGAGCCCCGGCGACCTTGCCGCGAAGTTCCGCGCCTTCGGCTGGATCGTCCACGAGATCGACGGGCACGATATCGACGCGATCATGGCTGCGTTTACGTCGTTCCTTGCCGCGCGTGGCTCCGGACAGCCGACGGCGATCGCCGCCCATACGACGTTGGGCAAAGGGGTCACGTTCATGGAGAACGACCCAGGGTGGCATCACGGGGCACTGTCCGAGGTTCAGCTCGAACAGGCGCTCAGCGAACTGCTCGCCGAGCCGACGCCCGGGGCGTTGTTCTAGGTGGCTCGCCGCCGATCACGGTTGTGCATCGCATCCCCCCCGCTATAATCGCTTCGACATGATCACGGGTACCGCGCAGCGAATCGAGCAGAGGCTCTACGCCGAGCCGTCCGTCGCGTGTGCGGTCGTGATGATGATGGGATTGCTCGCTTCGACCCGGTAGCCTACCCGCCGGGGACGGAAGCGAGCACGGACTGCAGGAGATCCTGCGGTCCGTTTTCTTTTGCCCCGAGGGCGGAATCGGACGAAGCGGCGAGGACGGAAGGGCGAATCGCCTCGGCGGCGTGAACGAACGTCCGGAGCGTGCGTGCGCTGCGCGGCGGCTCGGGATACGGGAGGTCAGCATGGTACGGGTGACGGTGCACAAGTTCGGCGGGACGTCGGTTGCCGATGCCGAGCGGTTCGACGGCGTCGCGGGGATCGTGGCGGCGCGGGTCAGTCCGAGTAAGCGGCCGGTGGTCGTCGTCTCGGCGATGGCGCGCGTGACGGACGCATTGATCCGCGGCGCCCGACGCGCCGCGGACGGAGACCGCTCGGAACCGAGTACGGTGCTCGACGGTCTACACGGGTGGCACACGGCTGTCGCGGAGGCGCTCCTCGATCCCGGGGAACGGGCGGCGTTTGCCGACCGCCTCCGCGACCGGCTGGAGGCCCTCCGGCGGCTGTATGACTCGCTGTCGGTCCTCGGCGAGCTGACGCCGCGAGGGCGTGACGTCGTGGTGGGGTACGGCGAGCGTCTGTCGTCGGCCCTTCTGGCGTCAGTTTTGAGGGCACGTGGGCTTTCGGCGGAGGCGGTCGATGCAACCGGACTGATCGTCACCGACGATCGGTTTGGAGCCGCATCCCCGCGAATGGATCCGACCCGCGAGCGAATTGGGCGACAGGTCGGGCTGCTGGTCGAGCGGGGAACGATTCCGGTAATCACCGGATATGTCGGTGCGACGGAGGACGGCGTTCCGACGACACTCGGCCGAAGCGGCAGCGACCGGAGCGCAGCGATCGTCGCGGCGGCGCTGGACGCGGATGAGGTGTGGATCTGGACCGACGTCGACGGGATCCTGACCGCCGACCCGCATCTCGTCGAGGAGGCGCGGACGTTGGAGGAGCTCTCCTATGACGAGGCGGCGAACCTGGCCCGGTTCGGAGCCGAGGTGCTCCACCCACGGACGATCCAGCCGGTCATCGACAGCCGGATACCGCTTCGCATCGCGAACTCGTTTCATCCGGAGCGTCCGGGGACGTGGATCGTTCCGGAGCCGTCGGCCGACCGATGGGTTTCGCCGGCGATCGTGTCGGCGAACGGCATGCGATTGCTGGCCGTCGACGACGGCGACGACGCGGGGCGGCTGCCCTCGGCGGCGCGCACTCTCCGTCGGTTGTCCGACGCCGGCATCGATGTGCGGATGTTCTCGCAGGCGCTGTGCGAATCGAGTCTCGGCTTCGTGATTCGGGGACAGGATCGCGACCATGCGCTGGCGGTGCTACGACGCGAGTCGCGAGACGGGGATGACGAGCGGTCACCGGCCGTTCGGACCGAGGAGGACGTCGCGATCGTCTCGGTGATCGGCCGCCCCGGCGGCGACGAGCGGGGGATCGCTTCGCGTGCCTTCGCCGCGCTCGGACGGCACGAGGTTCGTGTGATCGCCGTGACGCAGGCGGTCGCGGGGGACTCGGTCTCGTTCTGCCTCCCGGCCGATCGTGCCGCTGATACCGTTCGCTTCCTGCACCGTGAACTCGGCCTGTCCGTCGCGGCGGGATCGGGGTCGCCCGGCGATCGTGCGGCGGCGGACGGAGGTGCCACGTGAGCCGGCCGAGGATTCCGGCCGTCGTGCTCGGCGCGACGGGGACCGTCGGGCAGCGGATCGTGCAGCGGCTTGTGGGGCATCCGTGGTTCGAGCTGGCGGCGGTCGCGGCATCCGAAGCGAGTGCCGGGCGTCGCTACGCCGAGGCGTGCCGCTGGATGCTTCCCGGCGCTCCGCCGCACGACGTTGCGTCGCGGATCGTCGATCGTCTCGATCCGGAGACGATCGACTGCGGCGGCCCGGCGATCGCGTTCTCGGCGCTGCCGGCCGACATCGCGCGCGAGGTCGAGCCGCGGTTCGCCGAGGCCGGCTACGCCGTCTGCTCGAACGCGTCGGCGTACCGCGAGGCGCCCGACGTCCCGTTGGTCATCCCCGAGGTGAACCCGGAGCATCTCGAGTTGCTCGACGTTCAGCGGACGACGCGAGGATGGGACGGGCTGCTGGTGACGAATCCGAACTGCTCGACGATCGGTGTCGTGCTGGCGATCGTGGCGCTCGACCGCGCGTTCGGTCTCGGTGCGGCATCGGTGACGACGCTGCAGGCGATCTCGGGCGCCGGCTACCCCGGCGTGCCGTCGCTCGACATCCTCGGAAACGCGGTCCCGTGGATCCCGAACGAGGAGGAGAAGATCGAGACGGAGACCCGTCTGCTGCTCGGTCGGGTCGAGGACGGCCTCCGGATCCCGTCGGACGCGACGATCAGCGCCCAAGTGAATCGGGTGCCGGTGGTCGACGGACATCTGGTCTGCCTGTCGCTCGGCTTCGACCGGGCGCCGGATCCGGCGGACGCGACAGCGGTTCTGCGGGGCTTCCGCGGCGGCGAGACCGTCCGCGGGCTGCCGAGCGCACCGAGCGTGCCCCTCCGCGTCACCGACGCAATCGATCGCCCGCAGCCGCGGCTCGACGCCGCGGAGGGGGACGGGATGGCGGTTTCCGTCGGGCGGATTCGTTCCTGTCCGATCCTCGATCTGCGCATGGTCGGATTGGTGCACAACACGATTCGCGGCGCGGCGGGGGCCGCGGTCCTCAACGCGGAGCTTCTCGTCGCCGAGGGGCGGGTCGGGTGACGGGACCGGCGAGCTTCTAGGACGCGTCCGTCGGACGCCGGATCACGAGGACATCGGACATCGCGGCGGCGTCGATGGTGACGTCGTCGCCCTCGGAGACGTCCTCGGCGACGATCTTGCTCGCCAGCGGATTCTCGATCAGCCGCTTCATCGCACGGGCCAACGGCCGGGCGCCGTAGTGCGGGTCGTAGCCGGCCTTGGCGAGGACGCGCTTCGCCTCGTCGGTCAGCGTCAGGCGGATCGACTGCTCGGAGAGCCGCGCGTTCAGGTCGTCGATCTTCAGGTCGACGATGCGCTCGATCGCCGTCTCGGAGAGCGGGTGGAAGATGATCGTCTCGTCGATCCGGTTCAGGAATTCGGGGCGGAACGCTTGCCGCAGATCGGCGCGGACCCGTTCGTGGATCGTCTCGTCGCTTGCGTCGGTCAGGAAGTGCTCGCTGCCGGCGTTCGACGTCATGATCAGGATCGTGTGCCGGAAGTCCACCGTCCGTCCGTGGCCGTCCGTCAGCCGGCCCTCGTCGAGCAGCTGCAGCATCAGGTTCATCACCTGCGGGTGGGCCTTCTCGATTTCGTCGAACAGCACGACCTGATACGGCCGACGTCGGACGGCCTCGGTCAGCTGGCCTCCCTCTTCATACCCGACGTAGCCGGGCGGCGATCCGATCAACCGAGCGACGGCGTGCCGTTCCATGTATTCCGACATGTCGATCCGCAGCAGCGCGCCGTCGCTGCCGAACAGGAACGCGGCGAGCGTCTTCGCCAGCTCGGTCTTGCCGACACCGGTCGGGCCGAGGAAGAGGAAGGTTCCGATCGGACGGCGCGGATCGGAGAGCCCGGCGCGAGAGTGGCGAACCGCCTCGGCGACGGCACGGACCGCCTCATCCTGATCGATCACGCGGCCGTGCAGCGCCTCCTCCATGTGGGTCAGGCGGGCCCGCTCCTCCTCGAGCATCCGTTCGGCCGGGATGCCGGTCCACTGGGCGACTAGCGCGGCGATCTCCGCTTCGGTGACGGCGTTTCCGGTTCCGTCGACGCGGATCCGACTTGCGGCCTCGTCGACGAGGTCGATCGCCTTGTCGGGGAGAAATCGGTCGGCGATGTATCGTTCGGAGAGGCGCGCGGCGGCGCCGAGCGCGTCGTCGGTGATCTCGATCTGATGGTGTTCGGCCAGCTTCTCGCGAAGCCCTTCGAGGATCTCGATCGTCTCGTCGACCGTCGGTTCCCGGACGAGGATCCGTTGGAACCGCCGCTCCAGCGCGGCGTCCTTCTCGATCCGCTCGCGGTATTCGTCGAGCGTCGTCGCACCGATCACCTGGAACGTTCCGCGCGACAGCGGCTCCTTCAGCATGTTCGACGCGTCGATCGCCCCCTCGGCCGCCCCGGCGCCGACGAGGGTATGCAGCTCGTCGATGAACAGGATCGTCTCGCCGTGCTGCGCCTCGATCTCGCGGACCACCGCCTTCAGGCGATCCTCGAACTCGCCGCGGAACTTCGATCCGGCGACCATCGAGCCGATGTCGAGCGCGACGATCTCCTTTCCCTTCAGCGTCTCGGCGACGTCGTCCTCGACGATCCGTTGGGCCAGCCCCTCGGCGATCGCCGTCTTGCCGACGCCGGGCTCGCCGATCAGCACCGGGTTGTTCTTCCGCCGCCGAGAGAGGATCTGTTCCATCCGGCGGATCTCCTCGGTCCGACCGATCACCGGGTCGAGCTCGCCGCGCTTCGCCATTTCGGTCAGGTTGCGGGAGTACTTCTTTAGGATCTGGTATCGTTCCTCGCCCTCGCGGTCGGTCAGCCGTTGCTCGCCGCGCACATCGCGCAGCGACGAGTAGATCGCCTCCGGCGTAATCTGGTGCCGCCCGAGGATCCGGCGGATCTGCGGGTCGGTCGTGCGGCTGATCGCGAGGAGCAGGTGATCGGTGCCGATGTACTCGTCATGGAGGCGATCGGCCTCCATCTGGGCCGCCTGGACGACGGTATCCAGCCCCGGTGTGATGTAGACCTGCCCGCCGACCGGCCCGGCGATCGACGGCTTGCCCTTCAACAGGAGATCGAGGTCCTTCGCCAGGCCGTCGAGGTTGACGCCCATCGCTTGCAGGATCTCGCGGCCGATTCCTTCCCGGTTGACGAGCACCATCGCCAGATGCTCGACGTCGAGCTGGTTGTGCTTGTAGCGGGCCAGGACGTCCTGCGCCTCGCGGAACAGCTCCTGCGCCCCCTCGGTCATCTTGTCGAATCGGATCATGGTCTCTCCTGGTTTTAGCAGTCATAGCCTTAGACTGCTAATCGAGTGTAGATCCGCAAGCGCCCGATGTCAAGCGGGAAGCGAGGAGGGTCCGGCGAAGGGTTGAGGGGAACCGGAGAGGCTAGCCGATTCCTTTCAGGAACATGTTGACGGCGGCGTAGAGCACGACGAGACCGAACAGCTGCCGGAGCCGCTTCTTGGGGATCCGCGAGCCGATCCGAGGGCCGATCTGCGCTCCGAGCGTGATTCCGAGGATCAGCGGGATGGCGTACTCAAGGTGGAGCGCTCCCTCGATCCACGCCGTCGCGGCGCTGATCGCGGCGGTGGGAATCATCACGAACAGGCTGACGGCGACGGCCGTCCGGATGTCGAGGCCGAGGAAGAGGACGAGTGACGGGACGAACACGGTGCCGCCGCCGATGCCGAACAGCTTCGTCGCGGTGCCGGCGGCGAGGCCGAGGACGACCACAAGCAGGTAGAAGACGGGCCCGGAGGTCCTCGTCTCCCCGTGGCCTCTCACATCCTTCGCCGTGCGGCCGAACAGCATCATGCCAGCCGGGTACAACAGGAAGATCGCGAAGGCAATCGTCAGCCATGTCGGGTCGACGCGCTGCACGATGAATCGGCCGACAAACACGCCGGCGATCGCGCTCGGCATGAACAGCAGGCCGATCCGGAAGTCGATTGCCCGACGACGGAGGTAGGAGATCGATGCCGAGATGCCGGTAAACAGGACGCCTGCAACGCTGGTTCCCGCCGCCTCCGGCTGCGTCGCGACGAATCCGCCGAGCAGCAAGAGCGGCGTCATGAACACGCCGCCGCCGAGGCCGAGAATGCTGGCGAAGACGCCGATGACGATCGCGGCGACGAACAAGAGCAGAGACGTTCCGACATCGGCCATTCAGCGCACCCCCGAGAGGGCGATCATACCGGACGACGGCGGAGACGCCACCTCGGCGTGCTCGCGAATGGACGGAACGCGAGCGGAGCGGTAGAGTCACGAGCAACCACGCCGCAGGGAGGGATTCCGATGCAGGTTCCGACGCGCGAGGATGCCTACGCGTTGCTGACCGAGTTCAACCGAAACGATCGTCTGATCAAGCACGGGCTGGCCGTCGAAGCGGTGATGCGGCACATGGCCGCGAAGCTGGGGTACGACGAGGAGATGTGGGGCATCGTCGGGCTGATCCACGATCTTGACTATGAGCAGTACCCGGAGCAGCACTGCGCCAAGACCGAGGAGATCCTTCGTCAGCGCGACTGGCCGGAGGAGATCGTTCATGCCGTCCTGTCGCACGGGTGGGGTATCTGCACCGACGTCGAGCCGGAGCACGAGATGGAGAAGGTGCTCTACGCGATCGACGAGCTGACCGGACTCGTGATCGCGGTGGCGCTCGTGCGGCCGTCGAAAAGTCTCGAGGACCTGAAGGTGAAGTCGGTAACGAAGAAGTGGAAGGATAAGGGGTTCGCCGCCGGAGCGGATCGCGACATCATCCAGCGGGGGATCGACATGCTCGGCATCGAGCGAAGCGAGTTGATCGCCGACGTGATCGAGGGGATGAAGACAGTCGCGGCCGAGCTGGAGCTCGACGGGTCGCTGGCGGTGTAGCCGGCGGTCGAGACGAAAGGACGTCATGTCAACAAAGGAGTACCGTTCTCAGGGATGGTCGCTAACCGATCTGATCGCCGCGCCGGACGGGCCGGCGATGGAGGCGGTCTACGCCGAATTGGGCAAAGCGGTGGAGTGCGTCGAGGCGTGCCGCGATGCGCTCGCTCCGACGATCGCGGAGAGCGCGTTCGCCGAGATCCTCTCGGCGATCGAGACGGTCGGCCATCTGTCTCGCCGGCTGTCCGCGTACGCGACGCTGTGGCTCGCGGAGAAGTCGACGGACCAGGCGGCGCTGGCCTTCCGCGGACGCGTCGACAAGGTGCTCGCCGACACGAGAAACCGATGCCTGTTCTTCGACCTCTGGTGGAAGGGACTCGACGAGGCGACCGTCGAACGACTCCTTCCAGCGAGCGGCGACATTCGCTACCACCTGGAGACGCTTCGGAAGTTTGCCCCGTACACGCTGTCCGAACCGGAAGAGCGAATCATCAACATCAAGGACGTGCATGGAGTCAGCGCGATGAACACGCTGTACGACATGCTCACCAACGAGCTGCTGTTCGATCTCGACGTCGACGGCGAGGTGAAGCGCCTGACGCGCACCGAGCTGATGGTCCACGCGCGAAGCGGGGATCCGGCGCTTCGCGAGGCCGCGTATCGATCGTTGTACGACGTGTTCGGTGCAAAGGGAAACGTTCTCGGAGAGATCTACAAGCACGTGGTCGGCGACTGGCATGACGAGAACCAGCAGCTGCGCGGGATGCCGACCGCCATCTCGACCCGAAACTTGCGCAACGACGTCCCCGACGACGTCGTGGATGCGCTGCTCGAAGCGTGCCGAAACAACGCGTCGCGGTTCCAACGGTATTTCCGACTGAAGGCCTCGTGGCTCGAAATGGAGAGGCTGCGGCGTTACGACGTGTACGCCCCGGTCGAGAGCGTTTCGCGAGAGATCCCGTTTGCGGATGGCGTTCGGCTCGCTCTCGAGAGTATGGCCGAGTTCTCACCCCGGATGGCGGAGCTGGCCGAGCGCGTCCTCGCCGAGGGGCATCTCGATTCCGAAGTGCGCGCCGGGAAGGATACCGGGGCGTTCTGCTACGGTGTCGTGCCGGAGATCACGCCGTGGGTGCTGGTCAACTACAACGGACAACATAGCGATGCGACGACGTTGGCCCACGAACTGGGGCATGCCGTGCATGCGATGCTCGCGGCCGATCATTCGCCGCTGACCTTCCACTCGTCGCTCCCGCTCGCCGAGACGGCGTCGAATTTCGCCGAGATGTTGGTTCTCAAACGTCTTCTACGATCCGAAGACGAT
>Ga0272443_10007223_pt1 | contig 10688 bp, 2 predicted proteins | sample SSMAcet12_FD_193581 | JGI IMG/M metagenome (GOLD analysis project Ga0272443, IMG submission 193581) | Marine sediment archaeal communities from Little Sippewissett salt marsh, Falmouth, MA, United States - SSM-Acet-12 | ecosystem: Environmental > Aquatic > Marine > Wetlands > Sediment ... | reverse complement strand
CGTCACCGATATAGACCAGGTTCTCACCGGACTCGCGATAGATCTTGACCGACACCACCTCCACGTCGTCCAGGGCCCAGCCGGACACGGAAATACTGCTCTGCACCGTGGACTGGTCCACCGGCGTAGCAAAGCTGCCGAAGGGGTCACCGGATCCACCTGCCGTGTACACTTTCAACGTCACCGCCACGGTCTGGGGCGAGTTGGTGGCCGAAGGATCGGTCACCATAACCATGCCGTTGTAGGTGCCTGCATTCAATCCCGTTGGGTCTATACTCACTGCCAACTTGGCCGTGCCGCTGCCCGAAGAGGGGCTGATGCTCAACCAGCTGCCGACATCCGTGGCCGTCCAGTTCAACGCACCTTCACCGCTGTTGGATACCAACAGATCCTGGCTCCGTGTATAAGTGCCACTGGCGGCACCGAAGTTCAATTGACTGCGGTTCAGCGAAATCTCCGGGGGAACCGGGGCTGCGGAAATGGTAAACACCGCATCACTGGAATCCGTGGGATCGTTGTCCGCAGCGTCGCTGACTCTCACCAGGCATTGGGTGGATGGAGCATCCGGCACGGTCCACGCGTAGGCACCGTCGTTGGCAGTGGCGGCCACAATGTCGCTCCAACCTGACCCGTTGTCCGTGGAGTATTCAATTTTGACATTTGTGATCGATCCCGTGCTGGTCCAGGTAATGCTGTGGCCAGACCCCACCTGCCAATCTTCGCCGCCGTTGGGTGCGGTCACGGTAAGGGATGCCGCCGGGCTGATGGTAAAGACACCGTCGCTCACCTCCAAGGGCGTGCCGTCCGCAGCGTCGCTGATGCGCACCCGGCACTGCGTGGAGGGCGAGTCCGGAACGGTCCACTGATAGACACCGTCATCGGCGGTTGTTGCCGTCACGTCCGCCCAATGGGATCCGTTGTCCGTGGAATACTCAATATGCACGTGTCCTGATTCCCCGGAACCATTCCAGATGATCGCCTGCAGGCTGCCGGCAGTCCAGTCCTCCCCGCCGTCCGGGGTCAGCAACTCGAGACTTTGGATATTGAACTGGCCGACAAAGTCCTGTCCCGTCTGATCGCTCGCAATGCTCTCGATGGTAATAGTGGCGGGAGCCCAATTGATGTAATCCGCATCAGCGGGGGTAAGGGTGGTGGTGACATTACTGGGAACCAGGTAGGCATAGGTGCCGTCCGCAGCCGTATACTCCGTATGCCCATTGTGGCTGAAGGTGATGGTTGCGCCTTCAATGGAGTCGCCTCCGTTGGTTACCGTGCCTGTTATGAGAAAGCCCACACTGATCTTGGCCACAAAGGCATCACCCCCCCCATAAACCCCCCCCGACCCATTGAAAGTGAGGTCCGGCCCCACGACGACGGGGAAAGTGGATTCATCGGAAAAAGTAGACCCGGCCACATAGGCGTTGCCATCGCCGTCCACGTCAATACCATATCCATGCTCATTGGCTGAACCCCCGATATACCCGCAATAGTCCAAGCCCGTCCCGGTCTGGAGCACCCTGGCCACAAAGGCATCGTAGTCACCGCCGTTAAAGGTCAGGTCCGGTCCGCTGCAGACCGGAAAACTGGTCTCAGCGGAGGACGTGTACCCCGTAACATACGTCCGGCCCGATCCATCCACGGCAATGGAATCTGCATAGTCATTTCCCGTACCACCGATATATCCACACCAGTAAAGTCCCGTAGAATAGACTTTTGCCACAAAGGCATCCGCTCCTCCATTGTGGGTCAGGTCCGGGCCCACCGTTACCGGGAAGGTGGTTTCATCAGAATATGTATAACCTGTGACATAGACATCTCCAGTGGAAGCCAGCAGGGATACTCCCTTTCCGTAGTCTGACCCCGACCCGCCGATATACCCGCAGTACACCATAGAGGTTCCAGTGGAGTTGACCTTGGCCACAAAAGCATCTGTGGTTCCTCCGTTGAAGGTCAGATCAGGTCCCACGGCAACCGGGAAAGTAGATTCATCCGCTTTCGTCCACCCGGCCACATAAGCATTCCCATCGGAATCAACGGCGATCCCACCGCAGGATTCTTGCCCCAGACCGCCGATATAGCCGCAATAGTCCAATCCGGTCCCCGCTGGGTTTAGCTTGACCACAAAGCCATCATAATCTCCTTCATAGGGATCCCCTAATCCATTGAAGGTAAGATCCGGACCCACGGCAACTGGGAAAGTAGCTTCACAGGACAATGTAACGCCCACTATAAAAGCATTTCCGCTGCTATCCACGGCGATTTTGCTACACAAATCATCTTCAACGCCCCCGATATAGCCGCAATAGGTTAATGCGGTTCCCGCTGCGTTTATCTTTGCCACGAAACCATCGCCACCACTCATGACCCCTGCCCCATTGAAAGTGAGGTCCGGCCCCGCTACGACAGGGAATGTGGATTCATCAGATTGGGTCCACCCGGCCACATAAGCATTCCCATCACCATCCACGGCAATCCCAAGGCCATAATCATGGGCTGAACCCCCGATGTAGCCGCAATACACCAGAGAAGTTCCAGTAGAATCGACCCTGGCTACAAAAACATCCCTGTCTCCATTCTGGGTCAGGTCGGGCCCCACCGTCACCGGGAACGTGATCGCGGGTGAAAGTGTAACACCCGTCACAAACGCGTACGTGCCGCTTACCGCGATCGCCCTGGCCTCCTCCCCATCGCTCCCGCCGATGAATCCGCAATACACCAGGATCATGGGATCCAGCACCAGGGGATAGCGGGGATCGTAGTCACCCACCTTGAATCCATACTCCCGGGTGGTTTCCCCCGTTGTATTTTGTTTGGGTTCATCTTCCAGCATATAGGCCAGGTCAACGGCCACCTGTTTCCCCTTCACTTCCTGAAAACCCACAGGCGCGGCGTCCGCAAATCCGCCCACGGGGGTCTCCACTTCAATCTGTCCTCCGGGGGTCAAAGCCACGGAACCTGCCCCGCGGTAGGCCAGCCGGATTTGCGCGGGATCGGCACCGGGGTGCACAATGAACTCGTACTTCATGCGCTGGACCGTGCCCGAGTACACCAGGTCGATTCCCGGCCAGAGATCCCGGTACATGATACGGGAAAAAGTGGGTAATCCCGTTTGCCACTCCCCGGGCCGGCCGCGGAAATAGGAGATCTTCGCCGCCGCCGCATCCATACCCTCGGGGACGACATCTTGCCGCGCCCCCAAAAAATCCAGTTTAACCACCCAGCGGTGGGATGGCTTAAAAAACTGTGTTTCCGGGTCTCTGAATTCCCCTTTTGATGCATCTGCATTATGTTCCGCTGATTTCCCTTCCCCCGGGTGCAACACGTAGGTCACGCCCGTGGAGGAAAAGTAGATGGTCTTGTCCCCGCCTTGAAGGTAGTAGGCCACCCGACGGTCTACCTGCCCCCGGTTCTCAATGAAATACAGGGGCATCTTGCCAAAAGACAGATTCGCCATCATGGGCTTGTTTATAGACGACGGTATCTCAAGAGGCACGGGCACGTCTTTATGAGTGGTTTTCGTTTCAGCAGATAATGCTGGAACCAGATACACACACATGCACAAGGTGCACAAATATAATTTAGTTTTCATGATTCCTCCCCCCGGTGATTGCCATGAATCTACCTTGATCCCTGGGCATCTTCCCCAAAAGATGCACGCACGTGCAGAAGTCCCTGTTAATTGCCAACTACACCGACGCTGCTAGTATATTGTTAATATTCATTGCATTTATCAACATGGTTTTCGATTTTCCGGCTTTAGTCAGGCAATGGCTTTAGGAATGCCGGAACCTCTCTTTACATTTTTTCCAGACGATCACATCCAATCGCCTGGTTCTCTCTGGCTCGCTTCCACTTGCCCTTGGCCATTGGGCGGTTCGCCGGCAGGGGCACACCGCCCCCTTTCGGGGATAAACGCGCCGTGCCCCTACCGCACCGTCACGCGGATGCGCTTCACCAGTTTGTGATTATCGTCCACGAACACCAGGTTGTATTGGCCGATAAACCCGGGGCCGGGTTGCCAGTAGAAGATGCTGTACTCTGCATCCAGGGTCGAGCCCACGGGTAAGGGCCGCAACTCATCGCCCACCTTCAGGTAACCGGTGTAGTGGGCACCGGGCCGTTGATCTGGGTTCAAGTCGAGGGTAATGCCCTGCGCAATGTTGGTGGTGATGGAGATCTCCTTCTGTTCTCCCGCGGGGTACGCCAGGGCGCCCGGGCCATCGGGGCTCAGGTGACGCTTCACCCGGACTGGTGACGGGTCAGAAAGCATCGCTTTGACCTTTTCCAGGGTCAGGGGAGCCACTGTTTGATTGGAAGTCGCTGATACCGCGTCCGGTGCCGAGGTGTTCACCACATTGAAAAAGCGCGAGCCGATGCCGTCCGCGTTGCCGGCGTTGTCCACGGCGATCCAGGCGATGGTATGAACACCGTTGGCGTAAACCGTGGTGTCCAGGTCGTAGTAGGCCGCCGCACCGTCGGAGTTCAAACACTCGGGAAACAGCGCGGCTACGTCCGCTCGGTAAAGGTTGTAGTTCAGGTAGCCCACCGGCGCGCCGTCCACCAGCAACCGCATGGTCGATCCGTCCGTGGGAATCATGTTGGGCGGCGGGGTGAGCGCCCAGCCCCAGTTGCGGTAAGCCGCTCCGCTGGCCTCACCGCCCTGGGCCGGGGTGGCAATGGCGCCGAAGGGCTTGACCGCGTTCTGGTTGTCGCAGGTGATGGTCTTGGTACCCAGGTCCGTGGTGTTGCCTTCCTTGTCCGTGGCGATGGCGTGCAGGGTGTAGGTGGCGCTCATGCCCTGGTCGGGCAGGCCGTAGGTACACAGCATGTAGCCCCAGCCGCCGCGGTAGTTGAGCGGATAGCTGGAGTAGGAAGTCTCCAGATCGGGCCGCGCCCCTTCCACGAACACCGCATCACCGATCAACACGAAGCCGTTGGGGTGGGTGGGTTCTCCCGTCAGGGGCTCGCGCCAGATCTTAACCGATACCACCTCGATGTCGTCCAGGGCCCAGCCGGACACGGAAATACTGCTCTGCACCGTGGACTGGTCCACCGGCGTGGCGAACGACCCGAAGGGGGCACCGGATCCACCTGCCGTGTACACTTTCAACGTCACGGCTACTGTCTGCGGCGAGTTGGTGGCCGCGGAGTCACTCACCGTAACAGTGCCCGTATAGGTCCCGGGATCCATCCCCGTGGCGTCCACACTCACCGTCAACTTGGCCGCCCCAGTCCCCGCAGCCGGGCTGACACCCAGCCATGTTTGATCATCCGTTGCCGTCCAACTCAACGTGCCGCCACCGCCATTGGATACCAGCACATTTTGATTTTGGGTATGAAGGCCGCTTTCCGCGCCGAAAAGGAGTGTGCTCCGGTTCAACGAAATCTCTGGAGGCACGACTGCGAAAATGGTGAAGGTCGCATTACTGGTATCCGTTGGATAGTTGTCCGCCGCGTCGCTGATGCGCACCCGGCACTGGGTGGAGGGTGTATCCGGGATGGTCCATGCATATGTACCATCATTGTCCGCGGCAGCCGCGATATCCGCCCAATTGGATCCGTTGTCAATGGAATATTCAAGATGAACTTGCCCGCTAATATCCCAAGAAACCCAGGTGATGTGATGGACTTCTCCCACATTCCAAACCTCCCCGCCATCGGGGGCGGCCAACTCAAGGCTACCGATGTTGAATTGCCCGATGAAATCCTGGCCTGGTTGATCACTTCCAATGCTTTCAACGGTAATGGTGGCGGGATCCCAATTGACGTATTCCGGATGAGAAGGCGTCAGCGTGGTGGTGACATACTTGGGAACCAGGTAGGCATAGGTGCCATCTGCAGACGTTTTCGCTATATGCCCGTCATGGCTGAAAGTGATGGCAACGCCGGTTATGGTACCAATGAAGTCAGTCACCGTGCCGGAAATCTGGAAGCCCTCACTGATCTTGGTTAAAAAAGCATCATAAAAGCCGTTGTGGGTCAGATCGGGGCCCACGGTCACCGGGAAGGTGTTTTCAGAAGAACCTGTATAACCCGTGACATAGACATTCCCCCATCCATCAGTCGCGATTCCACGCGCATGATCCTCCTCCGACCCACCGATGTAACCGCAATAATCCAAGCCGGCTCCGGTCGTGAGCACCCTGGCCACAAAGGCATCCTTAGATCCATTGTGGGTCAGGTCCGGGCCGTTGCAGACCGGGAAACTGGTCTCAGCGGATGATGTAACCCCCGTGACATACGTCCGGCCAAGTGCATCCACGGCAATGGCACTGCTTTCATCTATTCCTGAACCCCCGATATAGCCACACCAGTAAAGTCCCGTGGAATAGACTTTTGCCACAAAGGCATCCGCTCCACCATTGTGGGTCAGGTCCGGGCCCACCGCTACCGGGAAGGTGGTTTCATCAGAATATGTATGACCCGTGACATAGACAGCACTATAGGGGGTTGCCAATGCAATTCCAGACGCAATATCAGCTGACGACCCACCGATATATCCGCAATACCACAACCCATCACCTACGGGCTTGACCGAAGCCACAAAAGCATCATAATCCCCATTGTGGGTCAGGTCCGGGCCCACCGCTACCGGGAAGGTGGCTTCACTAGATAAGGTATAGCCGGCAATTGTTGCGACGCCTCCATTGCCCACGGCAATGCCCATTCCATAGTCGAGGCTTGAGCCTCCCAGATAACCGCAATAGTCCAATCCCGTTCCCGCGGCGTTCACCCTGGCCACAAAGGCATCCGCTCTTCCATTGTGGGTCAGGTCCGGGCCCACCGCTACCGGGAAGGTGGCCTCATCAGAAAATGTATGGCCAGTAACAAAAGCATTCCCACTGCCATCCACGGCAATGGCCCTTCCATAGTCGCCGAATGAGCCTCCCAGATAACCGCAATAGTCCAACCCGGTTCCCGCGGCGTTCACCCTGGCCACAAAGGCATCAAAATCCCCATTGTGGGTCAGGTCCGGACCCACCGTTACCGGAAAGGTGGCTTCACCAGACCAGGTATAGCCCGTAATTGTTGCGACGCCTCCATTATTCACGGCAATGGCCCTTCCAACGTCGAGGCCTGTGCCTCCCAGAAAACCGCAATAGACCAACCCGGTTCCCGCGGCGTTCACCTTGGCCACAAAGGCATCATAATCCCCATTTTGGGTCAGGTCCGGACCCACTGTTACCGGAAAGGTGACTTCAGAAGAATATATTTCACCCGTGACATAGGCATTCCCCCCTCCATCAATCGCGATTCCATACGCACGATCATCCAACGATCCACCGATGAATCCACAATAAACCAGAACCATGGGGTCCAACACCAGGGGCAGGCCGGGATCGTAACCCCCCACCTTGAATCCATACTCCCGGGTGTATTCCCCCGTTGTATTCTGTACGGGGTCATCTTCCAGCATATAGTCCAGATCAACGGCCACCCGTTTCCCGTTTACTTCCTGGTAGCCCACGGGAGCGACATCCTCGAAACCGCCAGCCGGTGTTTCCACTTTAAGGCGCCCACTGGAGGTCAATGTCACGGATCGGGCTCCTCGGTACGCCAGGCGGATCCGGGCGGGATCCGCACCGGGGCGCACGATGAACTCGTACTTCATGCTTGTGACGGTGCCCGAATACACCAGGTCGATCCCCGGCCAGAGTTCCCGGTAACGGATTCGTGAAAAGGTGGGCAACCCGGTCTTCCACTCCCCGGGCCGACCCCGGAAATAAGAGATCTTCGCCGTTGCCGGATCCAGCCCCTCAGGAACTGCGTCCGGCCGCGCCCCCAGGAAGTCCAGTTTAACCACCCAGCGGGAGCATGTTTCCTTCAAGGGCGTTTTCGTGTCTTCTCGCATCCCTTGTGCGGAATCTGCGAATAGCTGCGCGGTTTTATTCGCTTTTTTTTGCAACACAAGCGTCAGGCCCGTTGAAGTAAAATAGATGTTTTTTGCGTCACCTTTGACATAATAGATCACCTGCCGATCCACCTGGCCTTGATTCTCTATGAAATACAAAGGCATTTGACCGAAAGATAGGTCCAAGATCATGGGTTTCTCATTGGAAGATTTCATCAAATGAGGTTCGGTTGCGTCTTCCCGGATGGTTGCCGCTTTGGAAAAACTCCCTGAAAAAAAACAAACACATATGGACAACATACAAAAAAACACTATGGATTTCACAATCCCCCCATAATTGAGTTCTCTCTCCTAATAAAACCCAATTATATTAATTATGCTGTTAATATACTTTTTTTCCCAGGTTTAAATACCAACTCATTAATTCCTTCAGATAGTCAATTCACCGTCACGCGGATGCGCTTCACCAACTTGCGATCTGTATCCACAAACACCAGTTCATATTCACCGTAGAATCCGGGTGCCGGCTGCCAGTAGAAGATGTTGTTCTCCGCATCCAGGGTGGAACCGATGGGCAACCTGCGCAGTTCGTCCCGGACCTGAAGATACCCTGTGTAGTGGACACCCGGCCGTTTGTCGGGATTGAGGTCCACGGCGATGGCGGAAAGCACGTTCATCTCTATGCTGCTGGTACCGCTCACGGGATCCGCATGGAATTGCCGGCCCCGGCGCACATCGTTGCCGTTGCAGCTCAATCGAATCGGCGAAGGATCCATCAACCAATTCCTGATCTGGTCGGTATTTCGAGCGGCTTGAACTGAACGACAAAATGTGGATTCCGGCGTACCGCCTCCGGTGTTGACGATTGTAAAGAAGCGCGAACCAATGCCGTCCGCATTGGCTGCATTGTCCGTCGCGATCCAACCGATGGTGTGCACCCCGTTTTCATACACCGTGGTATCCAGATCGAAATAGCCCCCGGCGCCGTCCTTGTTCAAATACTCGGGAAACAGGGCAGCGACATCGGCTCGATAGATGTTGTAGACGGGCTGACCCACCACCACGCCGTTCACCACCACCCGCAGCGTCGAACCGTCCGCGGGGATCAGGTTGGGCGGCGGTGTCAACGCCCAGCCCCAGTTGCGATAGGCCGCACCACTGGCCTCACCGCCCTGGGCCGGCGTGGCGATGGCGCCGAAGGGTTTGACCGCGTTCTGGTTGTCACAGTGGATGGTCTTGGTGCCCAGATCCGTGGTGTTGCCTTCCTTGTCCGTGGCGACTGCGTGGAGTACGAATGTGTCATCCATGCCCCGGTTGGGCAGGCCGTAGGTGAGCAGCATGTAGCCCCAGCCGCCACGGTAGTTGAGCGGATAGGTGGAGTGGGAAGTCTCCAGGTCGGGCCGCGCCCCTTTAACGAAAACTGCATCGCCAATAAAATCCAGGTTGCCTCCATTCTCTCTGTAGATTTTGAGGGACTCCACCTCCACGTCGTCCAACACCCAACCCGACACGGAGATGCTGCTCTGCACCACGGCCTGGTCCTGCGGGGTGGCGAAGTTGCCGAAGGGAGACGCAGTGGCTCCATTGGCAAAGATATTCAGGGTCACCGTGATAGTCTGGGGGGATTGGCTGGCCGAGGGGTCACTCACCGTAACCGTTCCGATGTAGGTTCCGGTACTCATCCCGGCGGGGTTAACCCCCACATTCAACGCAGCATCTCCGGTTCCAGATGGGGGACCCACTTTCAGCCAGCTGACATCTTGAGCGGCCGTCCAGTTCAAAATACCTGCCCCGGCATTGGAAATCAGCACTTCCTGGTGATTGGTCTGCACTCCGTCTCCCGAACCAAATACCAGTTCATTCCGCTCCAGCGAAAGAATCGGAATCGCGATATCCGGGAAACCGGCAAAGATTCTGAAATTTGCGTTTTCCGGAGCAGCGACCGCCCCAGCAATTCGCCTCGTTTCTACGTTTGATGCCCGTACCGGGCCGGCCCAACTTGTACACAGAATCAATCCCAGCAACGCCAAGTAAATCCGAAAACGAAATCTCTCCCACGTCTTCTTCACATTCGCCCCCTGGCAATCAGCGATTCACTCATATAGCAAGCGATAGTAATACTATTGTATTTAGTGCAGGAAAAATCAACCTGGGTGGTTTCCATGTTGGCTTGATCTCAAATGGCCTGACCCCTTAAGGAGACCTTTGCTCATTTGGCCATTCATTAAAAGGATCTGTAGAACTTAGAAGGAAGAAAGCAGCACAAAGCCTCAGTGCGATTTCTTCCGCTCTCCAACTCTAGTCCCCTGCGCCGAAGGGGCGTTCCACTCGCTTATTCACTGGATAGGAAGTTGCGGGAGTTGCGGGCGGGCAAGAAGAAGGCTGAGGTTGAGGCCCAGGTTGAGGTTCCACTTATTCGAGGTTTTACTTTAGACTTTCGTCTTTCAACTTTCGACTGATTTTTTCCTGTCACCTGATACCTGCCACCTGTCCCCTGCGCCCGCAGGGCGCCCCATTCGCCTCTCGCCGATAAGATCTGTAGAACGCAGAAGGTAGAAAAAAACAGAGCCGGGGGCTTGTTCCCTGTCACCTGATACCTGCCACCTGTCACCTGCGCCCGACAGGGCGCCCCATTCGCCACCAATGGATGGAACCTATATCAGCTATTTCACGATTACGCAAACCCGCTTGATCAGTTTGTTGGTCTTGTCCACAAACACCAGTTCATATTCGCCGTAGAACCCCGGCGCGGGTTGCCAGTAGAAGAGGTTGTTTTCCGCATCCAGGGTGGAACCGATGGGCAAGCGGCGCAGTTCGTCCCGGACCTGCATATAAC
>Ga0272443_10007222_pt1 | contig 10689 bp, 8 predicted proteins | sample SSMAcet12_FD_193581 | JGI IMG/M metagenome (GOLD analysis project Ga0272443, IMG submission 193581) | Marine sediment archaeal communities from Little Sippewissett salt marsh, Falmouth, MA, United States - SSM-Acet-12 | ecosystem: Environmental > Aquatic > Marine > Wetlands > Sediment ... | reverse complement strand
TGATGGATGATCGGGCAGTCACGAATCTCTTCGATGCCCAGATAGCCGAACCGGTTGATTATCAGCGCCTCCATTCCCACCCGCCGGCAGCCGACGGCATCGTCATAATAGTTGTCGCCGATATAAACGCATTCTTCGGCTTTGAGGCCTGCGGTTTGCAGCGCTAAATGAAAAATGCGGGAGTCCGGCTTGATGCAGTCCACCTCGCAGGAAATTATTAAATGATCGAAATAGTCGATCAGTCCGGCTGCGGTGAGGACATCCCTGGCTGTCCAGTCCCAGTTGGAGATGACTCCCATTCCGATCGACCTTTGCCATAGCGCGTCGAGCACTTCCCTGACGCCTTCAAAAGGCAGCCAGTACGGATCCGTGTTTTGCTTAATCTCCTCCCAGCGGGCATCCAGGCGGCATACATCCAGGTCCACGCCCAGACGATAATTCATAATTCCCAGGTAGGACGGCATATACACCTTGCGGGGTTTTAAAAATATGCCCGGGTATTCCCGCATGAACAACTTGTCCGTCAGATGAAATGCGCGTTCGATATCCGCCAGCGCCAGATTCAGACCGAAATCTTTCAGGGCCTGCCGGTATGTGGCTTCACGCTGCATATACAGCAGGGTGTAGCCGATGTCGAACCAAAAAAACGATGCTTTCACAGGATACCCTTTATTGAACAGGACAATTGGCGGCCTGGGGCGCCGCTGATTCCTCTTATGAAACTTCATAAAAAAGGTTTCAGGTGTCAGGTTTCAGGTGTCAGCAAACCGCCCAGCAGTCCGGCTTTATGAAACTTGCTTTTAAGTTTGTGTGGGAGCGGTTTCCAACCGCGATTAAAATCGATAGAATTCCTTTATTCGATGTTCGATGTTGGACGTTCGATGTTCGACGTTCATTAGTTTCTTTCATCGATCAGAGTTCCGTAGGTTGGGTTGAGCCGACGCCAAGCTTTGTTGGGTTTCGTTGCACTCAACCGCAACCTACCTGTTCCGGTGTTATAATGAAATGCGAAACCCAACAACGGCCGATTTTGAAACCGAGACCCAAAAGTTTCTTTTCCTGATTGACCTGGCCGTATTTTTGGCCGGCGGCCGCGCTGACATCTAAAACTCGAAACCCTAAACCTTATTTGACCGAAACCACCGGGCAGGTTGCGTTCAGGATTACGTACTGGGCGGTGGAGCCGAACAGCAGCTTGCCGACTTTTGACCGCCGGCGCACGCCGATGACGATTTCCTCCGCTTTGATTTCATCGGCTATCCGAATTAGATCCTCCCCGGCTTCCAGGCCGCGCACCGATAGAATCGATTCGCACGGTAATTTTTGGTCCAGCAGCCGGTTTTTTTCGTGGTCCAAATCTTTTTCAGCGTCTTCGAAGTCCTTGCGCGGCACTTCCGGACCGCCGACCATGGAATGCACGAGAATGATTTCGGCTCTGAAGGCATTCGCATGTTCTGCGGCCAGTGTGATGGCCTCCTTGGAAACCTTGGAGCCGTCGTAGCCTACCAGTATTTTCATTTTTTCCTCCTTACCCTGCAACTCCGCTGTCGTTGCATCGTTGACCGGTTGAATGGTTGAGCGGATTTAAAGGATTTTATCCCTTTCAACCGGCTTCGTTCCTATAAACCGAGGTCCTCGTTTATCAATACGATTTTAATTCTTCCTTTCGGATAGGACTTTTCCGTAATGGTCCAGGTGTTGCAGATCCGATCCGGGCTGTTGCACTCCTCGCAAAATGAAGTTTTAACGCACGGCGTTTTTTTGTCAAGCCGCATGGCGTTGGTGGGGGCGGTATAATTCCTGACCCGGTACATGGCTTCATCCAGATTCGCCACCAGCTTGTTGCGGCCGGCCAGTAAAATCACCCACCGGGGGCCAAAAGTCAGGGCACCAACGCGGTTGCCGAGCATATCCAGGTTTACCAGTTGGCCGCTTTCCGTAATGGCATTGGTGCCGGTGATAAAAAGATCCGCCAGCAGCGCCTGCCGGCGCAGCTCCTGTTTTTGCGAATCGGAAATCTCCTTGCTAAAAGTGTCCAGTACCTCAAAATCCGGGCTGTCTTTCAGACGCGCATACAATCCGGTGGCAGTCTGAAACGTCATGGATCCTCCCCAGGACACCGATCCTGCGTTTAATTTGGGTATGATCTCCTCCAGCACGATGCTGCACGCCGCCCGGCAGTCTTCCGCCAGGTAAACGTCAAAGTTGTTGGATTCCAGCGAGACCTTCAGATCAGCCAGTCTCAGCCGCCAGTAGTTGTCAATCGGTTTGTCCATGCTTCCTCCTGAGTTTGGTTTCAATGCGAATTGGGTTGCAAAAATAGTATACTTAATTCAATATCCTAGGAAAATCAATAGCTTTTGGTGCATGAAATTTGACGGCACGGAGCAGAAAAATAAAAACAGATTCACATCCGACTCTGCTCCCCAATCTTCCATTATTCTCTCCGAACCATGGGTTCCACGAGCCGGAGGCCGCCATTCCATCATGCCATTTTTCTAATGACGAATAACCAATAACTAATAACTTCCTTGGTGTGAAATTAAAGCCCGTCCTTTATGGCAGGATTTTTTAATTTCATGCGGCTCTATTCTTCGACCTTGACGACCACCAGGGTGACGTCATCCTCTTTTGTCAGAGGATGGCAAAACGCATCCAGCGCTGCCATTACCGCCTGCAGGATACACGCCGCCGGCTGGTGCGCCTGGGAGCGAACCACATCCCGGAAACGCTTTTTGCCGAACATTTGCCCCCGGGGGTTTTGAGATTCCCAGATCCCATCGGTGCCGATTAAAATGATCTGTTCCGGCAGGAGCCGGCGCTCAAATTCCTGGTAGGAGGCCTTATCGGAGACGCCCAAAGGCAGGGCACGTCCCGCCAATTCTTCGTAATCGCCGCCGTTGGGATCGAAAATGACGGCCGGGTCATGACCGGCATTCACCCAGCGAATGGTTTGGCTGCGGCCGTCGATTTCACAGATAAACAGCGTCATGAAGCGGCCGGAGTCTTCCACATCCCTTGACAGCTGGCGGTTGACATCCGCTACGATCTGACTGAGGTTTCCTTGGCGTGATGCGCGCTGGCGCAGGAAGGCCCTAGCGGTCGTCATCAGCAGGGCCGCAGCAATCCCATGGTCCGAGACATCGCCCACCATAATCTTGATTTCGCTTTGACCATTTTGGCCGACCGGCAGATAGTCGAAGTAGTCTCCGCCGGTTTCCTCGCAATAGAGGCTTTGGCCGGCAATATCGAGGCCTTCGATTTTCGGCGCGTCGCGTGGCAGCAGGTGCTGTTGGACTTCCATGGCAATGCCCAGCGAGCGGCGGATGCGGTCGCGCTCCCGGAGCCCCGCGGTCATCTCATTGATGACGTCCCCCGTGTATCCGATCTCGTCATTGCTCGTCACACGAACCTTTTTGTCAAATTTTCCGTTGCGGACACCCTGCAGGGTTTGAATGATTTCTGCAAACGGCAGCGTCAGATTCCGGCTGACCAGGCCGATTAAATAGACCCCCGCCAGAATAAAGATAACCGCGTTGGTGATAATTGCCTTGTGGAGCTTATCCAGCGCAGCCGCGGCCTCGGAAGTGCCATTGACGACAAGGTGCGTAACCAGGATGATTGTCAATAGTGGAATTAAATTACAGGCGAACAGCAGGGCGGCCAGACGGGTGCGGATCCGTATCCGCAGTGTTTTGGGCACGGCATACAAGCCGCCCTGGGGAAAAAAGTAAGGTGCCAGTTTTTTCTGTAAAATATGCTCCAGCAAAAAGAATGCGACGGTAATGGTGACGATGCCGGAGCTCAGGCCATGGTAAAGAGAGCTCTGAATCATGGTCGGTCCCGAGTTATAGGCCCAGTGCAGAATCGGATAAACGATTGCCGACAGCAGCCACATGCTGAAATCATAAGAAATCAGGACAAACGGCTCGTTGAGCAGCCGCCTGCGGGCGATGCCGGCAAAATTTTCGGAAATGGGGTCATTGTTGAAGACGGCCGTCAGGTAGCGGCGAATCGGTCTTTCATATCGCAATGTCATTACGCAGACAAAGGCAAACGCGCCGGGAGCAAAAAGCGTATCAATCCAAGAGGGAAGGGCATGCGCCCACATTTTTTTATTGGCAAACCCCTCCCCGACAAACATCAGGGCGTTTACGGCGAATACGCCGATAAGGTTTGCCAGAAAATTGGCAACCAGCATTTCGTTTTTCAGATGATGCAGTTTTCTTCCGGTCATCATGGTGATCTCCCGTATTTGGTTCCCTTACACCAACGGGCTCAGGATATCAAGAGAATGCATTCGGGCCTGCTTGCCGGCATTCACACCCTGGCGGTTGACATGGGCGGCCGTTGCTTCGATTGCCCTGGAAAGCCTGGCCGGAGTAAAAGGTGTACTTGCATATGCCGCTGTGGTATATAAATTGCCGGTTGGTCAAGATACAAGCCTGGCGTCTGCGGTGGAGCACCCGGAAAAGCTACAGCAGGCCCGGTGAGAAACCGGCGGTAATTTAAAAATCCGAAATCCGAATATCGGAGACGCGAGCAGAAGAGGATCGCTTTGATGGAATTCAAAAACGTCGAACATGTCAAAATCGAGCTGGAGAAGGCCGATTACATCTGTTCCAAGGCCATCGCCACAGTCGTCTTTCTGGCCCAGGCCACGCGCAAACCGGTGCTGGTCGAAGGGCCGGCGGGTGTTGGTAAAACCGAGCTTTCAAAGGCCGTTGCCCGCAGCCTGGCGCGCCGCCTGATCCGGCTGCAATGCTACGAGGGTCTGGATGAAGCCAAAGCCCTCTACGAGTGGGAATATGCCAAGCAGCTGCTCTATACCCAGATGGTAAAGGAAAAAATCGACGATGTGATCAGCGGGGCCGGCTCCCTGGCAGACGCCGTCGACCGGATCGCCGCGCAGGAAGATGCCTTTTTTTCCGAGCGCTTTATTCAGCCCCGTCCACTCCTGCAAGCCATCGAATCGAAATCGCCGGTAGTGCTGCTGATTGACGAAGTGGATAAATCGGATCCGGAGTTTGAAGCCTTTCTGTTGGAAGTCTTAAGCGATTTCCAGATTTCCATCCCGGAACTGGGCACCCGCAAGGCCAAAAACATCCCATTCGTGTTCCTGACATCCAATGATTCCCGGGATATGAGTGATGCACTCAAGAGAAGATGCATTCATCTTTACATCGATTACCCTGAACGCGAGCTGGAGCTGCAAATCGTAAAATTGAAAATTCCGGGAATCAAGGATCGCCTGGCCGGTCAGCTGGTGGATGCCGTGCGCCGGATTCGCGGGCTGGATTTAAAAAAGAAGCCCTGTATTTCAGAGACGCTGGATTGGGCCCAGGCGCTGATCGCGCTGCAGGTTGAAGCGCTGAGCCCCGAGGTGCTCGCCGACACCCTCAATGTTATCTGCAAGTACCGCACCGATGCCAAGCAGGTGGTGGATAAGATGGAGAAGATATTAAATTGAAATTGGCTGGAAAGCTGGGAAGCCGGGAAGCTTGCAGGCTGGAACGCCGATAGATGAAAAAGGGGCGAAAAAGAGGCAATATCAAAGCGTTATAGCCTTCTGGCCTTCCAGCCTTCTGGCCTTCCAGCCTCCTGGCTTGCGAGCCTCCCAGCTTTCCAGCCAGTACAAGGCATTTCACATGGTCAACCTCGTCTTAAAATTCGTCTCCATCTCCCGCGCAGCCGGGCTGAGGATCTCCACTTCCGAGGTTCTCGACTGTCTGCGTCAGCTGCAACTGGTCGACATCCTGGAGGAGGCGCAGTTTGCCGCAGTGCTGCGGTCTAATTTCGCCAAAAGCCGGCGGGAGCAGTTTCACTTCGACCGTCTGTACGCGTTGTTTTTTCACGAGCTGCGTCAGGAGTCCAATATCGCCCGCGCCGATCCGCTGGCCGAGCAGATGCGGGAGGTGCTCCAAGCCCTGGCCCCCGAACACAGCGGCAACGGTGCAACCCAAGCCTTGCTTGATTTTTTGCGGGGCGATCCCCTGGCGTTTTTCGAGCGCCTGCGGCAGGCCACCCCCCCGGACGGCGGGAAAGGCGGCGGCGTGGGCGGCAACCTGGGCCCCATGATTCGGCGTCTTGAACTGATGCTGCAGGTGAATGCCCTGGAAAATTCGCTGCTGGGTTTTTTGGCGGCGCAGCGGGATCAGCTGCACTGGGAAACGCGCCGGGATTTAAAAGAACTTTTCCAAGCTCGCCTGGCGAGCGCCCGGCGCCTGCTTAGCGGGCAGCCCCGTCCCTTTGGTGACGATCGCCGGCCGGCTGTCTCCTATCGGCAGCACCTGGAGCGGCTCGGTGAGGTTCACTTTGCCTCCCTGACGAAAAAAGAAGTGGCGGGAATGCGCGAAGTTATCGAGCAGCTCGTTCGCAAACTCAAAGACATTGCGGGCCGGCGCCATGCCCCCAAAAACAGGGGCACACTGGATGTCAAAAAGACGCTGCGCCGGGCGGCCGGTTACCAGGGGACGCCCGTGGCGCTTTTTTTCCGCAAGCCGCCGCGGCGCAAAACCAAAATCGTCACCCTGTGCGACGTTTCAGGTTCGGTCTGGTCTGCCGCCAGATTCATGCTGAACATGCTCTATTCTCTTCAGGAATGCTTCACGCAGGTGCGCAGTTTCGTATTCGTAGCCGGCCTGGATGAAGTGACGCAAGTCTTTGAAGAATTCGAGATCAACCAGGCCATTGAAAAGGTGCTGCGGGAAGCCGACATCGAATACAATGCCGCCACCGATTACGGCCTGACGTTGCGCCAATTTAAAATGCACTACATGGACATCCTCAATAAGAAAACAACCCTGATCATCATCGGCGACGGCCGAAGCAATTACGGCAACCCTGAAGATCAAATTCTGGAGGAAATGCGTGAAAAATGCCGCCGCCTTATCTGGTTGAATCCCGAAACGCGGTATTTCTGGTATACGGGCGACAGCGAGATGCGCGCCTACGAAGCCTGCTGCGACGAAGTGCACCCCTGTCAAAATCTCAACCAACTGCTGGATTTCATTAAATCTCTCGTGTTAAAAAAATAGCTTGATTTTGGAATAAAAATCGGTATTATCTACCCAATCATAAAAGGTTGGCGCAGGTGTCCAACCGGTTTCATTCTGAAGGAAAGATTCATTTGTCCATGTGGCAGCCTGCAGTATGGGACTATGAGAATTAATAATTTATGTTTTAGTTTAAGGAGGGTGCCGACATGGCAAAAGGTGTTGTCAAATGGTTCAATGACCGCAAAGGGTACGGCTTTATCGAGCAGGAAAATGGTCCGGATGTCTTCGTTCATCACAGCGGAATCAACGGGTCAGGATTCAAGTCGCTTCAGGAGGGTGACCGCGTCACCTTCGACATCGAAGAGGGCCAGAAAGGGCTTGCAGCGGTGAACGTTACGGTCGTTTAATGAACCGCCAAAAAAATTATTAAAAGGGCACGCAGAATCGGATTCGGGCGTGCCCTTTTTTTATGTCAAATTAATCCTAACCAGGATAAACCGGCATTGAAAATTGAATATTGAATATTTGTGGTTCGCCTCCGGCGGATCTTTCTTATCTGCCGCAGCTACAAAGACACAAAGGCACTAAGAGAATTTTTGTTGGCATTCAATAATCTTCAACGAGGAAATAACCAGCATCAGTGGCGGCTTACAGCTGGAATTCGTCGCCGAGATAGGCCTGGCATACGGCTTCGCTCGCGGCGATTTGATTGGGAGGTCCGGATTCAAGCACCTTGCCGTCAACCAGAATGAAAGCACTGTCGCAGGCGCCGAGTGTTTCTCTCACGTTGTGATCGGAAATAAGGATGCCGATACCGCGGCGCTTGAGATGCTTGATGATGTTTTTAATATCGATGACGGCCAGAGGATCGATGCCGGCAAAAGGCTCATCCAGCAGTATGAATGAAGGATTGGTGGCCAGCGCCCGCGATATTTCGAGGCGCCGCCTTTCGCCCCCGGACAAGACACTTGCTTTCTGCCTCTGCAGGTGCTTTATGCCGAGTTCTTCGAGCAGCATGTCGGCCCGATGCTCGCGTTCGGCCGCATCCATGGGCAGGATTTCCAGGATTGCCAACAAATTCTGTTTGACCGTCAGTTTGCGGAAAATCGAGGTCTCCTGGGGCAGATACCCGACGCCTTTACGGGCCCTGATGTACATGGGGGCGTTGGTGATATCTTCCTCGTCCAGCAGCACCGCGCCTTTATCCGGCCTCACCAGGCCGATGCACATATAAAAAGTTGTGGTCTTGCCGGCACCATTGGGACCCAGCAGACCGACAACTTCACCGCTGTTAATACTCAGAGTTACCGAATTGACCACTTTCCTGCCGGAGTACGATTTCACCAGGTCTTTTAAGTGCAATGTCGTCATTGGCCGTGAGTTTTCCTTTGCCGGGTTCCGGATTAAAAAATTCCTAAATTGGGCAATATATTGAAATGTATCATAACAAACGCTGCAAGCCAAATGGATAATTCACTCCAAAATATTCCATTTTTCCATCATTCCGTTATTCCATATGTTATTTTGATTTGGTTTCCGCCTTGACATCCGGGTTCCATTTGCCTATATCAAAAGCCCGCAACGTTGTTGCAAACGCCGGGGTTTTCACGGAGCCCTCATGCAGCAGGCCGTCGATGCAATAGATTTCGTGCACCCTGAACTTGGCCGCCAAATAACGGACATCGCGGGGCATTATGTTTTCGTTAATGAAATCCGGCTTCAGTACCGGGGCCGGGAGATTTTGTACTTTGTCGGCTATGCGGTGCTGGATTCCAGCTGCTGCGGGCGCGGCGGCTGCGCCTATGCTCTGGCGGCGGGGTTTATCAGGCAATGGAAATATAAAAAGGATCAGAATGATGCGATGATTTCGCAGGTCGAGCCGATCCGGGATGAACCCATTCAAACAGCGGTGCGCCGGCTGATCCAACAGCGGGAGATGGTTTATCAGGTGACCTTTAATTGAGCGTCTCGGCATTTCTAAAACGCGATGAAAATATCTTGATTGTCCTGAACTTTTTAAGGCCGGAATCCTGATCAACACGGGCGCCAGGCTCAAGGTTGCGCCGGCGATCTTTGAAATACTGGCAAAGGATTACCCCGGCTACCTGGCGCTGATCGGCAAGCTCGTCACATCCAAAACCACGCAGCCGGAACACCTGACGCGTTTTCAAGAACAAACGGCTCAGTGCAACCCTGAAGTGACGCTGGGAGGTTTTCGGGCCTGCAACCGGTTCGATGTGATGCAGCGGCTCGGGTCGATCACTCGGCCCGTATTGGTGGTGTCTGCTGCAGAAGATCAGCTGGCACCGCCCAAATATTGAGAATTTCTGGGAAATAATACCCCCGGCGCAACCCGCGTAATAATCCCGGAAGCCGGTCATATTCTACCAATTGGAAAGCCGCAGGAACTGAACCGGGCCATAATCAATTTTTTGCAAAATTCGAATCTGTAACCGACTGCTCGGCGGCGCCTTGAAAAAAGCCATGAATAAAGCTTGACATACCATAAATCATTCCTACCATATCTTGAAATTAAATAGTCATGAAGAGCAGCGCGAGGGAACTGGCCCGTTGACCGCTCAGCAACCTGTTCAATAAAGGTGCTAAATCCAGGCCCGTCAGGCAAACATGAGGTCGATAAGACAAATGGCATTCTACCTCCCCCAAACGGGAGGTTTTTTTTTGCTGATTTTTCATCCGCAAAATTACTGCCGGCTGAGGATAATCAGATACCTGCTTTAGGAAAAGTTGAGGCTTGCAATATGAAAAAAATTATATATTTGTATTCAGGGGAAGGTACCAGCAGCAGCGGCAGCAGCTTTAAATTGTTGGCGCAATCAAAATCCTGGTCTGAAATAAGTTCCGTTCTGGACTCAAGGTTCGGCCTGAATTTAGAAAGAACCTGGAAAAATGAGATCGGTAAGCATCGATGTCCCTACAGCCCGCTGTTGACGGTTGTGGCACAAATCTGTCTGGCTGATATCTGGAAACAGTGGGGCTATAGACCGGATGTGGTTATCGGACACAGCAGCGGCGAGCTGTCGGCTGCTTATCAAGCCGGTCTTTATTCGCTGGAAGATATACTTGGACTAACCTTCCGGATAGGCGAGATCGCCGCCAATTTGGAAGGTGTGATGCTTCACGGCGCGCTGTCAGATCAACAGATAAAAGATTTATCGGTTAACCTGGCATCACTGAATTTTAGAAAAGGTCATCTTAAGCATGTCACGGTGAGTGCCTACCCGGATGAAGCGATTGAATTCTTGAAAAAAAATCCCGGCTTCGTAACCATGCGCCTGCCCCATCCGTGGCATCACCCGGATTACCGGCAGTTCAAAGATCAACTCCTGCCCAGCGGGTCGGCTAAAATTGAAGATGTCAGGTTTGTTTCAGGCGTTACGGCCAATTTTGAAAACGAGTTAAATGCCGAGTACTGGAAAAAATGGCTGTTCAGCCCGATTGATTTTATCGGTTCCATGCAAGCCATTAAAAACGAATTTGCCGATGATGAACTGGAGATAATCGAGATCGGGTTTCATCCCGTGTTGGATAAATGCTGCGATATCTTTGATAATTACAAATACGCGTCCTCGATGTTCAGAGGAGAGGATGCGCTAGAGTGGATATTGCATCAGCGCAAACTGCTCGATCAAAAACTGTTCATTGACCAATTGAGGCATTGCCTGGAAGA
>Ga0272443_10007221_pt1 | contig 10689 bp, 11 predicted proteins | sample SSMAcet12_FD_193581 | JGI IMG/M metagenome (GOLD analysis project Ga0272443, IMG submission 193581) | Marine sediment archaeal communities from Little Sippewissett salt marsh, Falmouth, MA, United States - SSM-Acet-12 | ecosystem: Environmental > Aquatic > Marine > Wetlands > Sediment ... | reverse complement strand
AGGTTATAATAAAAGAAATCTAAATAAATTCTCTATATCCTTTTTCTTGTTTTTGAAAAGCTTGCATAAAAAAGTTGTTTCTGTCTCCTATCTCAGAATATTTGAATTTATTATATGCATTAACTCCCTGAAATCCAAGAACATTTATTCTAAATCTTTGATTTTGAATAATAAATGGATAAGAGGTTCGTGCAGTAGTGTGAGGTTCTTGAGGAGTTAGTTTTGATAGATAAAATAAGATAATTTCATATTTTCCAAAGTTATCTTTTGTTAAAGAACGCTTAAGACTCTTTCTGGCAATTTGATTAAAGTGAAGAGAAATTAATTGTTCGATATCCATATAAAAACTATTTTTTTGGAAGTTTTAAGGATTGTTGTTTTCTAAATCTCTTTTTAAAATACAAGATTCCTGATGAAATAATCATTATCCCTAAAATAGTTAAGAAGCTGTTTAATAAGGATATTTTTAATCCAATTAGATTTAAGTAGAAAACAACTAAAGGAACAATTGCTATTGAAAGAGCAAAAGATAATGCTATTCTTTCAATCCAGTCAATAGAGCCAGATTCTTTATCTTCTGAGTCAAATTCTTTTGTTTTTGGAAAGAAAATATAAGTAATTATGAAACCTGGAAGAAATAAGACATAAATGCTTCCAAAGATAATTCTTAGTGTTTCTAGGTATGATAATGATGTGAATATTGAGATAGCTAAGGAGATTAAAGCTAAGAGTATGATTATTGAAACAATTAATACTAAATTAAATTTTAATTTTGAATTGCATATTTTTTTCATATTTTTATTGTATTAAAAAACTATTTAAATCTTACCAAACATTTTTTTAGATGAAGAATATAAAGATTATATTAATTTTTTTATTAATATCTGGTTTTCTTATAAATCTCTCCCCCCATTTTGGTTATAATTATCCTCTCCATGTAGATGAATGGGTTCATTATCAATATTCCAATCATTTATCTAATGGAACTCCAGTTTATTTTGGAGGAGAGTATAACAGTCTTGAAGCGGGTTTTCATTATCTTTTAGCTACGCTAAACAGTCTCGGAGTACCTTATTTGATTATATTCAACTTTTTTGCTTCTTTATTTTTTGTGCTTATTTGTCTGGGGATTTTTATACTAACAAGAAAAATTTGGAATGAAACTGCTGGAATTTTTGCAGTCTTATTTATGATTATTTTGAAAACAACAATCATGATTCTAGGACCAGTTTTCTTTACTCCCCTGTTAATTGGGCTGATATTTATTCCTTTTATACTATATAGTGCAAAGAGAAATTCTAAGATTTGGGTAATTTTATTATCTTCTTTATTTATGATTCACCCTCCAAGTGCAATGGCCTCCCTTCTTCTTTTAAATATCTTTTTTATAATACTCAAAAAAAATTACTTGAAAAATATGTCTTGGCAAATTTTATCTTGGTTAATTGCTATTCCATTTTATTTGCCAATCTTTTTTGATAAAGGTGTGCTTACTATAGAATATTTGTCCTTTTTTCCCATGGAAGGGCTGGTAGCAATTCCAACTTTTTTGGGGATAGGAATTTTTTTGATTTCAATCTTTGGAATTTATTCTCTTAGTTCTAAAAAAGATTACCTTGTTCCATCCTATATTCTGGGCTTATCAGTATTTATTTTATTATTTTATTATGCAAAAATAGAATTTTTTATTCCTTATAGAAGAGCATTATACTACCTCTTTTTAATTTTGTCCGTTCCTTTTGGGGTTGGATGTTCAGAGATAATAAAACAGCCTAAAAATAAGAGAATAAAAATAGGAATTTGTATTTTGGTAAGTTTGATATTAGTTTTTGCTTTAGTATCAAAAATTAAATCTAACGAGGGATTCTACCAGATAATAACTGAGAAAGAATATTCTTCTTTTGTTTGGATGAAAGAAAATTTACAAAAAGATAAATTAGCTGTTTTAGATCCTTGGAAAGCCAATGCTTTTACCCCACTTACCGGAATAGAAGTTTATTCTAGGATAGTTCAAGGTCCAGATGAGATTTATGAAAAAAGGAATAAAGAAATTGAAGAATTTTTTAACAATCAATGTGAAGACCTAAATTTTCTTAGAAGAAATAATATTTCTTTTATCTATGGTAACTGCAAAAATCAAGATTTAAAAGAAATATATCCTAATGTTCATATTTTAAATTAATCTTTTTCTTTTAAAAGAATCCAAGACAATAAAATAATAATTAATCCCCCCAGTATTGAAATAAAATAGCTAATCCTCCCTAGATTATTTAACTTTAAAAATATCAAAAGGGCTCCAAGAATCCCTAAAAATAAAATTAAAAGATAATCCCTCCAAGAGCTTGGTTTTTTTATTTGTCTAATACCCTTGAGAGGAAATAAAATAGAACTTATTCCCAAGACTATTACTGCGATCATAAACCAATTAATATTTATCATTAAACTTACATCTGTTGGAAAAAATTCTTTTAATAATAAGATTAAAAGAAATAAAAATAACATTATCTGAAAGGAATAATTGAAGATTTGTCTTATTAATTTATTCATCTTTTATCCCCCTCATTTTATCTACTGAACTATCAATATATTCTTGTAAATTTCCATCATAGTATTTTGATTGAATAATCCATTCTTCATCACAATATGCAAGTTTAGACTCTTCTAAGATAATGAAATAGAGGGGAGGGTATTTCCCATTATCCTCAGAAACATAAAACCAAAAAACATTCCAATAAAATGAATTTATTGCTTTTTTAATTATTGGAGAATAAATAATAATAGTTTGATTTGTTTTATTATTATAAAAAATTTCATATTTGGGTTGCTCTAAATAAAATGTGGAACCTTGTCTTTTGATTGCAGATTTATTTAAATCCACCTTATCCGATAAATAAGAAACATGGGAAAGAGGCACTTCATTGCCATCTAGGATTATATCTACTTTTTCGTTTAATTCGGTGATATAATTATCATTTTTTAAAATTGTTCCATTTGGAAGATAGAGATCAAATTCTTTTAAAATAATGCCGTACGCAGATTGATCTAACTTATCTTTAGTCAAAGTATTTGCAGAAAACTGCACCTTAAAATAAGGTTTTTCCCTAAATAATGTGTACTCATATTTTGCTGAACTTAAGGAGCTTTTTGAAGAAAGAAGTGTTACAGTAACAAACTTATTAAAAAATTTCTTTTTGGAAGAAATTTCTATATTTTTTTCAAAAAACCACCCAATTGATGATTCTAATAAATTCTTTTGTTTAATGTTTTCTAAAATTATTTTATTGCTTCCGCTAGAAACTAAAAAAGTGTTCCCAAAATCGTCTTCAATAATTTTTTTATATTGAAAATTTCCTGCGATTCTATCTTCGTTTTTGTCATATTGTAGTTTTCCCTCCCATCCGCTTATTGTAAAAATAAATTCTTGTTCATAAAAAACGTCCATTGGCAACCCGATAGTGTCCTTAGGAACAACGTCAATTAAAGAATATTTCACTTTGTTGGGATAAGGCGAAAAAAGTATAATTGAAAAAATTATAACTAAAACTAATAATATGCTTATTGTTATGGCAAATGCTTTAATTTTTTCTTCATAATTAGAATATTCCTGTCTATTTGATTTGGATAAATCTTTTTTCTTTTTATAACGGGAAATGAGTAGCAAAAGGACCAATAATTCTATTTCTATTATTGCCAATCCCATAAACACTATAATCAAAAATCCCATAAAATACACGAATAATTACCATATATAAAGATTGTCCTCTTAGAAGATAGATTTAAATATCTTTCTTATGGAAATGGATTATGAGTTTAGTAAAAAATAGTACTATAATTGTTTTAGGAATTATGGTTTCCAATATCCTTGCCTATTGCTTTCATTTGTATGTGGGAAGGGCTCTTGGACCTACAGACTATGGAATTTTTGGGGCATTGATGTCCTTATTTTTGATTATTGCTCTCCCAGCAGGAGCAATAAGTTCAGCCATTGCTAAATTTAGTTCTAGATTTAAATTGAAACAAGAATATGGTAAAATTGGGGCCTTAAGAAGGATGGTTCAAGATAAAGTTATTATTTTTGGGATTATTATCTTTTTTTTAATTACTATTTTAAGCAAATTTATTTCAGATTATTTAAAAATTGGATCAAATTTTTCTGTAATGCTTATTGGATTGATCTTAATTTTTGCCTTAATTCTCCCGGTAAATAGAGGGATTCTTCAAGGAATGAAAAAATTCAAGGAATACAGTTTAAATTCCATAATTGAATCTGTATCTAGACTAATTCTTGTGATAATCTTGATTTATCTTGGTTTTGGAGTTAATGGGGCCATTCTTGCTTATGGTATTGCGTACTTGATTGCTTTTTTATTAATCTTTAGACAAATTAAGGAAACTGGCAAGTATCAGGATCATAAAAAGGCCATTAATATGAAGATTGTTTTAAAATTTATTTTATTAGTATTGCTAGCAAATCTTTTTCTTCAGATGTTAATAAATGCCCCAACACTCTTTATAAAACATTATTTTAGTTCTGAATTTACTGGTTTCTGGACTGCATCATTGACTTTAGCCAGAATATCGTTGTTTATTGCTACAGCAATTGCATTGGTAATGTTCCCTGAAATTTCTGGGAATGATAATCCTAAGGAAAGAAAAATAATCTTTTTGAAATCCCTTGGACTAACATTAATCGCCACAACAGGGATTGCATTGGTTTTTTTATTATTTGGGAAATTTGCCATAAATATTTTATATGGTTCTGCGTATCTTCCTTCTCTTCCAATATTGCAATGGATGGGAATTGTAATGATTTTAATTGGAGCACTTCAATTAATTATGAATTATTTTTTGGCTATTTGCAATCATTGATTTTAAAAATATAAATTTGCTCATTTGAATAAATTGTTTCAAAAAGAGGGGAAGAAATAAATTTTTTTATAATTTCTTTGTCTTTTAAGGTTAAATTTTTTGGGGTATAAAAAGGAATTTTTCTTTGATTATTTGCCCACGCCTGAGATCTTCCAGAAATAATAAGAAGTTTGTCCTCGCTATTTATTGAAACATTACAAATTAGATTATGTGATTTACGGACATCTTCTCCCCTCAAAATTTCCTTCATAAAATTGGATAAATCCCCTTCTAAACTTCCATAGGAATAACTGCCAGTTAATCCTGAAATAATTATCTGTTGTCCAGGGCTAGACAAAATAAAAGTATCTTCTTGGATATTTTCAGAAATAAACTTTGATGCATGAATGTCTTCTTTAGAAAACGAAGAAGAATAATCTCCTCCTACATCGTATGTGGAAATTAAAAAATTTATTGAAAAGATTGAATTAATTATTACAATAAACAATAAAATAAAAAGGACTATGAATTTTAATTTATTTTTAAAAAAACAAGAAGAAGAGATAATTAAATATGCGCTGAATAAAGCAATAAAAGGATGAAGGTAAGGAATAATTCTCATTGAGCCAGAAAAATTAAGAAAAAATATTATACATATAGATAGAAACAACATTGAAAATATTTTAAAATCATTAAAAGAACTTCGTTTAATATCTTCTCTGGAGAAAAAGATGAAAAGAATTGTCAATAAAGAAAAGAAAAAGAAAATCCCGTACCAATTATTAATCATTGCTAATTTATAATGAAGGGGGAAAAGATATCTCCTCCCAAAAAAATCAAAAGGCAAATTAATCTGGAAATAACTCAGGAATATAAAAATCCCCGACAAAAATAAAATCGATAGAGTAGTGAAGAAACGAGGTAAATTAATTTTTTTAATGATGAAATAAAAAGATACGAAAAAAATCAATGGAAAAAATTCAAAAATATGAAAAAGAGCGAAAAAAATCCCTATAAAAATAAGAGGAAAATAATCTTTCTTTGGAATTTTTTTGTTTTCATATATATAAATAAAAAAGAAAGGAAAGGCCAACATAAAAAAAGTTGCAGTAACAAAAGAAGTAATTTCATTTACATGGACCGTTTCAGTTACCCAAATAGAAATAAATGAAGCTAAAATGGCCACTCCTTTCTTGGAAGTAAAAACATATGCGAATTTATAAATTATTAATCCATAAATAAAGGATAAAAATAGAGGGGATATCCAAAAAAGATTTATGGGATTTATATTCAAAATAAAACTAGAAAATGCTATTAAAAAAGAGAAAAAAGGGAAAGAGCTAAGTTTATATATCTCTGGGGAAAAATTATGAGAAAATAAATGAAATTCATTAAATGAAATCATTCTTGCTGAAGAAAAACTATAAACAAACTGGTCCCAAATAGGTTGCAAAGGGAAGGGACTTTTTTCCCTCAAAAAAATAAAAAATATTGTGCTAAAAATAAAAACACATAAAAAGACTAATAAAGAATTGTGTTTAATTTTAATGAATTCTTTTTTTGTGAGAAAAAAATTAAAAAAGGTTGAAATTTGGAAGACCAATAATAAAAAAAGAAAATTAAAAATTCCTAAAACATCCAGAATTGTTGAGATTATAAAAAGACTTATAGTCCCCAATCCAAATAAAAAAGGTAACCTCAATATGGAAGACGAAACCAAATCCTTTGATCTAATTTTTCTATAAAACAAACTTATAAAATAGCCCACCTCCAAGGGGATTACAAACACTAAGATAATTGGAAAAAAGGATAAAATCTTTTCTGGGATTAAAGAAAGATTTCCCATTAGAAAAAAGAAAAGAATTATAACAAAAAGGCCCAGATGTAAATAATTTTCCTTTATCAAATATTCTTTTTCTTTTTTCATTTTATTGCATTTATCACTGATCTAAATTTATTTTTTCCTTCTTTTGGAAGGGTTTTTACTTTCTTACAAGAAATCTTACATTTTGTCCCAATCAATTTATGAAGTTTGTGCTTTATATCTTTAATAGTATCTTTTGAAAATTTTTCGTTTGAAACCAAGTACATCTTTAAAGATTTATTAGATTTTTGAATTAATTGGTAAGAATTGATCCCAAGGCTATGTTTAAAGATTAAATGCACTTTTAAAGGAGAAATTTTCTCCCCTAGATAATTAATTAAAAAATCATCTTTTCTTCCAAGAATTGTTTTTAATAGAGGCAGCCCTCTCCCACAAGAACATTTATTTCTACTTAAAATAGCTATGTCCCCAATATCATATCTTATTATGGGGAAAGCATAGTTATACAAAGAGGTATAAATTACTCTCCCGAATTCCTCTGGAGGGCAATCATTTCCTTTAGAATTAATTATTTCTAGGATAACACTATCAATATCTATGTGGTACCCTTCTTGTTTTGCACATTGCCAAGCTGTACGGTTTACTTCAATACAACCAAATAAATCTATTACAGGAGCGTGAAATCCTTTTTCGATTATTTCTCTTTGTTTTTGGCTTAAAGTTTCTGCTGTGGAAAAAACTTTTTTTATTTTGAGTTTTTTACCAGAAGAGATTAATTTTTCTGCTATTAATTGTAATTGGGAAGGGTAGCCGGTTAGAAATTCAATCTTATTAGAATCCAAGGAAGCTATTTGTCTTTCAAGTTCATCAAATAGATTAATATTTAATAAATTAAACACCCCTAATCTTTGAAACCATGTTTGTTTAGTTTCTGTCCTTACATCTCCTATGTTTGCCCATTTCGAGAAAGGACTCAATCCATTTGAGATATAAGATCTCATATTAATTGCTTTGCTAAAATCATCTGCTTTTTCATCATAAACTATTTTCAAAGGATTCCCTGTAGATCCGCTAGTAGATGCAATAATACATTTACTAAGATTTATTTTAGAGTTGAGTAATTTTTTAAAATTTGATTTTAATTCTTCTTTTGTAGTTACTGGAAATTTTTTTATATCCTCTAACCTCCTTAGATCCTTGGGGGTTACCCCTTCTCTATCGAATTTTTCTTTATAAAAAGGGATATTATTATAAGCGAATTTTACAATTTTTTTTAGGCGTTTTAATTGTAATTTTTTTAAATTTGATTCATTCTTCCATTGATTAATTAATGCTTCAAGAAGATAAACAAATTTTCTCACCGAGCTCATTCTAAATAAACCTCATTAACTTTACTAACTGTTTCATTAAAATTATAATTTTTTAATATTTTCTTCCTAGCTAGACGCCCCATCTTTTTTCTTTTTTTTACTTCTTTTGACAACATTAAACAGGCTTTAACAAATTCCGAGGGACTTCTAGGGTCCGCTAAAAACCCACAATTAGAAGCAGTCTTCTTTATTTGAGGTAAATTGCTACAAATAATAGGTAATCCGCAAGACATTGCTTCAATTATTGTTCTTGGAAATCCTTCCTCAAAACTGGGCAAGATAAAAACATGTGATTTATTATAAATTTTATTAAGAGAATCATTCTTTATGAAATCGTGATGTTGAACATTTAAATTCTCCTTTTTAACTTGATCTAAAAAATAATCCTTTAATGGTCCTTTTCCTACAGTTATGAAAGTGGCATGCTTAACCCCTCTAATAATATTTAACAGCCCTTTGATATTTTTTCCTTCAACAAATCTTCCTACCCATAAGAGGGTAAACCGTTTATTTTTGAATTTTGATCCCAAGGGATAAAATTTTTTTGTATTAATCCCATTATGTATTATTTTAATTTTTTTTAGGGAAACCCCTTTCTTTACTAGTTCTCTAGCTTCTTCAGAAGTATAACATAAAACAATGTCGGCCATCCTTAAAGAAAATCCCCAGAGGGTTCTCATAAATATTTCTTGTAACCATTTAGGCGCTGATTGAGAATATAATCCGTGATTTGTTATTATCAACTTTTTTTTCTTAAATAGTTTTATAAAAGCACACATATTAGTGGTTAGAAACATATGCGAATGAGCATGAATTATATCAAACTTTTCCCATAAATTCCATAATTTTTTAAAAAATTTTAAACTTATAGCATTTCCAAATATTCTTGGAGGTTGGTTAACTAAGATTGTTTTGAAGGGAAATTTATGGAAAGTTCCTATCTTTGAAAATGTTAAAACAGTCAAATCAATACTTTTTTTTAGATTTTGCAAACGAGACATTTCATAGGTATGCATTCCTATCCCTCCAGAAACAAAAGGAGAAATATCTGAGACTACCCTAAGAACCTTCATCCTATCTTCTTCATCTCTTTTAAAGATTTATTAAATGCTAAAGTCCTTGTAATTTCTTCGATCTTTGATTCTATTTGTGAAATACGCCTAAAAAGATAAAAAACTACAAAAAGAATGAATGTAAAAGCAAGAAGAGTATACAAATCAAAAACTCTCGAAAAATTTAGAACATAAAGAAATTGATTAAAAAATGAATGGAAAAGAATTAATGTTATACTTCCGGCCCAAATAATCTCCCAAGCAATTAAACCTATCTTAGATATCTGTCTTTTTTTATAAGCTACAAAAGTAAGATAAGAAAATAAAATCAATAAAACTAAAGGAATTAGTTCAAATGTAAAGGCCATTAATTAAACCTCCATTGAATCATATTGAGTGCAATTTTTACCCCATCTAGAGCGGTTGTGCCTTTGTATTTGTCGTGATAAATGGTTTTAATTTTTATTCCTCCATAAGAAATATTATTTTTTTGAATATTCCTAATCATTTCAGTTTCAACCTTATAATCCCGGGATTTCCATTCTATTTTCGGATAGATTCTTGAATTAAAAGCTCTAAATCCAGATTGACTATCTTCGATTTCCTTAAGAAATAAAAATTTTGAAAGTGTGGAAAGGATAATATTTCCAATTTTAGATTTTTTAGACATTTCTTTATTAAACTCTCTTTCTCCGATTACGAAATCACAAGAATCCAACTTAGATAAAAGAAAAGGAATTTCTTTGGGGTCATGTTGAGCATCCCCATCTAACATAACAATCTTCTTTGCTCCCAAATGAATAGCAAATTCACATCCGGTTTTAAGCGAAGCCCCCTTATGTAAATTAACAACATGCTTCAAAACAGTTGCTCCAGCTTTTTCAGCTAATTCAGAAGTATTATCCGTAGAAGCGTCATCAACAACAATGACTTCATCAACATGTTTTTTTGTCTCTGTCACAACATCATAGATATGATCTATTTCGTTATGTGCAGGTATAACCGCAACGATTTTATTTTCAACCATATTTTTATTTGGTTAAAATGCTTTTAAAATGTTTTCTATACTCTATTTTTTCCCCCTCCAATCCCTTATCCAGGGTTCAAGCATAATTAGAATTAAGAATATAAGCAATGCAGAGAGAAATCCAAATCCAAAAAAGTCCTTATGATGGCAAATGCAATTGCAATTCATCTTTTAAATCTCCTAATGCAAATAGAAATCGAAATAGTTTTATACTGGTTTTTGCTATTATATTTGCATTTCATTTGATGTCGCAATTAAGTGAGTGCCAGCCCTTCGGGGCTGTTTATTTAATATTACTTTTATGTTAGATAAAAGATAAAGAATTATTTAATATTTAATAACTACTCTTCAGGAGGATTTTGGCAATGCTCTCTTACATATCTTAAATTTGATCTTGTATTTGCTTTAATTCTTTCAATCTCAGCTTGTTTTGTATTTGGAATCAGTCTTAGTGCGTGTTCAAAATATTTTGTTCTTAAACCTCTTAAAGTTGTATTTTCAATTTCTTCAATAACTTGCATATAAGCGTGCCATGCAGATTCTTTATCATCTCTTAATGAAATAAAT
>Ga0272443_10007220_pt1 | contig 10690 bp, 5 predicted proteins | sample SSMAcet12_FD_193581 | JGI IMG/M metagenome (GOLD analysis project Ga0272443, IMG submission 193581) | Marine sediment archaeal communities from Little Sippewissett salt marsh, Falmouth, MA, United States - SSM-Acet-12 | ecosystem: Environmental > Aquatic > Marine > Wetlands > Sediment ... | reverse complement strand
TCCGCCTGAGAGCCCGGGCCGAGTCTGCCTGGAGTCAGAGCCGTTCCTGCGCTGTCAGTTGAAGCCGCCAGGGCGCCGCCGCCGACACTGAAACAGAGCCATTGATCGGAGGGATTTCCGGATGCATCCAGAGCTTCGAAGCGCATTCCGTTCGGATGGGCCGGCAGGGTCACATCCGGACGCCACACTATTTCGGTACGGCCGGCCGGAAGTTCGCGCAGAACCGCCTGATCGGTCAGATGGCCCTTCCCGGTTGCAGCGAGACTCCCGTACAGGGTGACCCTGAACCGGGATGTATCGATGTGATCCTGGGAAAAAAGACGGGCCGCCCTGGCCGGACCCATGGTGTGACTGCTGGATGGACCGACTCCTATGCGGTAGAGTTCTCGAAGAGATTCCATGACTCCTGCTCCTCGTGTTGCTGGCTCGAAGATTAGCGGTCGGGAAGGCCGGGACAGACATGCCGGGGCAGAACTGCCTGGACCGTCGTGATCGCGTTCAATCATCGGTTGACATGATTATATCTTTGCTGGAGGAGCTCCGTCCAGTGACCTCTTCTCTCGTGAGGACGGAGCAGGGGGTGAATTGACACCTGACTGCTTTTCGCCTATCGTCCCTGTATGAAAGAGTATCGGAATATAATGATCGAATATCCCGCCGAACATGTGGCACTGGTGCGCCTCAACCGTCCTAAAGCAATGAATGCGCTTAGCAAGGCGCTGCTCATAGAACTTGCGGATTTTCTGTCCGGGGCGGAAAAAAATGAGGACCTGCGGTGTGTCGTACTGACGGGGAACGACCGGGCGTTTTCAGCCGGAGCGGATATCAAGGAGATGCCTGAGGGGGGTATCCCGATGTGGGGCGAAAAGGACAGACTCCTCAGCTGGAAAACCGTCGAGCATTTCAACAAGCCCCTGATAGCCGCGGTGAACGGCTGGGCCCTCGGAGGCGGATGCGAGCTGGTGACCCTCTGTGATTTCGCGATAGCGGGTGAATCCGCGCGTTTCGGCAATCCCGAGGTGAAGATTGCGGCCTTCGCCGGTGACGGCGGTACCCAGCGTGTTCCGCGGCTGATTGGAAAGAGCCGTGCCATGTACATGCAGCTGACCGGCAATCCCATCGATGCGGCGACCGCCTGTGCGTGGGGATTGGCCGTGGAAGTCACGCCGGACGATCAGACCGTGCCTCGTGCTCTCGAGATCGCGCAGACAATTGCGAAATGGTCGCCGGTAGCGACCCGGATGATCAAGGAAGAGATCAGGATGAACGACAGCAATCCGCTGAATGAAAGTCTGAGCCTCGAGAGGAAACTGCTGCTCTGGCAGACGGAAGATCACGACGAAGGGATTGCGGCCTTCGTGGAGAAGCGGGAACCGAAGTTCAAGGGACGCTGAATCATGTGTGAGGTGCCGCGGGGCTGAACTGCCCCCCCCGACCCTCTTAGCAGCCCTCTTACCGCATGTGGCGGAAATTTTCCGCCAGCCCCATGGCCCCTTCTCTGAACAGACGGGGGTCCATCTCTTTCAGTTCGGGATCGACCCTGACTTCGAATCCTATCTGATCGAGTACGTCCTCCTTCAGCCGAACCCCCGGGGCGATTTCCCTGAGAACCAGTCCGTTCTCACTCATTTCAAAGACCGCCCGTTCGGTTATGTAGGTCGCCTGCTGTCCCCGTTTCCGGCCGGAACGGCCGTTGTAGCTGATCTGGCCGACCCCGGGAACGAATTTTTTGAATCGTCCCTCTTCCAGTATTTCGAGCTTCCCGTCGTTGATACGGAGCTTCAGGCCTCCGCCTGTGAGGGTGCCGCTGAAGACAAGACGCCGGGCATTCTGGGAGATGTTGATGAAGCCTCCGGCCCCGTCGTTCCGGCTGCCGAAGCGGGTCACGTTCACGTTCCCCTCCGGGTCGACCTCCGCGAATGATAAAAAAGCCGCGTCCAGACCGCCCCCATCGTAGAAGTCGAATTGATACGGCTGATCGATGATGGCCCGCGGATTGCGGGCCGTCCCGAACTCTCTTGCGGCTCCGGGAATACCTCCGATCACCCCCGCCTCGACAGTGAGGGTGATGAAGTCGGCGATCCCTTCCTCCGCGGCGACGTTGGCGATCCCCGCCGATATCCCCACGCCCAGGTTGATGACATCATCCGGCCTCAGCTCGAAAGCAGCCCGGCGGGCAATCACTCTGCGGTGATCCAGGGGGTCCGGGACGATGGCGGACACAGGGATCCGCGTCTCGCCGCAGACGCTCGGGTCGAATCTGGTTCCGTATGTCTGCCACTGGTTCGGATCCACGACGATGTAATCGATGAGATATCCGGGGATCCGTACCATCTGGGGATGAATCGAAGCCCTTTCAGCCATTCTCTCGACCTGGCAGACTACCGTGCCGCCGGCATTGTGCACCGCCGTGGCTATCGAAAGTTCCTCCCGTGTAGCCGGTTCGTGCTCCATCGAAATATAACCGTCCTCGTCAGCGGTGGTACCCCGGATGAAAGCGAGGTCCGGAACCGGCGCTTTGTAGAAGAGCCACTCCCGGCCGGCAAGCTGTACGACTTCCACCAGGTCCTCCCGGGCGCGGGAGTTCATTTTTCCCCCTTCGAGACGGGGATCGATGTAGGTGTCCAGTCCGACGTGGGTGATCACGCCGGGCTGTCCGGCCGCCATCGCTCTGCACATCTGTGAGAGGACCCCCTGCGGAAAATTGTAGGCCTCTATCTCGTCGGTCACGATCAGATTTTTCATGAACTTCAGCTGGATCCCGTAGTTCCCGCCGATGACCCTTTTGACGAGACCCGTGTGTGCGAAGTGGTTCAATCCCGCATCGTCCGAGTCGGCAGCCCCGACGCCGGTTACATGCAGCAGCGTCAGATTACGGGGCTCCTTTGTCTCCAGATACCTCTTCTCCACCGCCGCGTATATCGTCTCCGGGGCCATGCCTCCGTTGCCTCCGATGATTACCACATCGCCGTCTTTGATGAGGCCGGCCGCCTCGGAGGGGGATAGTATTCTGCGCTTCATTACTCATGACTCCTTATGCTGCCTGCTCGATGCCGCAACGTTCTTCAACAACTGTATAGTGAATGGGTTGTACTCCAATAGTACATAGTATGAAGAGTTCTCCCGGCCTGCAAGCCCTGGACGGCGAATGCGACAGGATGGTTTTCAGGAGGCTGTATCGGGCGGCTCGGGGTGTTTTCCGGATATCTGTTTATTTTTTAAGGGTATACACGCCGAAAAGAAAGTAAACTGGTCAGGAAAAATGGGTTTTTCTACAGTATATTGTTACTACAGGAATATGCTGCGTATGCGGAAATATGCCGCGTTTTTATTGTTTCTTTGTTTTCTCGGAATTCTCAATGCCCAGGAAATGGGCACGGATCTGAGGATGACTGTCGCCGCCCGGATCGAAGGCACTCAGGGAGAGGACACAAATAAATACAGAGAGCTTTTTATCAAGAGCCTGCGGATTGAGCTGAAGAACGAGGGGATACAGCTGACTGATGAAACAGATCCGGATGTATTGATTTTCTATTCCTACGATCTGAACGGGGACAAAATAAGCTTTCACATAGAGGCACAGGCGCCGGAGGGCGGGACTGTAATTTTTTCCAGCTCCGAAGATGAAGAGCTGCGGTTCGAACTGGACACGGTGCTGCTGGAGCACGCCGCTCGTCTGTCTGCGGCACTCGTCGCTTACCGCGAAGTGCGTCCGCAGATTCTCGCTCTCATGGCGGAGGACAGAAGCGGCGCGAAGGTTGCTGATAACCTGATAGAGACCCGGACGGATCAGGAAATAGAACCTGCGTCGGCTGATCAGTCTCCTTCCCCGGTCAATCCCGCTAAGATTCATGCTCCGGAAAAACCCTGGATGTTCTCCGCCGATGTGGGAGTGTACATGCCGGGCGGGGAGGGTGGAAGGTATCTGAAAAGCGGGTATGCTCCGGCTGTTTTTGCCGGATATCGTCTGTCCTCCAAAATTACTGTCGGGATGGGACTCGAGACGATGTTTTTCCGGGCTGATGGATACGCGACAGAGGCGAACGGCTATGTCATTTCCTTCGGCCCCGGTCTTCGTCTAAGGGCCGACAACTCCGGAAATTTCGTCCCGGGATTCCGGGCGAATATATCCGGGGCGCTCTTCATTGTTGCGCCGGGGGATGCCGAGAACGAGCTCAAGGTGGTTCCTTCACTGGAGACGGGTATCACCCTCGATTATATGCTGGGAGGGGTTAAGTTCAATACGGCAATCGATATGACTGTGTTTTTCGATGGAAGGGCGTTTCTGGTCGGATTTACTCCGAGAGTGGGGCTGGTGTTCTAGACCGGGAGGTTGAATGCATGAATGTGGGTAAATGGGGTTTTCAGCCTATAATCTTGCGGGAAAAAACCGGGCGTCGGTCATTGAGCGCGGCGCGCCCGTCTGGAGAACAGCCTCGCCGGCAAGCAAGAGAAGCGCACCTATCAGAAAGAGCAGCGCACCTATCAGAAAGAGTAGCGCACCCGGCTGGAAAACAAGCGTGCCGGCTTGGACCGGCTAAGCCGCGGTCCGGCCCGGTCCTGTCCATTCTCGCCGCCATTCTTATCATAGTATCTTCCTGTCAGGCGCCTTTTTTCCTGCAGGAGCTGGTGGACGGCCCCGATGGGACCGCCCTGACGATATCACCTGCCGCGACGGAGCTGCAGGTCAATGACAGCCTTCCGGTGGCTGCCAGCGGAGGACTTCCACCGTACACCTATAAGGTCGTCTCAGGGGCGGGCAGCTTTTCCGGCAATCTCTATACCGCCCCCGCAGCCCCCGGGACCGAGATCATTCAGGTCTCCGACAGCGCGGGTAATACGGTAAAAGGTACCTATACAATCAATTCCGCGGGTCTGAGCCTGGGGATCACGCCCTCGAGTCAAACCGTGTATACCGGCGGATCGATCACCTTCAGTCCAATCGGAGGCACCTCCCCCTACAGTTATGAAGTAAGCACCAATAACAGCGGCGCGCCGCCCATGTCGGGATCATTATATACCGCCGGTTCCTCAGCAGGGACGGATGTGGTGACCATAACAGATTCGGCGGCCCCAACTCCGGACACCGCGAATGCCGTGATCACCGTACAAGCCAAGCCCCTGGCGGTCAGTCCTCAAACCATAACCGTCTACGTGAATCAATCGGTCCAGTTCAGTGCCGTCGGCGGCGACGGACCCTTCAGCTACGAAATAGTAGCCAACGGAAGCGGAGCCCCTCCCATGAGCGGCAGCACCTATACCGCCGGACCGGCGCCGGGTACCGACATGGTGGAGCTCAAGGACACCTACGACGGCCGGACCCGAAACGCAGCCGTCACGGTGGTCGATACCGCCAGCACCGTCGACTACGAGGTTACAACGATTATCGACATAGTTCCGGTGGATTTTCTCACCAGGGAAAATTTCGACGCAGAGTTCTCGATCATCAACAACGGCAGCACCGCGGGGTCCAGGACGATCAGCTGGACAGTCTACGCCAGCATGGATACCTCGATCGGCGGTACCGACGACCGGATCGCCGCATCTAGCAGTCTCGCCGGGACCAGTGCAGGGTCGACGACTCAGGTCTCTTTCACCGGCACCTGGCCGGGTGAAGCCGGTAGCTATTACCTCCTGGTGGATGTCACTGCTGCCGATGATCTGGAGACTGCCGACAACCGTAATCGGTCGGCTTCAACGACCCAGATATACGCTCCCCTTTCCATCATTCCGGCAGCGGCCTCGGTCTACACGGGACAGTCGGTGGAATTAACCGTAAGCGGTGGCACAGGAGACTATACCTATGGGTACGCACAGGTCGGCTCGGGGTCGCCGTCGATGGTCGACGATCTGTACACGGCGGGGGCGAACGAGGGAACGGATATCCTGCAAGCGACTGACGACAATTTTCCGGGGTGGAGCCCTGCATCGACAACCATAACTGTTACAGCTGCGCCTCCGCCGCCTCAGCAGGACATTGAATATGCGGTGTCGGGTTTTACCGCAATCGATACTGCTCCGGATACAGGTACTTCCATCGGCGAAAGCTTTACCCTGCAGAATTACGGGCCGGCCGACGGTGCGGCTTCGGTGAATTATTCCGTTTACCTCTCTCAGGACAGCAGCGATAGTCTGAGCGCCGGAGATGTGCTTATTGACTCGGGATATATCGCCGCGCTGGAGGGCGACGACGGATCTGCAGGAGGATCCGACGAGGCTACTGTGTCTATCGACGGCGAGTGGCCTGAGAACGCAGGAACCTGGTACCTGAAGGTGTTAGAGTGGGCCGATGATGAGATGAGCAAGAATGAGTGGTTCGTCAGCGGGGCCTTCAGCGTACAGTCTGTAAGCCTCGATGTGGATTACTACGTATCATCTCCCCCTGCCGGCGGTGTGGGCGCCGATCTCGGAGATCCGGTATCGGAAGTATCCGCGACCTTCACCGTGACGAACCAGGGAGCCGATGACGGGACATCCACTGTGTACTGGACCGCCTACATATCGGATGACGAGGTCTACAATCTCGGAGATGATCAGATCGACAGCGGCAGCTTCGGCGGGCTCGAAGACGGCGATTCCCACGGACCTGTCAGTATCGACGACGGAACCTGGGAAGAAGCCGGCAGCAAATACCTGCTTGTCCGGCTGCAGGCGGCGGACGAGGTCAACACGGCCAACAACATCAGAGCCAGCAGTGACGTCTATGTAGTGACAGATACCGGGGCCACGGAACCCGACTACACCGTCAGCTCCATCAGTATGTACTCTCCCTTCGTGACCGCCGGCAGCGCAGTGGAGGAGACCTTCACCATCGGCAACATCGGCACCAACGGCTCTCAGAACATCACATGGAAGGCGTATGCTTCCATCGATTCGGTCCCGGAGGGTGGAGAGGAGATCGGCTCCGGGGTGGTCGGCCCGCTCTCAGCCGGCCAGACCCTGACAGACATCCCGACCCTGGGCGCTGTGTGGCCGGCGTCGCCCGGCGATTATTACCTCATCATCGAAGAAACGGCGCCTGACGAATCGGATCAGGGAGATTATGCCGTATCAGCCGGCAAGTTCACCGTAAGCGAACCGCCGGATTATATCATTGAGACGGTAACCTATCCTGGCGAAGCGGAACAGAGCACCCCCATAAGCGGCGGATTCACAGTCAGAAACAGCGGAAGCGGGGATGGAAAAAAGAATGTCCAATGGGAGGTGTACACGAGTTACGACACGGGATTCAGCGCCGATGACCAGCTGCTCGGATCGGGTTCGTTCAGCGCCATGGCCGCCGCCGGAACCCGGGCCATCCAGCCATCTGACCTCACCCTGACCGACTGGCCCTTCTACGGACTCTGCTACATCCTGATCCGGGTCGAAGCCGATGACGACGGGGACCTGTCCAACAACGAGTACATCACCGCCTCGACTAAACTCTACATCCTCGACTCTGAAGGACCGGACAATGCCGGTCCCTCGAATGACGGCAGCGGGAGCAATAACGGTCCGATCGCCAATACCCAGGATATAGGGGAACTGCACCTTGGGCAGACCCTGGTCATCAGGGGTTGGCTGGACAACTCCTCTTCCGGCAAATATGACACCTATGCATTCGATCTCCAGAACGGAGTAGCTACCGTCAGTACCTATGCAGCCTGGACGGAAGACGACGATATCGGGGCCCTGTACGTCTGGGATGAATATAACCATCAATTCGCCAGTACCGACAACTCCCATTACCGGGAACCTGCCGCGGGAGATTTCAGCGTTACCGGCTGGATCCCGCCGGAGACAGGATATGTGGGCATTTCTTCATACGAGTACGTGCCGCCAACCGAACCGGACAAGTTCCCCTATACTATCTACATCTCCGGGGAGGATTGACCGCTTCTGATCCGGGTATCGATACGCTGTCTGCAATTAAGCAGCCGCGGTTACATCCTCATGAATTATAGCCGGCGGCCCTGCAAGTCAGCCGGCCCCCAAGCCCTGAGCCCCCCCCAAATCCCGGAGGGCATGCGATCGGCCGACCCCAGACGGCGCGAAGCCTATGGCGGCCGGACTATCGCACCCGAACTTCCTTGCTAATCTGTAGAAGCCGATTTATTATTGACTCATGAAAAAAATAAGGGACCTGTGGTACGGCCTGTCAATCCGCACCAAATTGATGACCTTTTTTTCGATCCTGATCATCATGATCAGCATGCTGAATGTCTATATTCTCACGTTTATCTACGAGTACATGGATATATATACGCGGGAGCTCGAGAAGACGGCCCAGGTCCATCTTCTCGAGCAGAAGATCGTTGAATGCGGAAATGCCTTCGAGTCCTGGGTGGTCCGGAACAGCCGCGAGGCGCTCACCGATTATCACAGGCAGATACCGGAGGTGTGGAACGCCTGGGTGGCCGTGAGAGAAAGTTCCGGTAATTTACTCGATGCGCGGTTCCAGATATCGGCGATCCGGTACGCTTTCCTGGCTTCTATCGAGACTACCACTGAAGCTGAGGAGCTGGTAAAGACGGACAGGGACGCCTTCATCGACCGTCTTCTGCGGATCCGCAGGATAAACGGCTTCATGAATACCTATCTGAAGGAGCTCCTCAATATCAGACTGAGTGAAAGCAGCCGTACCCATGAGATCCAGCTGGCGCAGGTGAATTCAATCAGGATTGTCAGTTTTCTGGGTGTCGGGGGGATCGCGCTGATCCTGCTTTTTTTCGGTACGATCTTCTCGGAAAGTATCAGCCGGCCTATCAGACTCCTGGCCGGGCAATCGACGAGGATGGCTGAAGGAGAACTCTCGGTGGAAGAGATCAACCTTGCATACCGGGACGAGATCGGGATCCTGACGAGCTCGTTCAACCGGATGAGCCGTACTATCAACAGTATGATACGAAGCCTCGAAGACAAGGTGGAGATCGAGAGGAAATTCCGTGAGGACGAACTGAAGATTGCCGAGATGAACCGTTCTCTGCAGGAAGCCCAGTTCCTGAGCCTTCAATCCCAGATTAGCCCCCATTTCCTGTTCAACACGCTGAATACTATTTCGAGGACCTCGATGTTCGAAAAAGCGCCGGAAACGGTGAGACTGATAGAGGCGCTCTCAAAGGTCCTGCGGTACACACTGAACGAGCAGAGCAAGATAGTCCCGATGAGCGAGGAAGTGAGAATCCTCGAGGACTACATGCACATCCAGCAGAGCCGATACGGCGACAGATTGAGATACAGGACCGATTTCTCCGTGTCCCTCCACGATATCAAGCTGCCGATATTCACCCTTCAGCCGCTGGTGGAGAACGCGATCAAATACGGGATAGAGCCTGCCGAGGAAGGCGGCGAGATACTGGTCAGCGCCCATTACGAGAACAGCGAGCCTGGGTCGCACGGTCGAGCACTTCAAGAGAACAGCGCGCGCAGCCCCTCCAATCATGAAAAAAACATCATCATCAGGATCGAGGATACCGGCATCGGCATCGCGAAGGAGGCGCTGGAGAGACTGAACGGCCCGCACGATACAACCGTCTCTGGCAGTTCATCGGGGATCGGGATCTCCAATGTCCGCCGCCGGCTCAACCTGGTGTACGGCCGTGCAAAAAGCCTGAGCATCGAGCGCCGGCCCGGCGGCGGCACCATCATTAGTATCACCATTCCGGGAGGCGGACAGTGTATCGAATACTGATAGCCGACGACGAACGGCTCGAGCGGGAGGCGCTCAAGTTCATACTGAACAAGGGCCTCGACTACCCGATCGAAATCCAGGAAGCCGTCAACGGCCGGGAGGCAATAGTGCGGAGCAGGAGCTTCCAGCCGGACATCGTATTCATGGATATCAAGATGCCGGGCATCGACGGGATGGAGGCCTCTGCAGGTATTCGGGAAGAGCTGCCGCAGGTGCAGCTGATTTTTCTCACCGCATACAACAAGTTCGAATACGCCCGGGAAGCCATACACCTTGGAGCTTCCGATTATCTCGTGAAGCCCTCCTCGGAAAGCAGCGTGCTGGAAACGACTGAGAGGGTTATCAAACGGGTCGAGCAGATCAAGAAAGAGATGGACAACCGCAGGAACAATGAGCTGAAGCTCTCCCGGGCCGCCGAATACCTGGAGAACGAGTTCGTCTACACCGCGGCCATGCGGGGGATGCCGATCGGCAAGTTCATGGATTACATCGCGATCCTGGATCTTGACTTCAAGGCAGGCCGGGGCGGGGTGATGAAACTCTTCTACGACACGTACCCCCTTCAGGTTGACAGCGGCTATGAGAAGACGATTCTCAAGAAGCGGTGTTCCCTGATCCTCAAAAAAAGATTCGCCAGAGCGGGAATACAGGTTCTCGCCAACAGCGAACTGGCGATCATCTATTTTTTACTGATTATGCCGGAAGATACGGATACCGGCAAAATCGACTTCGCTGAGATTCTGAGGGACACCGCCGAACGGATCAGGCAGGATCTCAGTATCGATGTCCACATCGGAACAGGCGACACCTTCACGGACCCCGGGCGCTGCCTCGAATCATTCTCGACCGCCGGTCTGTCCGAGGGCGGGCGGGAGAACGCCTCCGGATATCCTATGGACCTGGAGATGGCAATGGAAAAAGCGGTCATGAAGGTCGACAGAACTGAAGCGGACAGGGTCTACACGGAGATCAGGGACTGGTTCTACGTGTCGGATACTGCCGTAGAGGAAAAAAAGCAGT
>Ga0272443_10007219_pt1 | contig 10691 bp, 7 predicted proteins | sample SSMAcet12_FD_193581 | JGI IMG/M metagenome (GOLD analysis project Ga0272443, IMG submission 193581) | Marine sediment archaeal communities from Little Sippewissett salt marsh, Falmouth, MA, United States - SSM-Acet-12 | ecosystem: Environmental > Aquatic > Marine > Wetlands > Sediment ... | reverse complement strand
TATTCTCCTCGAAACTCTTTCTCCCCCATAAAAGTAAAGGATATCGGCAATTTCTTCTTCACTACTGTTTTCTATTATCTCTCCGGCTGTCGTACCGCTTCTCCCGAATCTCATATCAAGAGGCCCGTCATTCCTGTAAGAAAATCCTCTCTTCGGATTGTCCAATTGATAAGAGGAGAAACCAAAATCAAAAAGCACTCCGTCTACTTTTTCATCCAGAATTTTATCCATTTCTTTATAATTGGCGTTAACAAACAAAACTCTTTCACTAAACTCGCGTAATCTTTCAGAAGCGATTTCAATCTGTTTTTTATCGAGATCAAAACCTATCACAGAAGCGTCTGAATTTTGAAGTATAGCCAGAGAATGACCTCCGCAACCGAGAGTAGCGTCCACATAAATCCCCTTTTTCTCACGCACGAGATATTCGACAACTTTATCCGCCATTACCGGAAGATGAATCGGAATATCTTCCATCACACGCTCATCACATGCCAAGCTTTGAGTACAAATCATTTATATCACCACTCCCTTTAGAATATTCTTCATAAACCGAAGGGGACCACAATTCTATCTTATCGATAGCGCCCAGAAAGAAAACCTCATCTTCAATTTTAGAATAATCCCGCAGTTCCCCCGGAAGAATAATACGACCCTGAGAATCCATAGAGAGACGCTCCGCGGCATAAGAAAAAGCTCTTATTGCCTCCCTTATACTTTTTTGTGAATATTTTTTGCCCGCAAGCTCTTTAACAAATTCATTCCATCCGGAAAGAGGAAAGAGTAAAAGAGAAGTTTCAAAACCTCTGGCTATATAAAAACTCCCTTCATCGGCATCGGTCAAAACAGACCTGAACTTCGCGGGAACAAACACCCTCCCCTTGTGATCAACAGAGTATATGTCATTCCCTATAAAATACATTCATTCCTCCTTACCCTTTAAAAACCCTTGAATAGTATTCCCCACTTTCCACCACTATTACCCACAATTATAATCACATTGATTGCTTTGTCAAGGGGTAAAATGCATTTTTCTTAAAAAAATCTTTTTTGTATTTATCCAGTAAAATTCAATGATTGCAAAGATAAAGGTAGAATAAATTTACCGGATACTCGAGTATCTTTCCTGAATAATGAACAAACTGGAAAAATTATACGATTTGGACCGATTCCCCACCAAAACCTTCAGATAATTATAATCTCAAAAATGCTTAAAACTAAAAAAATACTAGTGAACCAAAAAATAAAAAATCTACAAAGATTGTATTTATTGTTTTATGCTTAAAGGGGCAAGACCCATTTTTTCGGTAAAATTTAAAGAGCCGCCAATACTTCATTTAAACTGCCAATATTTCTTACTTTTCCTTTAATTAAAAATTTTTTAAAACAACTTCGCTAAGTTAATATAAGGTTACAAAAAAACACGCCTTGCTATACTTGAGGGGTTGCAAAAGTAAAAAAAAACCTTAAAATTTAACGTTATGCATGTGTCTGATGGGGTTATAAATCAAATTAAGGAAAAAATAGATATAGCTCACCTCATTGGAGATTACCTTCCTTTGAAAAAAGCTGGCAAGAACTACGTTGCTAACTGTCCGTTTCACAAAGACGATACTCCTTCATTTAGTGTTTCTCCGTCTTTAAATATATTCCATTGTTTCGGCTGTGGCAAAAGCGGAGACGCGATCACATTTGTAATGGAATTCGAAAAGGTTCCTTTCGCCGAAGCCGTTAGGATTCTGGCCGAAAGAGCCGGAATAAAAATAGGTAAATTCGAAGGAAAAAATGAAATTTTATATTCAATTCATGAATTCGCCGCAGATTTTTACCACAAAGAACTTTTGAAATCACCAAAGGTTTTAAACTATTTAAAAAAGAGAGCCATCAAACCAGATACAATAAAAGAGTTTAAATTAGGTTTCGCTCCTTACGGAACTAATTTCCTTCCAAAAGCGAAGAAAGAATTTAAAATTCAGGACCTGATAAAAAGCGGTCTAATAAAGAAAAGCGGCGGAGGTCTGAAAGACACATTTTTCCTGAGACTTCTGTTTCCTCTTTTTTCTTCCTCGGGAAGGATTATAGGTTTCGGAGGAAGACAATTAAGTAAAAAAGGTCCAAAATATCTAAACTCCCCCGATACACCAATACATAAAAAAGGGAAAAACCTTTACAGCTTGTTCCACACTAAAGAGGAAATCAGAAAAACAGAAAAAGTTTTGCTCGTGGAAGGATACTTCGATTTCCTATCACTTTATCAGGCAGGAATAAAAAATGCCGTCGCCTGCCTGGGAACTTCTCTCACAACCGATCAAGCTGAACTAATATCAAGATACGCGAAAGAAGTTACCCTTTTTTTTGATGAAGATAACGCCGGAAAAATAGCTACTCTCAGATCTTTAGGTATGCTTCTCGGCGAAGGTATCAACGTAAAGATTGGAAAAGGCGGAAGAGGAAAAGATCCCGATGAAATTATATCGAAAGAAGGGAAACAAGCTTTCGAAAAACTCCTCAAAGAATCCAATGATTTCATGGACTGGATACTGGGCAGAATAAAAAACCGATATAAACTCAGTTCTCCTTTAGATCTTTCCAGCGCCATCGAAGAAATCAAATCAATTCTGGAAATTATCCGGGATCCCACAAAAAGAGAAATTTACAAGGAATTCATTGCAAAAAAACTCGCGATAAGAAACGAATTATTAGACCAAACCACAACAAAGAAAACTACTATTATTACCAATAGAAAAATCAACATAGGAGAAAGAGAAGAACTTGAATTAGATATAATATTCTCAATGCTTGAATCCCCCCGGGAAAAAAATGCTGTTTTCGACATAATAAAAGAGGAACACTTTCAAAATCCTCACCTGAAAAAGACTTATAGATCTCTGAAAGAAGGCGCGGATCTAAAAACAAAAGATATAATAAACGCTCTGCCATCTCCATTCGTGGAATACTTAATGAAAAAAAGTGAGATACCCGTCAATTCGGCTATAATTTGCGCAGTAAGTTTAAAAAAATACCATTTAAACAGGTTGATAGAAGAAAAAATAACGGCTCTCCAAAAAATCAACGACGAGGAAAAGCAAGAAACACAAGAAACTTTACTATGTAAAGAGATAGATGAACTAAAAGCAGAAAGAGAACAACTGAAAAAAGGAGAATTGCTTGAAAGATAAAAACCTCGTCTGGTCGGAAATCTTAAATTTCATGGATAAAGACGGGAACATCTACCTCAACGAACTAAAAGATAAACTGGACTTAACAGAAGATAGACTAAACGAAATTTTATCCGGCATAGGGGAACATCTTGAAGAACAAACAGAAGAAGACAAAGAAGAAAACTACATCGACTATAATATAAGTTCGGTCAAAATTTCCCCCTCAGCTCTAGATCAACCCATGAAGCTTTATCTGCGAGATATCGACGGAATTTCATTACTTACAAAGGAACAGGAGTTCGAAATAGGCAAAAAATTGGAAAAAGGCCGTACTATGATTTCAAGATATTTATTCAGATCTCTCCCGATAATAGATAAGCTTTTACAATACAAGAAAAAAATAAAAGAATCTCCTTTCCTCATTAAACAATTTTTATACCTGGATACGCATAAATGGGACGAAAATTACAAGGGCGAAAAAGATAAAAAAAACCTATTTAAATTACTAAAACGCATCGGAAAATGGGAATCTAAACTGGCTCACTATAAAAAAGCATACCTGAAAAAAGGAAAAAAGATTTATAAATTCAAATACAAACGATATGAAAAAAAAATAATCAACGCTATATTAAGACTTCGAATACAAACTCCTTACCTTAAAAAATTCATGTATTTGCAGTACAAAATACACGATAATTTTCACAAAAAAGTAAGCCGTGTCAGAAAACTAAGAGAAGAATTTAAAAAATCCGGTTCTCTAAAACAAAAAAAAGAAATAAAAAAACAATTGAAAGAAACTATTAAAGAAATAAAGGATTTCCAGCTTGAAATCCATTCCGACTGGAAAGAGACAAACTATTTATACAGAACTATTCGTAAATGGGAAAACTTTTTCTGTCAGGCAAAAAGAGAATTAATAGAAGGAAATATTCGATTGGTTTTTTCCATAGCAAAAAAATTCAAAAGAGATGGTATTAGTTTCATGGATATTGTTCAAGAGGGTAATGCCGGCTTAATAAAAGCTGTGGAAAAATTTGACCACAAAAAAGGTTATAAATTTTCCACATACGGAATCTGGTGGATTAAACAGGCGATAATAAAAACACTTGCCGAACAGTCCGACTCATTCTCGATTCCCACCCACACATTAACCCTTATTAATAAAATAACAAAATCGAAAAGAGATTTGCTCCATAAAAACGGCACCAAACCCACTATCGAGGAAATTTCCAAATACATTGGCATCTCAGAAGAAAGAATAAAATTCGCTCAAACTTTAGGCGACTCGACAAAATCACTGGATGAACCTGTCTCAGAAGACGGAGAATTACTTTACGGAGATACAATCGCCAAAGACGCGGTGCCCTCTCCTGCGAAAAAAGCCATGTTAAACCTGTTAAATGAAAACCTCGTAGAAATACTGGAAGCCACTTTATCTCCGAGAGAAAGAAAGGTTCTGCAATTACGTTACGGATTGTTAGACGGAGAAACAAAAACTCTTGAAGAAATAGGACTGATGTTCAAAGTAACAAGGGAAAGAATCAGACAAATCGAAGAAAACGCGCTCAACAAACTCCGAAAAAGTCCCGATAGAAGAAGACTGAAATCTTTTTATTCCATGTGGGAATACGAACAGTAATAGCACCAATTTAACTATAAAAATACCCCAATAATAAAAAATTTAATGGCATCAAATCCATCATAACCAACAAAATGTAAAGGTTAAATATCAAAAGGTAAAATTACAAATCAAAGTTCAAAAATAAATTAAAAAATATATACACCCAAATACAAACACACAATTTTGCATTTTTATTTGTCATTTTGCTTTTTAAATTTTAATATTTGATTTTCGGAAAAATTCAGAACTGCTTTCTTACAAAAAGCAAACCGGTAATTGGTTTTACGTGATTCCCGCCGAAAGAATAGAACTCAGTTCCTTAAGATAAAAATCTGATTGAGAAAAGGTGAATCTAACTTTCTTTTTACCTTTGTTTTTTCCGGAATAAAAGGCTGAACCGGGAACAACAGCAACATTTTTATTTTTAAGCAAATACTTGTAAAAACCCCAATCGTTTCCGTCCCAAACATTCTCGAAATTAGCAAAAATGTAATAACCCCCATCGGGCGTATGGAAAGCAAAACCTGCTTTTTCAAGAGCTCTGCATAAAAAATCTCTCTTAACCTCGTATTTTTCCCTGAGGTTTTCTATATAGTTTGATTGTATATCGAAATTTTCAAAAGCCCACTGGAAAGGTACCGGAGCGGAAACAGAACTGTAATAATGAACTTTCCTTATCTCTTTTGTTATCGGAGCCCTTGCGGCAACATAACCCAATCTCCATCCGCGAACCGAAAAAAAGGTAGAATAACTGCCGATTATAATCGTTCGATCCACAAGATCTTCTATCTGTAAAGGAGAAACGTACTCTCCGCCGTAAAGAAGATGCTTATAAGTTTCATCCACAATTAAATAACCTTCTCTTTCCAGAACAGTATTACCAATCGCTTTAATCTCTTCCGAATTAAAAACTTTTCCCGTCGGGTTATGCGGATTATTAAGAATAAAGACCTTAAACGTCGGCAATTTCTTGAAATCGGTAAAATGAAAAGAATAATCGGGCTCCGCAAGAGATAAAAAAATGGGCTTTCCGCGACTCAACTCGGTTATCGGTACATAATTTTCATAAAAAGGTTCGGGAATAACGACGCCGTTCTCTCCCTCTACAAGACTTAGCATAGAACAGACAAAAGCTTCACTGGCTCCGGCAGTTATAGTAATTTCTTTTTCGGGATCAAAAGTCACACCTGTTTCTTTTGCTATAATTTCTGAAGTCAATTTTCTCAAAGGTTTTCTTCCCGCGCCGGCAATATAACCGTTTAATCCTCCCTCTATAGCTTCCTTAGCATTCCGGATAACCGACTCAGGCGTAAAAAGCTCGAGAGGGTTTTCCGCAAAATTAATTGCTTTACTTTCTTCTGCCGCTTCCACAACTTTTGAAATAATAGAATCTTCGATTTCGGCTAAAATTGAATTCATAATTACATTATAATTAGAATGCAAAATATGTCAATAAGCGGCAAAGCCGCTTAAATTTAAAAATCAAATATAAAATTTTAAAATTACAAATCAAAGTTTAAAAACGAATAAAATTAAAGATAAAAAAACAAAACATACAAACAACACGGATTTCTCATCGGTTAGGGAGGAAAGGCTAATTTTGCATTTTTATTTGTCATTTTACTTTTTAATTTTTAATATTTAATTTTCATTGATATCGATAAAATATAGAAATGGAACTAATCCGAAATTCATAAATATCAAACAACTACCACCCGTCAGCCCTTGACAAATCTAAAAGTTTTCGTAGTATCAAAATATTAAAAACGGAGACAAAATGCAAAAAGAAAAAATACTATTGATATTAATTTCTATAACTATTCCGATTATTTGTTTTGGGCAGCAAATAGACGAAAGTCTACTGCAAAGAATGCAGGAAAGTCAAAAAACACCCTCTGAAGCTTATCAAACACAATTAGAAGATACCCTCGAAAAAGAACCTGCCAAAGCCAAACCCGATTCATTATCAACAATAGAAAAAATGTTTAAGGAAAAATACATGATCACTTCAAGGAGAATCAACCTTGAACTTATAAGAGATTCTCTCCAGGAACAGCTACAAGCAGAGTCTTTAAAGATAGAACTAAGGAAACAATATTTAACAAGTGATGAGTTGCAGGATAAATACTTAATACCGGCGGACACCACATATTTCCATCTAAGAAAAAAATTATCAAAATTAAACAAACAGCTCGATTCCATTTCTGTAACCCTAAGACAATTCGGTTATGATATGTTCGGTTCATCACTGAAGGAAACGCCTTTTTTTACTCCTGTATCGGACAATTACATTTTAGGTCCGGGTGATGAATTAAACATCGATATCTCCGGGGAATTAAACAATTCATGGACAATGAATATAAACAGGGATGGTTCGATTGTACTACCGTATGTAGGAAATATAAAATTATGGGGAAAGACATATTCAGAAGGGAAAAGTATAATCAGCGAAAGATTTAAAAAAGAATTTTCAAATATAGAAGTCAACCTTAGTTTGGGTTATTTAAAAAGCGTTAATATATTTGTTCTCGGTGAAGTTACAAAGCCCGGAGTTTATGATCTAACATTTTTGTCCAATCCTCTGGCGGCTTTCTTTCAATCAGAAGGAATTAAGAAATCTGGAAGCCTTAGAAAAATAAAATACATCTCCGGTAACGGAACCACACAAACCATCGATCTATACAGACTTTTTGTGGAGACCAAACCTTTGCCAACGATTCAATTTTCATCCGGCGATATGTTAGTGGTACCTCCAATAGGAAAAGTGATGGGGATAAACGGAGAGGTAAACAGACCGGGTATTTATGAACTGGAAGGGAAGGAACAGCTCTCGAGTTTAATAGAGATGGCAGGAGGTCTTTTACCCACAGCGGGAACAAAAAGAATAAAAATTGAAAGAATAACCTCTTCCGGAGAGAAAATTACCGAAGATTTGAAATTTCAAAATCTCAATGACTTAGAAAGCATTTCAAAAAACACAAAATTAAAAAACGGAGATCTTATTACCGTAACAGAAATCCCTCCTTATCTTCATAACTATGTTGAAATAAAAGGGAATGTTAATAACGAAGGCACTTATCAATTAAAAGAGGGAATGACAGTTATCGATCTCTTAGAAGAAGCAGGCAATCTGCGAAAAGGGACATACATGAAAAGAGCCGACCTTTTCCGTTTTACTGGTAATAAATTATCGAAAATAATCGGAATCGACTTAAAAAAATTAACGGACGGCTCTTCGGAAGAAAATATCGAGCTTGAAGAATGGGATAGATTAAAAATTTATACAAAGGAAGAATTAGAGGAAGAGTTTTATGTTAACATCGGAGGTGAAGTAGAAAAACCAGGGCAGTACATTCTTCGTCCCGGAATGACAGTCGGAGATCTTTTGTTTGAAGCGAGAAAATTCAGCACTGCCGAAAACGAAGCTGAGCTTTTCAGACTCGACCCTGAAAAAGGATTCTTTATAGAAACAATAAACCTTAATGACGAAGAAGCCTTAAAAATTAAACTCGAACCCATCGATTACCTGTCGGTCAAAAGAAAACCTTACTACGGTGAATTGGGCTATGTTAAAGTGATCGGAGAATTCAAACATCCCGGAACCTACCCCATACAGGTCGGAACCACGCTGGGAGAAATAATTGAAAGAGCCGGGGGTTTTACGGAAAAGGCTTATCTTGAAGCAGCAATATTCACAAAAAAATCAGTCCAGGAGCTGCAGAAAGAAGCTCTGGACAATCTAATCAAAGAAACACGACTCAGACTTCTCGCGGAACAACGAGCCATAATGGGAAGTTTCGCGTCTGAAGAAGATAAGCTCGCTCAGATGAAATACATTCAACTTCAGGAAACGCAATTAGAAAGTCTCAAATCAATCAAGGATCCGGGTAGAGTCGTGATAAATCTGCGCGATCCCAACCAGTTAAGCATACCTCTTGGAGTCGGAGATAAAATCGAGGTACCAAGACTAACCGGAACTGTTCAGGTAATTGGTGAAGTTTACAATGTAACGGGAATAGCTTATAAAGAAGGATTATCTTTAAACGATTATCTGGAAATTGCCGGAGGTCCAAAGCCGACAGCAAACACAAATGAAATATATATAAGAAGAGCTTCAGGCGAAGTAGAAAAAGGCTACCTCAGGAGCGCCTCGGGCAAAATCGGAGGTTTGGTTGAAATAAAACCCGGAGACACGATTATAGTCCCGGAAAAAGTTAAAATAGGAGTATCTCCTCTGGAAGCTTTAGGTTTTACAGTAGATATTTTGTATAAAGTAGGACTTACAGTTGCCGCTTTTGTCGCGATTATGAGATAGAAATACATTCCGTAATACTTGACTAATCAGTTAAATCTTTTATTATTCTAATAAACTAATATGACTTTCAAAAATAAAATTAAGAGATATTTTATAACAGGATTAGTTGCTGTTCTCCCCGTAGCTTTAACTGCAGCAGTTCTGTGGTTTCTCATACAAAAAATAGGAGGATTTTTCGGTGAATATTTAACCCGAATTTCAGTATTTGCCAATATATCTAAACCTTTATCTTCACTGTTAGGATTTATTGCCGTAATCATCGGCATCTACATAATAGGATTTCTTACTTCGGGCTTTATAGGCAGATGGTTCCTTAATACTCTTGATAAAATAATGAAAAAATTGCCTTTCGTAAAAGGGCTCTACAACGCGATCAGACAACTGGTAAACGCCATAATGATAGATCATTCAGCTTTCAGCAAAGTTGTAATCATAAAATATCCCTGGGAAAACACATATACATTAGGCTTTTTAACCAGTAAGGAAAAATGGGAGATAGAAGATAAAGAATACGTTAACGTATTTCTACCCACCTCACCCAACCCCACCTCCGGATATTATTTAATTTATCCTGCGTCAGAAATCATAGAAACCGAAATTTCAATCCAGGATGGGTTTAAAATAATAACTTCAGGAGGAGTTATACTCCCAAAGATGAGAAAATACTAGTGCTTAAGTGGTTCAGAAAATCGCCAATTAAAAGTGAAAGAAAGCTAAAAGAAATAATCGCTGAAGTCGAAGACGAAGGAGTAATCTCCCAAGACGAAGAGGAACTGGTAACAGCCGTTTTTAGACTGGACAGGACTGTGGCAGAAGACGTAATGGTTCCAAGAACCGATATCGAATGTATATCAATCGATAAAAATATTGAAACCCTGATAGAATATTACCGCAAGAAAAGGCATACCAAAATCCCTGTCTATGACGGTACTCGCGACAATATTGTGGGAATAATATATATGACCGAAGTTTTAAAACTATGGGGAGAGAACAAAAAAATATTAGCCGGGGATTTAATGCGATTACCTTATTTTATACCCTACACAAAAAATGTCTTATCCACACTCAGAGAGTTCCAAAAAAAACACATCTCTATAGCCATAGTCATGGATGAATTCGGCGGAGTAGCGGGCCTACTCACTACTGAAGATCTAATAGAAGAAATAGTGGGAGAGTTACAGGATGAATTAGACAAAGAAAAAACAATGTATAAAAGATTGGATGACGGATCAGTAATAGTCCCCGGCACATTCGAACTCGAACAGCTGGAAGAAATCCTGCCCGTAGAATTCGAAGATTTTGATATAAGAACAGTGGGAGGATTGATTTTCGCCAAATTAAACAGAATCCCACAGGAGAATGAATCTATTGTTATAGATAGTACGGAATTTACCATACTCAAAGCAACAAGACAACGAATAAGAAAAGTTAAGGTAAGAAAAATATGAGTTTTACTCATTTACACGTCCACAGTCATTACTCTATATTAGACGGAGGAATCAAAATACCGGATTTGATATCTAAGGTAAAGAAATCACAAATGAACGCTATAGCCCTTACCGATCACGGCAATCTTTTCGGAGCTTTTGAATTC
>Ga0272443_10007218_pt1 | contig 10693 bp, 10 predicted proteins | sample SSMAcet12_FD_193581 | JGI IMG/M metagenome (GOLD analysis project Ga0272443, IMG submission 193581) | Marine sediment archaeal communities from Little Sippewissett salt marsh, Falmouth, MA, United States - SSM-Acet-12 | ecosystem: Environmental > Aquatic > Marine > Wetlands > Sediment ... | reverse complement strand
ACAAATCGACATCAATGAGCTGGAGTGACTGGCGGATTGCCACCTTTTGGATCTACAAAATATCTTTTCAAGGATCAAGGAGTTGAAAGCGCAGGAAGCTGCGAAGGCGGAATGTGGAATTGGGGACCTATGCAAAAAGATGTAACTGGAAGACATAGGTTATAGAAGCAAAGTTATTGGAATTCCCCGCGCACCTGATCTTTTAAAAAAGGAGAGCATTGGTAGGTTGGCCAGTACTCTTCGAAACTGAAATCCTTGAACTTGAGATCTATGCAGTTTTTGGTAACTATCCGGATAGTTCCTCACTGGTAGCTAGTAACTTCTGCACCGTTTTCATCGTCCAGAGGGTAATTAAAATTTTAGGTTATATTTGTAACACTCGACACAACTCTATCTGGATCCAGGTCAACTATAAACTTTTAACCTTCAGTTCAATACTAATGCATGAGTGTACAAACATTCGACGTGAAAACGAAACGCAAATGAATCAACGTGTTCAAGGTCGGAAAACTCTGGGTATTCAAACACTTCTTCGCCGATAATAAGGAACTTTTTCGAGAGCTTGCAGATTATAGTGTTTAACGATACGAATAGGCCACATCTCTAAACTATTGCGAGTTCGAGATTTGTCCGAAAAGTATTGTTAAACACTATAGAATCATCTAATTGGTTCTCGACTATATCGGCAGTTTTGCATGTTCGATAGACGTAACGGCGCCATTGAATATAAGGGACAAAGTAGTGGGCAATGGATAGCCCACTCAAAACTTCAAGCTTTTGAACTCTTCCAGCTCTTCTGATGAGTGGTGGTCTTGCCATTCAACGGCATATTTGGTATCCGTCGCCATATGGATCTTAAATATCTAGGTCATCCCTCGTACTCAAGGGTAGAAATCGCATTTTTGAATACGATCATCTTCTTACCATTTCCAATGTTCACAAGTAGCTCGTAATTGTTGTACGCCATGAGTTCGCCGATAATAGGCCTGCCATCCATTAGACGGATAGTCACCTTTTGTTTTAGAACTTTCGGGATGAACTGTGGATGACTGACTGTGGGTTGGATGGTGTCTCCTTGCTTTTGCTTGTCGCCCTCTTTATTATTAGACATATTTTTCTAACCCCAAAATTTCAACTTGTTTCATAGAGTTCCTTGTGGAAACTTTATAACAGCTTTGCTGATTTATGAAGTTATAATCGAGTAACTTTCTACAAAGGCACCTACAAACATTAAACACAGTCCAAAGGCTACAAGGAATATTTCCGTTTTTCTCAAACGAATTTCCTTAATCGACTTACTAACGGTTTCTTTGCCATTAGTTTTTACAATAGCAATTCTGGCAGTAGCACACATAATCAATAATTGCCCCAGCATTTCCCATAATCCTGAGCGATGGAATATATCAAATATTCTTAGCAATCTATCAAGCAAATCAGGTGCAATGCTAGCTACCGTAAAAGACTAGGTTCCAAGAGTTATTGAATTTAAAGCAAATTGTACTCCGAGGCAAAGATAACCATATGGAATAAATACTTTGTTTTTGTTGGAAAATGCAAACAAATTCGCGAACAAAATAACAAAAACGGATATTAAGTTATATGTGAAAATTTGTAGTGTTGATGTAAAAAGATTGTTCGACGTTTCCCAATCTATAACAGAATTTTTGCTCATTAAAAATTCTGTTGGCAATAAATAATGGCTTAGAATTGTAAGGACAAAAAATAATATAAAATATAATACGATTGCTGTTGCAACACGGACAGATAATTTTTTATTTACTAAATTTTGTTTGATTTTTATCATTGAACAACCTCTTGCACACGTGTAGGGCCTTGCGGCACAATTCCATAATCTGGTTATGAAGCAAAAGATAATAACCTTACATGAGATACTTGTTACTTCGGGAGTGCAGAGGATCACGAATACCCTCAACCTTTAGGTTGGGGATGGGGTGAACCCTCGCCTGTTTTTCGTGTACTTTTAAATCGATGCAGTATTACTTCTTTTTAAAATGGTTTTTTTGGCACCTTAGTCACAGATGGTGCCACCCATCTATGGCTAGGATGTGATATGCGTTGGAATTGCGCAGTTTTAGCCATGGCCAGATCACCTACCACATCGTGTTGGTGCCCAAGTATAGATACAGGGTATTCTGCAACAAGCAACTTAAAAAGGATTGCAAATCGATCTTCAACAATATTTGCATGGAGCAAGGCTACAAAATTCATGACATGGAAATTGTAGAGGGTCACATCCACTTGTTTTTGGAATTTCATCCAAGCACTTCTCTGTCAAAGGTTGTTCAATACTTGAAAGGAGGCAGTTCTTATAGACTGTTCAGGCTTCATCCTGAACTAAAAAAGCGCTATTGGGCCGGAAGTCTATGATCAAGTGGCAAATTCTTTCGATTCGTTGGAAATGTAACTGCTGACACAACCAAGCACTATATTAAGGAGTCTCAGGGGAAACCGAAAGCAGAGTTTCAATCATGCAAATCAAGGGAATCTGGGCAACGAAGACTCGAAGATTTCTGATATCCGGAAAACCGGCTGCATGCAATTTGATTTTTACCCATCTATGTGCCACTTGTCCCTCTATTATTGCTCCTCTAAGCCTTGCCCGAAGGTCTCAGTTATCCACTCTTCGATTTTCTCTCGAACTTGCCGGAACGCCTTTAGCTTATCGGCTTCACTTCCCTCGATCGCACACCGTTATTATGAAATCCAACTTTCGATCCAATAACTTTTGTAGGCTCTTGGAGCTATGGGCAGATATGTCAATGCCCCTTTTGGCCATTACCTGAACTGCATAGGGATTTACTTTGGTGGGATTTGTCCCCGCGCTGTAAACTTCGTATTTGTCGCCGTATAAATGGCGCAGCAGCCCTTCGGCCATTTTTGATCTGGCGGAGTTATTGGTGCAGATGAAAAGAACGCGCTTCTTGGAGGGCATAAATTCTGCATATAGTGTTTAACGACAAATTCGTATCGTTAAACACTATAATTGGTTCTCGACTATAATTGACATCTGCAATAAAATATCTTGGGGCAAACGGTACAAAATGGTGTATAAATAATATTATGTAATCAATTAAAACTCAATGGAATGGATGAACGAACTTCTTCAAACCATTGCTTTTTACAGATTGCTAGGATAAACCTGGTTTAAAGTCGGTAGGACATTGGAATATTACGATATCCTCATCTAGTCTATCTATTACATCTCCTTGTTCATTGAACAAGAATAAGTTTTCCAATCGAAGTGGGGCACACGTGCCCTTGTCCCAAATCTCTTCTCCATCCACGCACAATTTTATGGCCGTTCTCTCTTCATATAATTGCTCAATGTTGCTCAACCATGCTATTGATGTGTGGTTTCCGTCAGTTAGACTTCCCTCTAACCGGTAGTCTCCGGGAACGATTACGTCCACCTCTAAGTCAACACAAAGCCTCTCGAAAAGCCCGTCTCCGTCCTCATCCAGCAGATCTGTTTCTACATTTCCAGTAAGTGATGCTCCGGCCACAACCAAGCTTACGGGTATGGAAAATGACTCATTCTGGGAATTGATTTGCACGTATCCTTCTATGCTTTCGCCCGGTGCATCATATGGTATGGCGAGCGTGGCGTTTATAATGCCTTTTTCTTCCCCCTTCAGTTCAGAGGGTCCGCTTGCTGATATCCATGGCCAATTCTCTTGAGTATATAAGGTCGCCTCCAAATCGAAAGGTTGAGGGGTATCATCCACTTTGAACCCGTAAACCCATACCTGCCATAAACCAGGAGTAGGACGAGAGAATCCCACTTCCTCAGAGATATCGTTACCGTAGGAAATGTCCACTGGTTTGTCATTGACGTTGAACAGTAGCAAGGCCAAATCAGAGTCGGAATTGTCCCATTTCAGAGTGGCACCAATCCTAGTGACGTTGGACGTTACATCCAAAGGAAGAATCCAAATGCCCTTTTCTTCTACTGTCTCATTCCAAAGGTCGCTTTTGATGCCTTCTACCATGCCACCGTAAGAAATGTTGTATAGATCAGCTCCACCGTTTGTAAGGTTGAACTGCGCAGAACGAATTTCTCCTGGCTCTAATGGGCCCAAAGACCATCTTCTGGGCGAATTATCCACCAAAAGTCGTTCTACTTCCAGAACGTAACTTTCCTCTTGAGAGACGTTTCTGGGATGTATGGCCAGCATCCATCTCCCAGAGGGTGGTCTTGTTACAATGACACTTTTTGGGGAATATTTTTGGTCAGAGATATAATGTTCGCTGGTAGGATCCAACAAAAATATGTCCAAATCGGAGTTTCCCTCCCAGATCAAAATGCTCTTCAGTTCTTCGGTGCTGGGGGGAACGTCTACGTAGTAATAGTGCCATTCGTTTTCACTCAATTCACCGGAAATTAAGCCTCTACCCTTTTCAATTTCGATTGGGTTTGCCACTTCTACGGTCAGAGGCATGGAATAAATTAGATCTCCGTCTTCAGATATGTCGATTGATCCTTTGTAAATACCTGGCTTTGCATCTTCAGGTACGCTTATTGAGGCTCCAAAAATTCGTTGGCCATTGGCCGGTATTTGACGAGGAAGGGGCTGAATATAAGCGAACTCTGAGGCAGGGCCTGATGTGGCGGTCGTCACGCTAACGAGTTCCTCGTTCGTAATGAACAAGAATTTGGCGTTCCAGTCTACGTCTCCCGGAGCCAAGGCATAGATCTTTTTTTGAGTTCTATCGGCCCCAGTGTCAAGGCTACCGTAGATGGCCTTATCCCCCACTATCTGGAAATCTCCATAGGCCCACCTTCCAGCAGACCAATGATCTGGCAGCACTCCGCAAAGATGCTCATTCTCTATGGCAGATAGAGACCTCTCTGCATTCAACAGGCCTGCCCCTTGGTAGTAGGTTTCATACTCCTCTTCCAAGGTGTTGTTCAACTTAATTGCACCGTTGATCATGGCAGCCTTTACGCCTGCTGGCGTGAGGTCTGGGTTGGCCTGAAGGAGCAAAGCGGCAATGCCTGCAGCCACCGGCGTAGAAAGGCTGGTTCCAGACGAACTGGCATAGTATGGATTGATCTTGTTCTCCAGTTCCACATCCGGGGGTACGGTCGATATTACGTTAACTCCTGGTGCCACCAAAGTGGGCTTGAATCTGCCGTCTCTAAGAGGTCCAGAACCACTGAACATGGCTACGTGGTTTTCACAATCTGTAGATCCTGCAGTAATAACTTTAACGCCATCACCAGGCGATTCTACACAACCCAAACATACTGAGGATGCAACTGCCATCAATAAAAGAAGTCTTTCGTCCAAGTTTCCTGCAGCTACACAAACCACAGTTCCAGATTCCATGGCGTTGTCTGCGGCTATGGACAATGGTGGATTATTTTCGCCCAAGTTTAGGCCACCCAGGCTCATGCTCAATACGTCGGCGTCGTTTTCCAGGGCCCATTCTATGCCTGCGATGATGTTTGAGATCTGGCCCCCACCATTGCTATTGATTACTCTGACGTTGAGCAGACTAGCTCCAGGTGCCACTCCTTTGTAAACTCCCCCTGAAGCCGTTCCCGATCCTGCGATTATGCCAGCAACAGCGGTGCCGTGTCCCAGTAGATCCTCTGTAGTTCTCTCGGAGTCAACGAAGTTCTTTTCGCCAATGACTTTCCCCGCTAAATCGGGATGGTTCTTGTCAATTCCAGAATCTAATACAGCGACTAATACTCCACGGCCGCCGATGCCTTTGTCCCATAGCTCATTTGCGTTGACGCTCTCTGCTGCACATACCGTTTTGTTGTTCGGAGTGACGTTGATTAATTGAGATGCCGAAACGGTACCGTCAAAGTATATCTCAGCTATCGAATCGTCTTTTAACAATCTCTTGATGGTTGAGGTATTTGCAGATCCTGATACGCCGTTGATCAAATGATACGTGTACTTCATATTGAAATCTTGAATGTATTTTCTTCTTCCCTCTTTGAAGATTACTATTATCGGTACTTCTTGATCGATTTTGAGACTTTCTTGAAGGGATGGGTCTGAGATTGTGATGTTATCACTACGATACGGGAAATTGTTCTCAGAATCCAAGCCTGTCTGATTGGTTGACGTTGATGCTGAAAGTAACGTTATCACCAGTACTGCAATGAACGTAATAATCTGTGTTTTTCTTTTCATGAATTTGGCTTACCCCCACACAAACCAAAAGCCATTTATGGTATTCTATGAGTTAATGATAAATAAACCTGTGTCTCACCTAACCCCGATGATTCTCAGTTGGTTGTTTACCAACGTTCTTTGGCTGAGCTTGGCTTTTCTAATCTCATCAGTGATCTTCAACCAACGTCATATTTGTGGCTTGGGATGGGCCCTCTTCAGCATTCATTGGTTGAAACAACCGGCCCATTATTTAGAAATCGGCGATCACTTCAACGTGGTTTTGACCATTGCAGTGGCTATTTCCTGTTTATATATGTCTTGGCGTATTTTGAAATATAGACACATATCACCTTCTTGCGTCTGGGTCAGTTTTGCTGTGGCAGTTGGTGGACTGTTTTACTATCCCTTCGTTCAGTTTGCAGCTTTGGAGCATTGGTTGATCAGCCAGACAGCTCATTTAACGTATTTGCTTCTTGGCTTTTTTGGATTCCAGGTTTTCGCCATAAGCGAAAGCGTGCTGTCGTTTAATGGTCATTCTGTGCAGATAATTCTGGCCTGTACAGCCATTCAAAGCATGGCCTTCTTCTCTGGTTTGATATTGTCGGTCCGCGCCCCACTGGGCAGGAAGATGGTTGCTTTGATGGCATCAGTCCCCACAATATACTTTCTAAACTTGTTCAGAAATGTCTTCGTAATCGTAGCTTGTGGCGATGAGTGGTTTGGGTCAAATAGCTTTTATTGGGCCCACAACGTGGTTGCCAAAGTTGGCTCTGCAGCGGCACTCTTCGTCATTGCCTACGTGGTGCTCATGATTCTGCCAGAGCTTTTGAACATGATCGATGAATTGTTCACGATGATTAGACCTTCAGGAGGGAAAGTATCCTGAGGCTGGCCAGAGGTTCTGCACCCTGGGTAGGGGTACCTTTTTTGGCTTTGGTCGTACTGGCAAGTTTCAGGGTTTGGCCTATTTTTGTAGTGGCTTTGATGCTATTTATCATTATGTTTTTTTTTCATAGGGATCCTGACCGCAGTCCTGCAGGTGAGGGAGTTCTAGCGCCAGCAGATGGTGTAGTATTGATGTCTTCTCCTGAGAAAATTGTCATATTCATGAACCACTACAACGTTCACGTAAACAGATCTCCTGTTGATGGAAGGGTGAAACAGGTGGAGCATCGGTTTGGAGGGCATGCTCCTGCTTGTTATCCTTCTGCTAGCAAAAATGAAAAGAATCTGGTAATTTTAAAATCCCCTGATGGAGAGATTAAGCTGTGGCAAATTACTGGTTTTCTGGTTAGGAGAATCATTTGTTACGTTGAACCTGGTGATTGGGTGAAGAGGGGCGAGAGAATCGGTATGATCCGGTTTGGTAGTAGGGTGGAATTCAACTTACCGGAAAAATACAAGCTCACTGTGAAATGTGGAGACCGGGTCAGAGCTGGGGAAACTGTTGTCGCGGTGAAAGAGACATGAAAAGCATATCCAAATTAGTCCGGATTCCAGATCTGGTGTCACTTCTGAACTCCTTTCTGGGATTCAGCGCTGTGCTCTTTGCCTTTCAAGGACGAGTTACAGCATCAGTGACTTTAATATTCTTGGCCGCGGTGGTAGATGGTGTAGACGGGTTTTTGGCTCGCAAAATGGGCCCAGGTCCTCTGGGGATTAATCTCGATTCACTGGCAGATGCGGTTTCCTTTGGAGTGGCTCCTGCGGTTTTGGCGTGGTCAATATTCAGTTCGCCTTTTTGGATATTGGGTGGAGTTTATCTGATTTGTGGCATTCTCCGATTGGCTCGGTTCAATGTTGCCCCAAAAGGTGAGAAACACTTCAATGGGTTCCCCATTCCTGCCGCTGCAATGATAATTTCAATCAGTTTTTTGTTGTCAATTCCAGTTTTATCTGCTATTTTGATGATTATTCTTTCTGCATTTATGATCAGTGATGTGCCCTACCCCAAATGTAAGGATTATAGGATCGTTTTTTTTGCATTAGCGGTGGTTGCTGCGGCTTTGGTCAGCTGGTACTGTGGGACAATATCCCTGTTCGCATGGGCGATATTTTCGATGCTGATTGTTTATTTGTTATACCCCTTGGCGAGATGGTTATAGTCGAGAACCAATTAGACGAAAATAATTGGTTCTCACCAGAATAGTGCTTAACGATACGAATATGTCAAATCTCTAACTCTTGCGAGTTCGAGATTTATCCGAAAAGTATCGTTAAACACTATAATCCGAAAAGTATCGTTAAACACTATAATCCGAAAGGTATCGTTAAACACTATAATCAAAATTGACGTTTTGGAGATCTAATATCATGCCTACTAAAAGAGAAATGGCAGCTTTTGAGGCGGGGATAAAGCTTGGAGCCATGTATCATCAGTTTGTGGGTGCGCCCATCGGCGTGAAGACCGCATCCAGTATGCAAAAGGCCATGGAGGAGAGCATATCGCTTCAGCCTTACGTAACGAGCGTCGACGTTGAGATCAACAGGAAAATGCTGGATAACAATTTTTACGGTTATGGTGAGCTTGAGGGAAGGATGATCAAGGCCATTGTGGGGATCGATTATCAAGGAGAGTTGGTCAGGGCCAAGCTGGAATACAACCCCGAAAAGGATTACCCACTTATGGAACTATTGGACTGAAACGTGAGTTTGCTCACCAAAATGAGCAGCAATGCGCTTACAGCCATCCCCAAAAGTGGATACTTTTGACCCATAAATAGGGCAACAGTTCCGCCACCTATCAGCGCAGCTAAAGCTCCGTGAGACGTCAAATTCAACCGATCTTTGTAAAATCCTGCCAACACGGGAACAATCAATCCCCCAGCAAATATGGAATAAGCTGAGAAGAGGGTGGCGATGATCTCAGGCAGACGAAGGGCAGAAATCAGGGCCAGAGATCCCACCAGTATGGTTCCTATCCGGGAGATTTTCATGAGGTGTTTTCTGCTCGATTTTGGTTTGGCGGTTCTGTAAAGATCCAAGGTGAAAATGGACGTTGCTGTAAGCAGGGTGGTATCTGCAGAGGACATCAGAGCAGAGAGCAAAGCGGCTGCCACAATCCCGCTTTCCCAGGGAGATAGTGCCACCTTTATCAAGGTGGGAAGGGCTTGTTCTGCGCCAATCTCTGGGAAGAGGGTTTTGGCGCAGATTCCCAGGAGGGTTATGGCAAAGGCCAGTGGTATCAAAAGGAGAGCTGCCACAAATGCCGATCTTCGGGCCGTATTTGGATTTTGGGCAGAATAAAGCCGTGAATAAATGTCTGGCCCCACCAGATAAGTAGAGCCCACCACAAATATTAAGCTTAAAACACCCAGTCCGTCTCTTTGAGGCGATGTTGGAAAGCTCTGTACTCTCAGTATGTCCAAACCGGTAAGATCCAAGGCTCTCCACAAAATGAGAATGACGCCCATCGATAGAATCAGGAACTGAATTAAGTCAGTTTTGGCAATGGACCGCTGACCGCCGTGAGCTGTGTAGAGAATGAAAATCAGTGCGGAAATTATCATAAACAGCGTCTGATCGTGGCCGAAGAGGGTGTTTAACAGTTTTCCTGAGGCCACTATCTGAGCAGCGATCACTCCTATCCAGGAAATTAATATGAGCGCCGACGCAGCTATTCTGACCCGCGGATCATATTGGACGCCTGCCAGCTCTGGTAAAGTGTAACAACCCGTTTCTCGGACCTTCTTGGCAAATATTATGGAAAGCACCATCAATCCCATAACTCCTGAGAGCATCCACCAGGCCCCGGTAAGGCCCTCATTGAATCCCAGGCCAGCCATTCCCATGGTAGAAGATGCTCCTAAAACGGTGGCGCAAAGGGTAGCGGTTAGGATAATGGGGCCAAGACTTCGGCCTGCAAGATAGAAGTTTTCCATAGTCTTAGGGTGTCTAGAATCAATAATTCCCACAACCATAACTATCGATAGATAGCCTGCCAGCACAATTGCAGTCTCGTTCATATTGTCAACCTATATACTTCGCATGGTTGACAATGTATAAGCTTTGCGATGCTTGTGGCTGAAATTAACGTTGGATCTACAAATTTTAAGTATAATCTTGGGAGAACGTTTAATAAGGCCGGTCGGACATTTAGAACTCCATGAAGGTTGCCGTTATCTATCACGAGGATTTCGCATCGAAGGGTCATAGCGTATTGAGAGATCGCATTAAGCCATCCTTCAAGGCCCTCATGGATTCGGGTCTGGTAGAAGGCGAGAACGTCCAAGTGTTCAAACCAGAGCCTGTAACCAGAGAGCAAGTAGAGAAACTACACACCAAAGAACACGTCGAAGGCCTGATGAACGAATCTTACAACAAGATGTACTACGACGTAGCTCGGCTCTCCGCAGGCAGTGTGCTTCTGGCCGCAGAAATGGTAGCCGAAGGGAAAGCAGAGTCGGCATTTGCCTACACAGGAACCGCAGGCCATCACGCAAGTCCTGGTAGTTGTTGGGGATTTTGTTACTTCAACGACGTGGCCATAACCATCGCCCAAATGAGAGAAAAGGGGTTGAAGAGGTTCTTGATAATAG
>Ga0272443_10007217_pt1 | contig 10693 bp, 7 predicted proteins | sample SSMAcet12_FD_193581 | JGI IMG/M metagenome (GOLD analysis project Ga0272443, IMG submission 193581) | Marine sediment archaeal communities from Little Sippewissett salt marsh, Falmouth, MA, United States - SSM-Acet-12 | ecosystem: Environmental > Aquatic > Marine > Wetlands > Sediment ... | reverse complement strand
GGCGACGATCGAGCTGACGTACACGGCGGCGGCCGGCTACACGGGTCGCGACACGGCGATCGTGCGCTTCGCCGATCCGTTCGGCGGGTTCACCGATGCACGGATCCGCGTGGACGTCGTCGAGTGCCCCCCTCCGCCGACGGAGCGCGTTCCGATTCCGCTTCCGGCGAGCGGCTCGCTGTCGATCCTCGTGCCGACGACGTTTGGGAGCGGGGACGAGGCGGTCGGTCTGACGACCGCCGACGGGGCCCCGGTCTCCGGATCGGTCGCGATCGAGTGGGATGCGACGGTCGGGCGGTTCGTCGTGACGATGGACGGCGCGGCGCTCGACCCGGGGCGGTACCTGCTGACGATCCCGCTGGGCAACGGGGAGACGGTCGAGCTGCTGGTCGAGGTTGTGGCAGGGGAGGCGGAATGACCCGGCGGGTTCTGTGGATTGTGGCGCTGTTGATGGCGGCGTGCGCGGCAGCCGCGCTCGGCAACGTTCCGCCGACGATGGAGGATCGGTACGTCACGACGGTGCAGGACACGCCGGTGACGTTCGAGCTGCGGGCGCAGGACGAGGACATCGACCCGAACGATCCGAGCGTCCATCCGCTGCGGTTCGTGTTGGTGGCGGGGCCGGAGAACGGGGTGCTGATCGGCGAGTTGACCGAGGTTCATTACGAAGGACCGCACGACGCGGTCGTCGAGCTGACGTACGCACCGGCGGCGGGGTTCGTCGGCACGGATCGGGCGACATTGCAGGTGATCGACCCGTACGACGCAACGGCGAGCGGGACGGTGACGATCGAGATCGACGTGACGGCGCGACGGGCGGAAGGGATCCTGTCGGGGAACTGGTCGATGCATGCGACGTGGGAGTCGCAGTCGGGATCGTTCACGGCGTTTGCGACGCAGCTGACGGAGGTGTACCGGATCGGGGCGCTGACGATGAAGGGCGTGGCACAGGTGCGCAAAGCCAACGTCGGCGGGGTGAATCACGTGGTGTTCGACAGCCTGCGGTTCGACGGGGACCTCGACGTGGGGCCGTTGTCGCTGGCGTCGACGCTGGCGTTTGACCCGGATGCACCGAGCGCGGCGGAGCTGTTCGACCACTGGCGGGTGACGAGCGGCTTCAAGCTGCAGGGGCTGAGCGCACGGCACACGTTCTACCTGGCGCAGCCGATCACGTCGTCGTACCAGACGCTGACCGTGCAGGCGAGCCTCGGCAGCTTGAGCGTTTCCAACACGGTACGGATCGACATGGACGAGGGATGCGGCTTCGCGTTTTCGCGAAACGATGCGACGGTCGGGTGGAGGACGTGCGATTTGAACCTGAGCGCGTCGTTGGGGGTCAGCTGCGACGGGTTCGAGCAGGCGCGGTTTGCGATGACGGGGCTACCGGTGTCGGCGTGGATTCCCGGGTTGATGCTGGATGCGAGTCTGACCTTCACCGAAGAGGCGAAGACCTTGGCGATGAGCGTGTCGTGGCGGCCGGTGACGAGCGGGTGCATGCGGCTGTACAGCGAGCTGGAGACGAGCGGGACGCACGACCTGACGCTTGACGGGTTCACGATCTACGGACTGCGGATGGAGTGTCGGGTCGGGGATGTGACGGTCGTCAGCGCGACGTCGCTCGATCGGAACAAGAACGCGACGATGACGGGGCAGACGGACTACTGGGAGGTGCTGCGGCTGTCGGGGACGCTGATGGGATGCTGTGAGGCGCCGGGGAGTTGGGGGATCGCGACGTACTTCGCGAACGACTCGGGCCAGCTGTTCGATTGGGGGATGACGACGGCGCGGTTCGACCTGGCGGCGGACGAGCACCTGAACGCGAACGTGGACCTGGCGATGCGGTCGGGCGAGCTGGGCGACCCGAAGGTGGAGATCTCGTTCGGGTTCGTGGTCCGTTGGTAGGCTGACTGCCCGCCCTCTGGGAAGGCAGTCAGCGACAGGAAGGAGCGCTCTGTCGCTCCTCCTTGTGTTTGGCGGCCCAAAGAACGTTTGCCGGTCCTGCGTTCCCGCCGCCGGGTCATCGGCTCGGGTAGCTCCCACGGAGGTGCTTCTCCTGCCTTGAAGCCTCAGATCGTCAAGGCGGGCGTGCCAGGCTGCGTAAGCTCATCCACACGGGTTTCCGGTTCGCCGGAAACCCGTCCCCGCCTTGAAGCCTCAGATCGTCAAGGCAGGAAAGTGATGAGAATCCCCGCAACTCGAATCTTGGAATTCCAGCCCGTTTGGTCCATTCTTAGGACGTGATGAGAGGGCGAGACGTACGCAGGGGGTGCCTCCAGCCGCTTGGCCGACGATCCGTGTCGGTCGTCGTCGTGATGGCACTTGTCGGGCTGGCCCTCGGCGGCTGCTTCCTGTTTCCGAATACGCGGCCGATCGCGCTGATCGAAGTCGATCGCGCCGAGGGACTGATGCCGTTGACCGTGGTCTTCGACGGCAGCCTGTCGAGCGATCCGGACGGGTCGATCCGGCGGTATCAATGGAATTTCGGTGACGGTACCGACGGGCGCGGCGTCCTGTGCGAGCACGTCTTTACGACGGCGGGTACGTATCAGGTCTCGCTGACGGTGACCGATCGCCGCGGCGCCCGGGCGACCGCGTGGACGACGATCGTCGTTCGCGCCTCGAACGCGCTGCCGATCGCCGCGTTCTCCGTGTCGCCCTCGCCTGCGTACCCTCAACAGACGATCCGATTCGACGCCGGCGCATCGTACGATCCGGACGGCCAGATCGTGTCGTACCACTGGGATTTCGGCGACGGTCAGACCGCGACCGGCGTCCTGGCATCGTACCGCTACGCGCAGGCCGGGACGTACGATGTCACGCTGACGATCCGGGACAACGACGGCGGCGAGCGGACGGCGACGACCGAACTGAGCATCGGGACCGAGGGCGGTTCCGAGACGATCTCGCGGCACTACGAGTGGGAGTACGACAGTCAGACTGAGACGGTCAATCTGCAGATCTCCTCGTCCCTGTACGGCTACTACAGGACGCAGCCGCGAGGGGTGTGGACCTCGCGGGACTACGACGACTACGTGCTCGACCCGCTCGACGACGCGCTGCTGACCGAAATCACCCAGGAGATCCTGACCGCGACGGCCGGCGACTACCATGCCTCGCTCGAGAACGCGCTCTTTTTCGTCCAGAAGTGCATCCGCTACGTCTACGATCCGCTCTGGTTTGAATATCCGCGCTACCCGGTCGAGACGCTGGTCGACGGTGTCGGCGACTGCGAGGACACGGCGATTCTCTACGTCAGCCTCGTCCGCACGCTCGGCCACGGCGCGTTGATGGTGATCGTCGATACCGACAACAATGGCTCGATCGACCACATGGTCGCGTGGGTGCCGGTCGAGCAAAGCTTCATCGACGCACACCCGGGTCGCAGCTACTGGGACTACCAGGGCAAGACATACGCGTTCGCCGAGACCGCGGTCGAGGGCGGCTACCTCGAGCTCGGCGTCGACCCGTGGGGCCTGACCCAGGCGCAGATCGACACGATCTACGACGTCTCGCGCGTCGATCGCGCTCCCCAGGTCCTGCGCCACACCCCGTAACCCTCCCACGAACTGCATTTCGCCTGGCGGTGAGCCGTTTCCGGCCAATGCCTGCGCGCCGGACGTCGCCAGCCGATCCAACGCGAGAACGCTGCCTTCATGCCGACCTTCTCTCGCTCACCCACGCGAGTTTCGCACCAGCGAAACTCGCCCCTGCCTCGAAATCTCAGACGATCGAGCCAGTCCGCCTGCCTCGAAATCTCAGACGATCGAGGCAGTCCCGTTGCATCGAGCCACCCGGTGAGGTAGAGTCTGTCCATCCAACATCGGGAGGCGACGATGATGACCAGGAGGTATGTTTGGCTCGGATAGAGCCGTAGCATCACGCACTCCGCCTCCCGTTCCTGCCGTTCCACCCTACAAGTCTTGGTGGCGTTCCTTTTCTGCGTTGTCGTAGCGAAACCAATCGACCGACAAGAACGAAAGGAACGATCATGAAGACGCTGTTTCATCTCGACCAGAACGATCTGCCGACCCGATGGGTTAACGTGCTCGCCGATCTCGATCGGCCGCTCGACCCGCCGCTGCACCCGGCGACCCGCGAACCGATGGCGCCGTCCGAGCTGGAGGCGCTGTTCTCCGAGACCTGCATCGCGCAGGAGGTCTCGACCGATCGGGAGATCGACATCCCCGAGCCGGTGCTCGACGTCTATCGGCGCTGGAGGCCGACGCCGCTTCATCGCGCGGTGAACCTCGAGCGGGCGCTCGGCACGCCGGCCAAGATCTACTTCAAGTACGAAGGGGCGAGCCCCACCGGCTCGCATAAGACGAACACCGCCGTCGCACAGGCCTACTACAACCGGCAAGAAGGCATCGCGCGGCTGACGACCGAGACCGGGGCCGGACAGTGGGGCAGCGCGCTGTCGTACGCCTGCCAGGCGTTCGGGATGGCGTGCCAGGTGTTCATGGTCCGGATCTCCTACGAGCAGAAGCCGTATCGTAAGACGATGATCCGGACGTTCGGCGGCGAGATCGTCGCGTCGCCGTCCGATCTCACGAGCGCCGGGCGGAGCTTCCTCGAGCAGGATCCTGACTCCCCCGGCTCTCTCGGCATGGCCATCTCCGAGGCGATCGAGGCCGCCGTACACAGCGACTCGGCGAAGTACTCGCTCGGCTCGGTGCTGAACCACGTGCTGCTGCATCAGACGATCATCGGACTCGAGGCCGAGAGGCAGATGGAACTTGCCGGAGATACGCCGGACATCGTCGTTGGCTGCGTCGGCGGCGGATCCAACTTCGCCGGCATCGCGCTGCCGTTCTACCGGACGGACTTGGCGAACGGGCGCAAGACCCGGTTCGTCGCCGTCGAGCCGCATGCCTGCCCGACGCTCACGCGTGGAAACATCGAGTACGACTTCGGCGACACCGCCGAGACGACGCCGCTTCTGCGGATGCACACCCTCGGGCACGCGTTCGTCCCGCCGCCGATCCACGCCGGCGGACTGCGCTACCACGGCATGGCGCCGATCATCAGCCGCCTCGTCGAAGACGGTGTGATCGAACCGGCGGCGTACGACCAGATCGACGTTTTCGCCAGCGCGGTGCAGTTCGCGAAGGCCGAGGGGATCATTCCCGCGCCGGAGACGGCGCACGCGGTGCATGCGGCGATGCAGATCGCGAAAGAGTGCGCCACAACCGGTGAGACGAAGACGGTGCTGATCGGCTTCTCCGGCCATGGGCACTTCGACATGTCCGCCTACGCCGCGTACCTCGACGGCGCCCTTCAGCGTATCGAGCACGGCGAAGCGGCAGTACCTGCAGCCTCCCACGGCTGACTCCAACGCCTAGGGGGTGGGCGGACTCCCCGCCTGCCCCCGCCTCCTACCTCGAAGCTTCGGATTCTCGAGGCAGGCTCCCTACCTTCTCTAGCGTACCAACGCGAGAACGCTGCTTTCGCACCGGACGTCGCGAGCGTGCCCACTGCAAGAACGAGATCTCCGACCGCTCGTTCTCGCCCCTGCCTCGAAGCCACGGACCGCCGAGGCAGGAACTCGCCCCTGCTGCGATGCTCACTGGGATCACAGCAGGCCCCATCACCGAGGGGGAGGGAACTGCTTTTCCCTCGCCCCCTTTGGTGGGAGAGGGTGCCCCTTCTTCTCTCCATCGTCAGAGAAGGGGCGGGTGAGGGGGGGCACCACCCCGGACGTCGCCAGCGGATCCAACGCGAGTTTCGCGGGGGACGACCTCACTCCTCCATGTCGCAATCCCGCACCGATCGCCGATGTCCTTCGGCATCGAGCAGTTCAGCCCGGCCTCCCTCTCGGAACAGGACGCCCTGATCCCAGTGGAGGTAGTTGGCCGGCCCGCTCCACATCATCTGCCCGTAGTAGACGTGAACCGTCTCTCCTGGGGGGATCGTGTAGTTGTCGAACGTGTACTCGTGGCGGACGTCACCCGTCTCCGGATCCACGCTGCGGAGCTTCCAGCCGAGGAGGTTCACGGCGTCCTCGCCGGTATTTCGGATCGTCACCATTCCGTCGTGTCCGCAGTCCAGGTGAGAGACCTGAATGGGGCTGACGCCACCCGCGCCGGCGAGCAAGTTCTCGACGGCATCGATCGCGTTGGTGTAGTCATCCGCGTAATCCGAGATCAGCAGCCCGCCGGCTCCGTTGTCGGTCGAATACCACGAGTTCGGGATCGGTGTCATCACGACGCGGCCGCCGTTCACCGGTTGATCGATCAAGAACAGATCCTGCATGTCGCCGTATGGGACGATCGGCACGAGCGGCGGGCCCGCGGCGTCGTCGCGCCGAGGCTCCGACGGCGCCTGCTTCGGCTCGTAGCCCTGATCGGGGATCGCCTTAACGAGGTCGGGGCAGGGGTAGGCCGGGACCGTCGAGCCTTTCGGCAGCACCCCCGAGTAGATCACCGGATAGACGCCCGCACCGATCGCGGTGACCACGCCGTGATCGGACACCTGCCGGCGGAGGCACCAGTACAGCCCGTCGCTGTAGCTCGGGTGCGTCGGCTTCGTGTACCCGCTTGGGGCGAAGTACTCGTCGTACCATCCGGCCCCGAGGCAGATCGCCTTGTCGTACATGAATTCGAACGACATCATGGACGGGAAGACCGTGATCCGCGGTCCGCCCGACAGCCCGGGCTGCAGGCTGAAGAACCGTGTCGGGATCCGTGCTTTCAGTGCGGCCACATCGTTGGGAGAGGCTGTGCCGACGCTGGTCACGTAGATGTCCGCTTCTCGGTCGACCAGTCGCTGCAAGACATAGACGAGTTCCTCGACGTGGAACTTCTCCGGAAGAATCAACAAGACCGACTGCGTGCCGACCTTCGACATGGGTTGAGCGACCCCGAGCAGACTGGCACAGAGAATCGCCAGCGTCAGGGCCATCACCGCGTGCTTTCTCATGGTGTACCTCCCGTTTCGAATGCAGTGATTGAATGCTGTTCTGTCATTTCATGCAAGTCGAAGAGGTGCGCTTCCGACGGCGCCGGCCTCCGCAAGCGAATCGAACGCGAACCGTTTCCGCGCCCGGCGGTCCCTCGTCCCGGTCCGATGCGCTAGACTGAGGTCGTCCGAAAGGAGAGTGAGATGACGCTTCTGTTCTGGATCAAGATCATCGTGGCCATCGCCACGCTCGGATTCGGTGCGCTGTCGGTCTTCCGTCCGACGGCGGCGGAGTCGTTCACCGGTTTGGCGGCCGCCGGGCCTCGCGGCATCTCGGAGATCCGGTCGATCCTCGGCGGCGTGTTCGTCGGGCTGGCGATCGCGGTGTTCATCTACCGCTCGCCGCACGCGTTCGGAACCCTCGGGATCGCCTATCTCGGCATCGCCGTCGTTCGCGCCGCGTCGATCTTCATCGATCGGGCTTCGACGGCGAGCAACTGGATCTCGCTGATCTCCGAAGTCGCCTTCGGGGTGCTGCTGCTGATCTGAAAGGCGGGGGATAGGGAGTAGGGGGCCCGCCGGGGTCGGATATGGTTCCCGGCGGGAGCAAGTTTCGCTGGTGCGAAACTCGCGTTCGATCGGCTAGCAAAGCTCAGTGCGAAACTCGCGTTCGATCGGCTAGCAAAGCTCAGTGCGAAACTCGCGTCGGTGAGGTAGAGGGGGTAGGGAGCCTGCCTCGATGGTCTGAGGTTTCGAGGCAGGGACAGGTCTTCGAGGAAGCCGAAGACCTGTGTGGTGTCGAGTGAACCCAGGCCTGGTGCGAAACTCGCGTTCGATCGGCTAGCAAAGCTCAGTGCGAAACTCGCGTCGGTGAGCTAGAGGGGGTAGGGAGCCTGCCTCGATGGTCCGAGGCTTCGAGGCAGGATCCCTTATTCTCCTTCGACGATCGTTGCCGTTCACGATCGTGGTAGAACACGATGCATAGAGTATTGAAATGCCACGATCGTGGAGATACACTGCTGGGGTCATGAACTCGCAGGCGGCCTTCAAGGTGGGCGGTCGGATCGAGGCGCCATACTACATCGAGCGCCCGGACATCGAAGGCACTCTCCTGCGCGATGTACGGACGCTGTCGCAGAGCGCCGTGATCATGGCGCCGCGACGGTTCGGCAAGACGGCCCTTCTCCAACGGCTGTGCGCGCAGCTCGGCGACGCGATGCTGGCGCCGTACGTCAACTGCCTTCCGCTCCATCGAGCCGCGGCGTTCCACGACCGGATCGTCGAGGCGGTGCTCGGCGCATTCGAATCGCGCCACGGCAAGACACGGCGGCTGCTGGCCACGTGGAAGGACATCATCAAGCGTCCGGTGATCGGAGCGCTGAAGCGACTGGAGGAAGTCGGAGGCAGCGTGCAGTCGGTGGGCAGCGTGCGCTTGAGATTCCGCACGCAGGAGGCCGATGAGGACGAGCTGCTGCGCGCCGCGCTCGACTTCCCCGAGCGGTTCGCCGAGGAACAGAATGAGACGGTGCTTCTGGCCCTCGATGAGTTCCAGGCGCTCTCGGCGCTCGGCGAATCGATCTATCCTCTGTTCAAGAGCGCGATGGACGCCCAACGCCGGGTCGTGTATCTGTTCAGTGGTAGCAGTCTCGGCCTGCTCCAGGATGTCTTCGCTCAAGAAGGCAAGAGCCCGCTGTACCAGATGGTCGGCCGCGTGTTCCTCGGCGAACTCGATGCTGCACGCGTCGCTGCGTTCGTCGAGGAACGACTGCAGACGGCGGACGGAGCCCAGATTGAACCCAACGCGCTGGATCGATACGCGCAGCTCGTCGGCGGCATCCCGTACTACGTGCAGAAACTGGGGCTGCAGCTCGAGCATCGGCTGTACCTGCGCGACGACGCTCGGACGGTGACGCGCGAAGACGTCGAGGCCGCGTTCGACAGTCTGCTCGATGAGATCGACCTCGACTTTCAGGAACGCTGGACGACACGATGGAGCGACCAGCAGCAGGCGATTCTCCTTGCCCTGTCCGAATGCGGCAGGACATCCAGCGAAATCGCCGAGGCGGTCGGCGTGCCGCCGGAGAATCTCACCTACAACCTGAAGAAGCTTGTAGGAACGATGATCCTGAGCAAAGAGAACGGGAGCTACCGGATCACCGATCGCGTGTTCGCCGCCTGGCTGGCCCGGCTGTAGCCCACACCAGGCAGCAAAGCGGTCGTCGCCGCGCCGGATCCCGCCAGCTCACCCACGCGAGAACGCTGCTTTCGCACCGGACGTCGCCAACCCATCCAACGCGAGTTCCGCACCAGGCCCGGCTTCACTCGCGCCCACACAGTCCTTCGATTTCCTCGAAGACCTGTCCCTGCCTCGAAGCATCTCGGCTTCCACCCTGCAAGAACGCGACCTTCGCGCGCACCTTTGATACCAGATCCATCGCGAGAACGCTGCTTTTGCACCGGACGTCGCGAGCGTGCCCACTGCAAGAACGAGATCTCCGACCGCTCGTTCTCGCCCCTGCCTCGAAGCCGAAGCCACGGGCCGCCGAGGCAGGAACTCGCCCCTGCTGTGATAGTTTTCGGCATCACAGCAGGCCCCTGACGCACCGCGCCGCGTGCAGTACACTTCCGGCCCTTTCGCAGGAAAGAAGCGAGAGGCTCGAGAGAGGAGTCGGTATGAACGCAATCAAATGGTCGATTCTGGCAACGGCATTGGGGTTCATCGTGGGGTTCGGTCTGCTTGGTCCATGGGCGTCCTCGTTCGACGACAACTCGGAGACCGTGCGATGGAGGATCGACAACACGACGGTTCACGCGACGATCACACGCCCGCAGGAGGACGACGGCGTGCATCCCGGCGTGCTGTTCATCGCCGGCAGCGGGCCGACGGATCGCGATTGGACGTCGCCGCTGCTGAAGGGCGACAACGGTAGCGGGGCGCTGCTGGCCCAGGCCTTGGCCGACCGTGGCTATGTCTCGCTGCGCTACGACAAGCGGCTGGCCGGAAAGGGTGCGCTGCTCAACGTCGTGAAGATGGCCGGCAAGATCAGCATGGAGAGCCATGTCGACGAGGTGCGAACGGCGATCGAACAGCTGGCCGCACGCGACGACGTCGATCCGTCGAGGCTCTACATCCTGACCAACAGCGAAGGGGCCATTCACGCGTTCAACTATCTGCGCAGCGATTCGGCTCTGTCTCTGGCCGGTCTGATCCTTACCGCGCCTCCCGGACGCACGGTGCAGCAGCTCGGCGAGACGCAGGTCGCTTTCATGCTCGAAGGCCAGGAGGATTCCGGCAGACTGCTGCAGGCATACAGGGACGCGATCGATGCCCTCCTTGCGGACGAGGAGATGATGATCGATCCCGACCTGCCCGACGGGGCGAAGCTGCTGCTGCGGAGCGTCTCGGCCCCGGTCAATCAACCGTTTGCCCGAGAGCTGCTGACCGCCGATATCGCTCCGTGGCTGGCCGATCTCGAGATTCCCACACTGGTGCTGATCGGCAAGAAGGACATCCAGGTCGACTGGCAGCTCGATGGGCAGCCGCTTGAGACACAGGCGGCCGGGAACCCGAACATCACCTTCGCCTATCCGGAGAACGCCAACCACGTGCTGAAGTACGAGTCGACGCCGCGCGAGGAGCTGACCTCGGCCGATGGCGCGACGTACAACCTCGCCGACCGCGTGCTCGATCCCGAATCGGTCGAACTCATCATGACCTGGCTCGCCGAGCGATCGTAGACGCGGGGAGGGAGTAGGGGGCCTGCCTCGAAGCTTCCGACCATCGAGTCAGGCCCCC